>Ga0209390_10001630_pt1 | contig 42454 bp, 18 predicted proteins | sample BON01_FD_187212 | JGI IMG/M metagenome (GOLD analysis project Ga0209390, IMG submission 187212) | Freshwater microbial communities from Lake Bonney liftoff mats and glacier meltwater in Antarctica - BON-01 (SPAdes) (version 2) | ecosystem: Environmental > Aquatic > Freshwater > Ice > Glacier...
AGGACCGCCGTCGCCGGCGGCGGCGCCCATGACGGCGGCCACGGCGGCGTCGACGGCGGCCGTGACCTCGGCGCGCAGCTGCGAGGGCGAGCGGCGGCGGCGCAGGGGCGGCCGGCGCGCGACGTCGCCGCCGGGGTGTCGCGCTCAACTTGAGCGGGGCCACGCCCGCGTGCGGAGTGCTTCGCACGATGCCAATATTTTGAACATTTACGCTGTCTCATTGTACACTCGCGCTCACGCCGTCTGCATCCAGACCTCCAAAAGAAGACCTCCGAACGCTCTTCTTGCGGAACCAACCGGAGCGAGCATCAAACAAAACAACCCTTAAAACACGTGCCCTCTCCCGCGCCCCCCCTCCTTTCTCGGCCGTCCCGGACGGCCGCTCGCGCGCGGAGAATCGGCGCATCTGCCGGCCTCATAGCGCAAAGCGCGTCGAGCGCACGGTCGGTTCACGGCACCTCTCCGCGAAAAGCGCAAAAAAAAAGATGAAGACGAGCGGGGGCGCCGTTCGCGCGCGCGCCGCCGGCGCGGCGACGGCAGCGCCGCGCCTCCCTTCCCGCACGGTCGGAGCAGGCGAGGCCGCGCGGCGACCCAGCCCCCTCCTCCAGCAGCAGCAGCGGCATCCCCGTCGCGTGGCCGCCGTCCCGCCCAAGCTCGGCGGGAGCGCGGGTCCGTCGCCTTCATCGTCGTCTCCGGCAGCGGCTGCGCCGCCAAGCAGCAGCAGCAGCAGCAGCTCCCGCCCCGCTGGAACGGCCGCGGCCGCAACCAGCACGACAGAGACGCCGACGACGGCGGCGCCGGTGGGCGCCGAAACCACCGCCGGCGGCGGCTCCTCGATGGAGGAGACAATCGAGGAGGAGCTCACGCGCACCAACCCCCTCCTGGGCTTTCTCGATGCCATCGGGCAATGGAGCGAGCGCTTTGACGTCGACGAGCGCGGTCGAGGCGGCAACATCAACGGCGGCGACGACGGCGACGACGACGACGACGACGACGGATACAACGGCGGCGGCTTCAGCGCCGCCTCGCGCCCCGTGAGCTCCACCAACCGCCTGGCGCTCGCGCGCCGCGGCGTCGTCACGGCCGCCTCTGCCCTCGTCGGCATCATCGTGCCCCTCGAGCTCGCGCTGTTCGACCCGTCGCGCCTGCCGCCCCTCAACCTCCTCTCCAAGCCCGCCTCGCCCGCCGACCCCGTCGGCGCCGCGCTGCTGGCGGCCGAGGCGCTGTGCGTGGCCATCTTCTTGGCCGACCTCGCGGCCTCGGCGGGCCGGCGGTCGAGCAGCGACGAGGACGCGCTTTGGGGCGAGGCATTCGAGGAGGAGGCTGCGCTGACGGCGGCGGCGGCCGGCAGGGGGACGACGGCGGCAGCGGCCGCGGCCGCGCGCGCCTCGTCGTCGTCGGCCGCCGCCACCGCCGCAGCAGCAGCAGCGTCGGGCGGCGGCGGCGGTCCCGCCTTGCTTGCGCAGCCGCCGGCGCTCCTGCCCCCTCCGCCCGCCGCCGCCACCTTTCAGGCCGACGCCCCCGAGGCCGACGCTGCCGCCGCCGCGCTCATGGCCGCCGACGCAGGCGTGGCCCGCCTGCGCGCCGCCTACCGGGCCCGCCGCCTGACGGCCGACGCCGTGACCGCCGTGCCCTGGGACGCGGGCGTCATCCTGGGCGCGGCGGCGCTCGGCGCGGCCGTCGCGACCTTTGAGGGTGCCTCGTGGGGCAACGGCGACGGCGGCGCCGTCGCGACGGTTGCCGCGGGCGCCGCCGCCGCCGCCGTCGCCGCCGCGCCCTGGGCTGCGCCGCTCAAGCTGCTGCACCTGGGCCGGCTCGGCCGCGTGCGCTCCTTCTTCGCCTACCTCGAGTACGCCACCACCACCCCTTTGCTGGCCACCACCGTCGCGCGCAACTTCTCCGCCGTAGGGTACGCCGTCCACTGGCTTGCGACCGCCTTTGCGTGGCGCGCGCGCGCGGGCGCCTTTTCGCCGGCGGTGCTCGTCGGCGTCGCCAACCCGGACCTTTACCAGGACTCGGGCCCCGCGGGCCGCTACCTCATGTCCTACTACTGGGCGCTGACCACCATGGCCGGCAACGAGTGGAACGACATGACGTCCGTCCAAGACCTGGCGCAGGTGGGCTCGGCCACGATGCGCGTCGGCGCCTTTTTGCTGCTGTCGATCGCCCTCGGCGCTTATGTGCTCGGGACGCTCACCCTCCTGGTCGTCAAGCAGGACGAGCGCACGGGCCGCTACCGCGAGCTGAGCGCGGGCCTGCGGGCGTTCGCGGCGGCGCACGCGCTGCCGCCCGAGCTGCAGTCGGCGATGGAGGATCACCTGCGCCTCACCTTCCTGGCGGGCTCGGCGTCGGCGGGCGGGGGCGGCGGCGGCGGCGGCGGCGGAATAAACGGCGGCGGCGGCGGCGATGGCGGCGGCGGGATCGGTGGCGGGTCTCGCGGGGCGTCGCCGGGTAGGGGCGGGGACTTGATGCCCGCGGCCCTGGACGGCATCTCCTCGGGGAGCGCGGCCTCGGCCCTGTCGGCCGCGGCGGGCGGCCCCGACGGCGGCTCTCTGCTCGGCACGCCCGCCGGCACCGTCGCGGCCAGCGGCCTGGGCGCCTTGGGCGGGTCCTCCGTCGATCCCCGCGGCAACCCCGGCGGCGGCGCGGGGTCGGCCTCCGGGTCCTCCGGGGGCCAGGCCATGATGGTCGCGGCAATGGCAGGGGGAGGCGGCGGCGGCGGCGGCGCGTCGCCGACCGACGGCCTGGCCGACGAGTCGGTCCTCGCCATCTACCCGACGGCCATCCGCCGGCGAATTCTCCGGCACCTGTACGGCGGGCTGCTACGGGGTTGCTACCTGTTCACGGCGGTGCCGGCAGCGCCGGCGCCCGCGTCCAGGGGCGGGGCTGCTGCTGCCAACGGCGTGATGGCCTTGCCGCCGCCAAACGCCATCGCCGCCGCCGCCGCGTCGTCCGCGGCGTCGTCGTCGCCCGGCGGCGTGCCCGCGCCCGCGCTCCGCTTTCTCGACGCGCTGCTGGCCTCGGCGCGCGTTGAGCTCTACCGCCGCGGCGTCGAGATCGTGGCGGCGGGCGACCCCGTCAACGAGCTGTGCGTGGTGGTCGGCGGCGCGGTCGAGGTGCGCGCGCCGAGCATGGAGGCGCTTCAGGAGGGGGCGAGCGCGGCCATGATGGCGGCGTACGGCGGCGGCGGCGGCGGCAGCTCCAGCGGCAGCAGCCTGTCCTCGTCGCCCGGAGGGGCGGGCTCGCCCTCCTCGAGCCTGGACGGCGGCGGCGGCGGCGGTGGCCCGAGCGGCGCCATGGTGGCCGCCGCCCTCGCAGACGTGGCGCCGCCGCCCGCGCTGTCGTCGCTCGACGGCGAGGGCGCGCTCGGGTGGCTGAGCTACGACGAGCAAGGGGCGGGCGGCACGATCGCCGGGGGAGGGGACCCGCTGGTCTACTTCCAGCAGCAGCAGCTCGACGGCAATGGCGGCGGCGCCAACAAGCCCCGCCGCCGTCGCGTCCGCCAGTCGAGCGGCGCCGCGAGCGCCGCCGCCGCCGCCGCCGCGCTCGCGGCCGCCGACGGCAGCGTCGCCGACAGCAGCGCCGCCCGCCGGCCCCGCCGCATCCTCGCGCCTGGCCAGCTCGTCGGAGAGGTTGCCTTCTTCACGGGCGCCACCTCGCTCGAGAGCGTGACGGCCGCCACTCCGGCCTGCCGCCTGCTGGTGATCTCGCGCCCTGCGTACGACGGCGTCGCGCGGCAGCACCCGCTGGCCGCCCGCCTGGTGCTGGAGAACCTGCGTCGCCGCGCCGAGTCGATGGTGGTCTCTGAGCTCAACGCGGCGGCGGCGGCGTCGGCTGCGGCCGCGGGCGGGCGGGCGCCGCCGGGGGCGACCGTCTTTGGATACAGCAGCAGCAACGGCAGCAACGGCAGCAACGGCAGCAACGGCGGCAACGGCGGCCACATCCCCCCCGCCGACCTCGCTGCGGCCGCAGCCCTCTCGGCCGCCGAGCCGCGCCGCGCCCTGGTGCTCGGCAACCTGATGCGCGTCAACGCCGTGATTGCCGACCACGCCGCGCGGCAGGACGAGGAGGCCGTCACAGGGTTCCTTTACGCCTGCTCCCGCGGCGACGCGCGGCGCGTGCGCGCGCTTCTGGCGCAGGGCGTCGGCGCCGACGCCGCCGACTACGACAACCGCACGGGCCTCATGCTGGCGGCCGCCAAGGGGCACGCGGACGTGGTGGCGCTGCTGCTCGCGTCGGGCGCCGACCCGCGCCGCCGCGACAGCCTGGGCCGCAGCGCGCTGCTCGAGGCATGCTTTGCCGGTCACGACGGGGTGGCGGCGGCGCTGGTGGCGGCCGGCGCGCGGGTGGGCGGTGCCGCGCTGCTCGGGTCGCTCGACGGCGGCGCTGGCGGCGGCGGCGGCGGCGACGGCGAGGTCGACTTTGAGAGCGCCGTGGCCTCGTTCTACAGCGGCGCGCGGGTGGGCGGCGGCTCCTCCGGCGGGCAGGACGAGCACGACGACGACGGCTACGCCGCCGCGCCGCTGCCGCCGGGCGCGGGCGAGCCGCGCGAGCACGAGACGGCCGCGCTGCTCTGCGGCTGCGTGTTTGACTGCGACCTGCCGCTGCTGCGGCGCCTGGTCGCGTCGGGGGCCCCGCCATGGGCCGCCGACTACGACGGCCGCACGCCCCTGCACATCGCGGCGGCCGAGGGCAACCTGGCCATCTCGCGCGCGATCGTCGAGGCGGCAGCGACCATGGCGCTAAACGCGTCGGCGGCGGCGGCGGCGGCAACGTCGGCGTCGTCGTCGGCGTCGTCGCCGTCGTCGCCGTCGCCATCCCTGCCCGCGCCGCGCGCGCCGTCGCCGCCGCAGCAGCGGCAGCGCGCCGCCGCGTGGCAGGCGCTCGCGCTGGGCGCGCCCGGCGCCGCCAAGGCGAGCGCAGCCCTGGCGGCGGCCTCGCGCGACGCGCGCGCCTCGGCGGCCGTCGCGCGGCTGCTGCGCGCGGGCGACCGGTGGGGGCGCGCGCCCGTCGACGAGGCGAGGCGCGTTGGCGCCTCGGCCGTGGTGGCCTTTTTGGACGCGGCGGCGGGGGCGGTGGGGGCCGGCGTGGTCGCGCCCGAGGCGACGACGGCGCCGCCTCCTCCCGCGGCCAGGTGATTTGCTGTGTGGTTTCTCCCGTTTCTATCGTTCTTGTCCTTTGTGGATCTCTCGTTGCTACTCTGTTCCTTGCGTTGTTCTTTTGTGCCGCGACCAAGGCGCCCTCTCTCTTTCTTCTCTCCCGCACCACCGCGCCCCCCCCCGGCCGACCCACCCCGCCAAATGTCCGGCGGGGGATTATGGTTTGCGCCGCAGGCGCGCGCCCACCCTCCCTTGACCCTCAAGGGCCCCCTCTTGTTTTCGTTTCATACATTCGGATCGTCAAAAGTGATATACAGTCAGAGAGAGAGAGAGCCGTGTCACAACCACCTCCGAGTTTCGAAAAACGCAAGCGCGCGGCGGAGAAACAGAATCTCACGCCGCCGCCGCCGCCGCCACCTCTGCCGCCGCCCCTGCGTCCGCGGGCCCGTAGCCCCTCTCCATCAGCGGCCAAAACGTCCCGCGCGCCGGGTCGTTCGCGTCCACCTGCGAAAAGGTCGGAAGGTGCACCGGCAGGCGCTCCGGCGCCGCGGCCGTGCCCCCCAGCGCCCGCTGCATCTCGCGCAGCGCGACGGCGTTGCCCATCGGCGACAGGTGCAGGCCGTCGCTGAAAAAGAGGCGCGCGGCGTCGTCCCCGCGCCCCGCGCCCGCCGCCGTCAGGGCGCGATGCACGTCGGCGACGGCCGCGCCGGCGTCCTCGGCGGCGCGGCGGGCCTCGGCGGCGTAGGCGTCGACGCGACTGTTGAGGCGGTCGCTCGAGGGAAAATCTTCCCGGCCCTCGGACCGGGCGCGCGCGTTCATGCGCTCGAGCCACATCTGCTCGTGCAGGGGCGGCGGGGTGACGATGACCACCGCGGGCCCTTCGTCCTCGCTGGGCGCGGGCCAGCGGCTCGCCCCCAGCGCCGGGGTCGCCTTGTTCAGCCCTAGTCCGTTGCCGCGGCCCCCGTTGTCGCCGGGCCCCGTGTCGTCGTCGCCGCCGCCCTTTCTTCCTTGCTTCCCCGCCGTTTTCAACTTGCGCGCGATCGCCCGCAAGTTCTGCCCGTACTCCTCGAGCGGCACCGACGACTGCGGCCCGCCCGTCCCGGGCGTCTTGGCATCGTTGGCGCCGAACCACACGAGCGCCGCCGCCATCAAGGGTCCGTGCGCCTCTACGACCTCGTCAACAGCGGCCAGCGCCCAGCGCGAGTTGTAGCCGGATAGGCCGCGGTTCACGCAGTCGGCCTTTCGCGAGTAGTTTCCCGCGAAGCCGCGCCACCACCCGCCCTCGATTAGGGCGTACTCCGTGATCGAGTCGCCGAGGGCGACGACTGCGGGGCGCGTCCAGGCGTAGGTGTCGGCAGAGGCGCCGCGGGGCGGCGCGCCGCGGCGGCGGGGGGCGGACGACACGGCCGTCGAGGCCGCGGCGAGCAGGCATGCGACCGCGCCGAGCGCGAGGGCGGCGGCGGCGGGGCGGGAGCGCGCCATGCTCTCGAGCGCGCGCCGATTCAGGAATAGGCGGGACGATTGCGCGGGGCCGGAGGAGGAGGCGACGCCGGAGAAGGGGCCGGCCATGCGCGCGCCAAACGGGGGGGAAGCAGGAGGAGGCGGGTCGGGTGCGCTTGGACCCAGGACCGATGCACGTCGTACAGGAGCTAGCGTATGAGAGAGATAGAAAGAGAGCTGCGTATGTGATGTTGAGGGGCATGTCCTCGCGCGCGCGTTTCTTCTCGCGCACCGCTCGCGGCGCGACGCTCGCCAGCCGAGACGCGCCAACCGCCCAATCTATCCGCTTCCTATCTATCCCCCCCCCGCTCTCTCCTCCGCGCCTTGAGCCACCGCCGCCGCCCGCCCCACCCCAGCGCCACCGCCAGGAGCGCCCCGTTGGCCGACGCGTAGAGCGCCAGGATGCCCGTCCAACCAAAATGCTCGGCCCTCAGCAGGGGGGTCGCCGACCCCATCGCCAGGCCGCTCAGCAGCAGGACGCACGAGTCCGTCGCCGCCTGCACGGGCAGGCGGCGCCCGGGCGGCTCGCCGGAGCAGCACGACGCCGCGAGGGCCGAGGCCGAAACATAGGCCGCGGCCCACCCGACGCCGATCAAGACCATGCCGGCGTAGGCGGCGGCGGCCGAGGCCGACGGCGACGGCGACGCGGGCGACGCCCCCAAAAAGGCGAGCGTGCCGGCGAGGAGCGTTGCGAATCCGGCGGCCATGGGCGCGGCGATCCCGCCGACGCGCACGACGTCGCCCATCACCAACGCCGGCAGATACATCGCGGCGATGTGCACGACGACCGCGCGCGACGCGACGTCGGGCCCCAGGCCGAGGCCGACGACGCGCAGCGGGGCGAGGGCCATGAGCGCGGCCATGGAGGCAAATGCGCCGGCGCAGGTGGCGGCGGCGACGACAAAGTCGGGCGTGAGCAGGAGCGCGCGGTAGGGGGTGGGCACTTGTCGTTGGTGTTGTTGTTGCGGGGCGGTCGCGGCCGCCGGCTTGGCGCCCGCCCCTTCCTCTGCCGCCTGCGCAGCCGCCGCCGCCGCCTCTGACGCCGCCCCCGCGCCCGCCGGCAACGCCAGCAGCCCGGACTCCTCGCGGGATTTTCGCGCCGCCTCGAGCGCGCCGAGCTCGGCGTCCGCCGCCTGCCGCTCCCCCAGCAAACCCCAGTCGACGCAGCAAAGCGCGAGCAGCTGCGCCGCGTAGAGCGCCGCCAAATAGGCGTATGCCCCCGCGTACGGCGCGGAGGGGACGGCGGGCGCGGCGCGCCGCGCCGCCTCTGGTCCCAGGGCGGCGGCGAGGACGGCGCTCGCGACGACGAGCGAAATCGCGCGCGGCCGCGACGGACGGTGCGAGACAAACTCGGCGGCGGCGAACCGGTAGTTGTTGGCGGCGGCGAACGAGGGTCCCTGGAGCGCGGCGCCGAGCGAAAGCATGGCCAGCGGAGCGGCGGCGGCGGCGGCGGGGAGGGCGCCGGAGGCAGCGCTGGGGACCGCCGCCGCCGCCGCCGCGTAGGCGGCGCCCAGCTGCAGGGCGGCGCCGGCGCAGGCGGCGGCGGTGGCGGCGAGAAAGACGGGCGCGCGGCCCGTCCGCCGCGCGAGCAGCGAGAGCGGCACGAGCGCCGACGCCGCCGCGAGAAAGAAGAGCGCGATCGGCAGGGTGGCCAGGGGCGTGCCGGGCCGCAGGGCGTTGACGAGCAGCGATGTGGTCGACACCTGGACGAAGAGGCCCGAGGCGGCGAGCGCCCAGCCCAGGCCCAGCAGCGCGACGTTGAGCGGCGTCCGAACGCGGTCGCCGAGGTTGCAGCGACGGCGGCGGGCGGTGGCGGGCGCGGCGGAACGACAGGCGGCCGTTGGTTCGCCGAGGCCGCCGTCGCTCGCGGTCATCGGCGTCACTGTCGCCGTCGTGGGCGTCGCCTCGGCGAGCGGCCGGCCGTCGTTTGCCTCTTTTGCCGCCCGGGCGCCAAGGGCACCTCCATCAGGTATCATTAACGCAATCCAGGGATCTCTCTGCTTGTCCGAACCGGCTCAAGGGCGCGCGTGAGAGGGAGACAGAGGGGGCCGATCCTCTCCGAGACCGAGAGAGAGCAAGTAGAGGGGCAGTGGATAGAGTTCGAGAGGTTGTCAAGGGTTTCGGGTGAACTGGGATGTGCTCCCCGAGTGGGTTGGGGAAATAAGGGTCCGAAGGAGAGATGGCGGAGAGGGAGCCGCGCCGGCTGTCACGGCGCTCGTTCCGCGCGCGCTGGCCTCCGGATCAGACGACGCCGTCGCCCAAACAAAAAAGAAAGCCGGCCAGGCGCCCGCGCGACACGCACACCCAACTATGTCGGCACTGCAGGCACCGGTAGCGATTGACCGTTGAGGACAACCGATGGCCCATCAGCAAGCAGCACCTCTCCGCGAGTTCCGAGGTCACGGCGACAGCGTGATCTGCCTGGCCCCGTCGCAATTCGAGAGCAACACCTTGGCGAGCGGTGGAGAAGACGGCTGGCTCGTCCTGCACGACTTTCGCGCGCCGGCCCCTTGCGCCGTCGTCGCCTCGGCGGCGGACTCGTTCGCCCGCGCGGCCGACGCCGACGCCGACGCCCGCACCGTCGGCGACGGCGGCGGCGGGATCGGCCGGCGCCGCCTTGCCGACGCCGACGCCCGCATCGTCGCCGCCGTTGCCTGGTGTCCGCGCCGGCCCGAGATCCTCTACGCGGCCGCGGGCACGGGCGTCGTGGCCCTGGACGTGCGGGCGCTCAAGGCGTCGGCTTCAGCGGCAGCAGCAGCAGCAGGGGGCCCCGCTGCCTGGAATCCCCTGGCGCGCTCGTCGCCGGCCGACGCCGCGCGCGACAACGTCGCCGCCTTGGACACGAGCGGGGGCGCGGGAGGCGGGGGCCTGCTCGCGGCGGCGGACGACGCGGGCGACGTGGCCGTGTTTGACCTGCTGCGGGGCGAGGCGGCGCCGCCGGCCGCCGGGCGCCAGCCGCAGCACCTCCACCTGAAGCGCAGGGTCCTGCTGCGCAACGCGCACGGCGACGCGCCCTGCTGCGCCGTCGCCTTTGCGCCGCCGCCCCTGGCCGGCGGCGGCGGCGGCGGCGGCAGCGGCGGCGGCGGTGACGGCAACCAGCAGCGGAGGCGGACCGTCGCGGTGCTGAGCGGCGGTTGCGACAGCCGCGTGGCGTTGGGTGACACGGGCCTGCTTCGGGACGATCCCGGCGGCGGCAGCCGCCGCCCGCCCCGGCTCGTCCGGCGGTGGGAGATGGGCGGCGAGGCCGAGCTCGCGTCGGGCGCCGAGGTCGGCGGCCCCCGCCTCTGCAACCCGCCCTTTGTGCTGGGCATGTCGACTACGGCGGCGGTCGACGGCCACGGCCGCGAGACCGTTGTCGCCGCCGTGGCGCGCGGCGACGGCGTGGTCGCGGTGTTTGCGGAGCTGTTTGCGGACGATGGCGGCGGCGGCGGCGGAAGCGGCGGTGGCGGCGGCGGCGGCGGAGGCGGAGACCACCCGAGCGTCCGCATCGACGCGCACCGGCGCGCGGCCTCGTGCGCTCGGTTCGTGCGCGTCGCGGCCCCGCTCGAGGGCCAGGTCCTCATGCTCGCCACCGGGGGCGACGACGGCCGCGTGTGCCTGTGGTACTGGGGCCCGGAGGGGCGGCCGGCGGCGCGCGCGCCCCGGCCTTCGCCGCGCCACCCGCCGTCGCCCCTCGCGTTCGAGCCGGCTCTGCACTGGCAGGCCTCTATGCCGAGGCGCGGCGCCAAGGTCAACGCGATCGTCGACGTCGTCTCGGGGCCGACCGGCGTCCTCCTGGCGGTCGCAGACACGGAGAGGACGGTCAAGGCGTACGATCCGATGGGCGTGTGAGGAGCCACCCCCTTTCTTCTCCAGACGTTGAACGACGTTTTGCTGCTGCTGCTGCTGCTGCTGCTGCTGCTGCTGCTGCTGCTGCTGCTGCTGCTGCTGTCGCTCGACCCCCAAGCGTCACTTGCTTGCTGGCTCGCTGGCGTCGGCCAACTCCATCAGCCGGGCGGCCGCAACAAAGGAAGGTTCGAATCGAGCCGGGAGGCCTGAGTCGTGTGCAGAGCGCGCGCATTGAAAACACAGACCAAGGGACGCGGGCCCCGCGGTCGCTGTCGCCCCCGCGGCGGCGGGGGCGGCGGCGGCGACAGGGGCGGCGGCGGCGGCGGCGGGCGCCCAGGCCCCAAGCGTTTCGGCCATCAGCGCTGCGGTTTCATCATGCGACAAGGCGTCGCCAAATAACATTGCCATTGCAAACCCTTCCTCCTCCAGACCCGATCAATCGGCCTCGTCTCGACATGGTCCCGCCGTCATCGAAGGTCTAAGAGAGAGAGAAAGAGCGACAACAAGCGAGCCTTTCGCGCGCGCGCATCGAAAACCCAAACACCCTTCACCGCTTTTTCAAAATATGAGGACGCGGCTCTTGATCGTCCTCCTGGCGTGCGCGGGCGCCGCCGCCGCCCGGGAACCCTTCCGCGGGGAGCACCTGATCGCGGAATCGGGCTTTGCGACGGATGCGGAAGAGGAGCCGGAGCCGCCCGTCTGGCCGCGCTCGTTTGAGGTGACCGTGGCAACCGAGACTTGATTCACGGGACGGGCGAACGTGGGCCTGGTCCTCTGTTGCCTGCGGCCGCGCGTGCGGCAATCGAGCGCGTGCCTGACCCGAGCTCTCGGCCGATGGACGTGGAAGGAGAGAGCGGTCGATGCGAGGGAGAGAAACACCCAAACGCGTTCGACGCCGACGCGCCACACCCGCCAAACCCCGTCTCTCGCTCTCTCGCTCAAAAAACCGAATCCCAAAAAAACACAACAGGCCCGCTACACGCTGACGCTGCCCTACGTGACCGCCCTGCAGACAGGCGGCCTCCACATGCCCGTCCGCGTCGTCTACGACGCCGGCACCGAGCAGCAAGAGCCGGGCGGGCGCGCAAGCGAGGGCGCGGGCGCGGGCGCGGGCGCCGGCGCCGACGGAGACGGAGGCGGCGACGGCCGGGCGGCGTGGCGCTACCGCAGCGAGCGCCTGCGCCTGGAGCTGTACGACGGCCAGGACGTGACGGTGACCGCCCAGGGGGTCGTGTACAGCGCCTACCCGCGCGTCAACGCCACGGCCTGCGACCAGATGGCCGAGCCCGCGGGGCCCACCGCCGCCGGCGGCGGGCGGCGCGGCAACGGCCTCCCCTCGCTGGCGCCCCTGCCCGTCGTGTCGCGCCCCGACTGGCAGTACGCCGGCCGCGCCCTCGTCCCCGCCGTCTCGCCCCGCGCGCTTAAAGCCGGCGGCGGCGCCGAGCTCAAGCCGCAGCGGATGCGCGAGGCCGTGGTCTGGTCCAACAGCACTCGGCACCCGGGAGGGGCCAAGACGTCCTCCTACCGCTTCTACGTGGACGCGCGCACGGGCGCGCCGCTCCGCCTCTACATGGTGGGGTACAACATCATGGCGGCCTCGCACTACGACGAGTACCTGCTCGACTTTGAGGCGTTCGAGGCGCGCGACTTTGACGCCGACGGGGGCAAGGACGGCGGCGATAGCGGCAGCGACGGCGACGGCGGCAGCGACGGCGGAGGCGGCGAGGGCGGTGATGAGTTTGCCATCCCGGACGCGTGCCCCCGCGCGCGCGCACCCGCGGAGCACAACTCGCGCACGTTTGCGGGGGTGGCGGCGCAGGCAGCGGCCGCGATGCCGTGGTCGGTTCCGAGGGCGGAGGCCGCCCTCGGCGAGCGGGGGGCGGCGGCGGCGGCGGCGGCGGCGGCCTCGTCTCTGTCTCCTCGGCTGCTGCCCCTGGCAAGCGGTGGAGGGAGCGGTGATGCTGCCTCCGACATGTCGGATGCTCCCCTCTCGACACGCCGCGCCCTCGCGCGCCGCCACGCCCTGGCCTACGTCGAAGAGTGGAACGGGCGGCGCGAGGAGGAGCTGCGCTCACTGCGGCGGCAGGGGGGCGAACTGGCGCCGACAAACGGGGGCGGCGGCGGCAACGGCAGCGACGTCTGGCTGGCCTTGTCCTCTTCGCTCGCACGCCCCCTCCTGCGCATGAACCACCTCGCGTCGCTGACCCAGGAGGAGTACGCCGCCACGATGGCCTCCGGCGCGGGCGGCCTGGCCGAGCGGCGGCGCCGCGCTGCGCGCGCCGCCGCGCTCGGGGGCCTGGCGGACGAGGACACGCTCGCGCGCGCCGACGCCCTGGCCCTGCCGGCGCACCTGCGCCGCTACCACCTGGGCACGCTGGTCCCCTCCTACGAGACGACGGACGGATCCGTCGCGGGGAACAGGAGGAAGCAGAAGCGCCGCCCGCCGCCGCGCGAAGTAGACTGGCGCGGCACGGCCGCCGACCCGGGCGCGCCCAGCGACCAGGGCACGTGCGGCAGCTGCTGGGCGTTCGCGGCCGCGGGCGCCATGGGCGGCGCCTGGGCCGTGGCCACGGGGCAGGCCCGAGCCCTGTCGCAGCAGCAGATGGTCGACTGCGCTTGGCGCACGGGCAACAACGGGTGCGGCGGCGGGTGGGCCGAGCGCGCCATCGCCTATGTGGCGGATTCTTCGGTCTCCGGCGGGGCCGTCTCGGACGAGTTTTATCCGTACACGAACGCGGACGCGTGGTGCGGCGACGCGGGGGCGTGGCCGCTCAACCGCGGGCGGACGCCCGCGCGGGGCGGGAGCTGGGCCGCGGGCGAGGGGTTGACGGCGGTCCAAGCAGACGCCGACGCCGACGGCCCGCCGCGCGGCGTCGCCCGCTTCCGCGGCGTCGCCGCCGTCCGCCCGCACGACGACGCGGCCCTCATGGACGCGGTCGCCCGCCACGGCCCCGTCGCCGTGTCCATCGACGCCTCCCCCCTCTCGTTCAAGTTTTACGGCGAGGGCGTCTACTGGTCGCCCGAGTGCGGCTGGCGGCCGCGCGACCTAGACCACGCCGTCTTGCTCGTCGGGTATGGCACGTCGCCCGAGGGCGCCGACTACTGGCTAATCAAGAACTCGTGGGGCGCGATGTGGGGCTCGGACGGGTTCGTGCGCGTCAAGCGCGGCTTCGGCGTGGATTGCGGAATCACGACGAGGCCCTTTTTGGCCGTGGTGGACGAGGGGGCGGCGGCCGATGCGGCGGCCGCGTCGGGCGGGGCGCCGCTCGTGGAGGGGTGGGCGGCGCCTCGCGTCGTCGGGGCGGAGGCGACGGCCGGCGGGGCTCGGGAGGCCGCGTGAGGCGCCGGCCCGCGGTCGGCGCATTTCTCTTCCATTCCACTCATGTAACATACGCGCAAACACGCGCACACACTCGACTAACGAATGGAATACGGTCGTCACACGTGCGCGTTTTTGGCCGAGCTTTACGTCATGATGCTGCACGTGGGGTTATGCGTCAGCGGCGTGGTCGCAGATAAAAAACGGGCGACGCCAAAAAATGAAAAAACGCTCAAAAAGCGTCGTCCCCCCTCCTCTGCTCCACCCGATCACAGCCTCGCCCGCACGCCCCTCGCGGGCCCCAGCTCCAGCTTGGCCAGCGACTCGAGGTGCACCTCGTCTGGCCCGTCCGCGATGCGCAGCGTTCGCGCGGCCGCCCACAGCGCGCTCATCGGGAAGTCGGCGCTCACGCCCGCGCCGCCGTGCGCCTGCACAGAGCCGTCGAGCGCGGCGAGGGCGGCCCGCGGCGCCGCCACTTTGGCCGCGGCGATCTGCCCGCGCGCCGCCTTGTGCCCCACGGCGTCCAGGGCGGCGGCCGCGTCCAGCACCAGCAGGCGCGCGGCGTCCAGGTCGACGCGGCGGCGGGCAAAGTCGGCGCGCAGGCCGCCGAGCTCGCTGAGCGGGCCGCCAAAGGCGACGCGCGCCCTTGCGCGGTCAGCCCAGCACTCGAGCGCGCGCTCGCCCGCCCCGATCAGGCGCATGCAGTGGTGCAGGCGCCCGGGGCCCAGACGCCCTTGAGCGATCTCGAACCCGCGCCCGGCGCCCAGCAGCACCGACGACCGCGCGTCCACCATGGCGCCGTCGAAGGCCACCTCTGCGTGGCCGTGCGGCGCGTCGTCATAGCCGTAGACGGTGAGGGGGCGGACGACGGTGACACCGCGGGTGGTGCGCATGGGCACGAGGACCATGGACTGGCGCGCGTGAGGGTATTTCTTGCCGCCGCCGCCGCCGCCGCCGCCGCCCCCCGCCCCGTCCCCCCCCGCCTCCTCATGGGCGGGCGGCGCCGGCCCCCTGCCCATGAAGATGGCCACCGCGCAGCGCGGGTCCATCGCGCCGCTCGTCCACCACTTGACGCCCGTCAGCCGCAGGGCGTCCCCCCCGTCGGCGCCCGCGCCGGCCACCCGCTCGATGCGCGCCTGGATGTTGGTGGCGTCCGACGAGGCGACGGGCCGCTCCGTCATCGCAAAGCAGGAGCGCACGTCGCCCCGCAGCAGCGGCAGCAGCCAGGTCCTCTGCTGCCCCCGGTCGCCGTAGCGCGCGAGGACTTCCATGTTTCCCGTGTCCGGGGCGGAGCAGTTGAAGCACTCGGGGGCCCAGAGACTGCGGCCCATGGCCTCGCACACGTGGGCGTAGTCGGCGTTGGTGAGGCCCGGGCCGAGCAGCAGGCGCGCCTCCTCGGGCGAGACGGGCGAGATGGGCGCCGCGGGCGCTGACGACGCCGGCGCCCCGCCAACGCCGACGCCAACGCCGCCGCCCCCGTCTGCTCCTCCTCCTCCTCCGGCTGCTCCCTCCCGAACCAGCCGCTCCAGGAAGGGCCGCACGCAGTCGCGCGCCATCCCTCCCGGGATCCACAGGTTCCACAGCCCCGCGGCCTTGGCCTCCCGCTTGAGCGCCTCCTGCAAGGGGTGGATGGTCCAGCGGCGGTCAGAAAGCGCGTGCGCCGACAGCGCGGGCTCGGCGGGCAAGACCCGGTCGCGCACGAAGGCGCGCACGCGGGCGAGGAGCTCGGCGGCGCGGGGGGAGGGCTGGGCGAGGGTCGAGCGGACGCGGGACGGGGGGCATGGAGAGGGGGCGGGGGCGGCGGGCGACGCCGAGGCGACGGCGGCCTCGGCGGCGGCCAGCAGCGCGGCGATCGCGGCGTCGCTGGCGAGCGCCGAGGCGGCGGCGCTCGAGGCGTTGCCCGCGCGGGCGCGCGTGCGGACGCCCTCGAGGATGGCCAGGAGGCGGAAGGCAGAGAGGGCGACGTAGAAGCCCCAGCGCGCGGGGGACGGAGGGCGGACCGGAGGAGGGGAAGAGGCCGCGCCGCCGCCGCCGCCGCCGCCAGCGCCCTGCTGCCGCCGCGGCCGCATCATCCGCCGCCGCCGCTCGAGCGCCGAGCAGTAGCGCGCGAGCAGCTCCGCCTCTGTCGGCACGCCCTCCGGCAGCCCCGCCCCGTCCCCCAGGGAGATGGAGGGCAGGGCACCGCGGGGCAGGTGGTAGGGCAGGCACATATAGGCCACGTCGGACCACGGGTCGCCGAGGGTCGCGAGCTCCCAGTCGAGCACGGCGGCGACGGGCGCGGCCGGCGCGTCGGCAAAGGAAGGCGGCGAGGACGGCGACGAGGCGGCCGGGAGCGAGCCGGCAGGAGACGTGGCCCACGCGCCGTCAAACACGATGTTGTCGAGCCTGAAGTCGCCGTGCACGATCGCCCCCTCAGGCTCCTGCTCCTCCTCATGCTGCTGCTGCGGCGGCTGCTTCAAGCCCCCCGCCGCCGCCGCCGACGCCCGCGGCGCATGCAGCCGCAGCCAGCCGGCGAGCCGCCCGACGCCCGCGTCGCGCCCGCCGCTCTCGGCGTACTGCCGCGCCCAGCGCTCCACCTGCCGCGCGCAGTAGCCGCGCGGGTTGCCGAACGCCTGCTGCTGCTCCTGCTGCCCCTGCTGCTGGTCGTGCTGCTCCTGCCCGCCAAACGGCCGGGACCCACCGCCGCCGCCGCCGCCGCCGCCGCCGCCGTTCCCCCCGCCGCCCACCAGGCCCGCCGCCGACGCGTCGACCGAGTGCAGCGCGGCCAGCGCCTCGGCCATCGCCGCGTAGGCGCCCGCGCGGCGCCGCGCGGGCTCGCCCGGCATGCGAGGGTCGAGGTAGACGCGCCCGGGCGCGAACGACATGACGTAGAACTGGGCGCCGGGGGTCGGTGACGACGCGTTCTTGCCCGCCCGACGGCCGTCGAGGCCCGCGCCGTCGCGCGAAAAGGCGAGCGGCGTCGGGACGGGCAGGCCGGCGGCGGCGGCGGCGGCGGCGCTCAGCGCCGACAGCAGGCGGAACTCGCGGTCGACGGCGTGCGCCGAGTGCAGCAGCCGGCCGGGCGGCTGCTTGCGCAGAACGACGCGCGCGCCCGTGCGCCCGTCCGTGACCAGGTAGGTCGGGTTGCTCTGGCCGTGGCCAAACTGGCGCACGTCGATGTCGTCGCAGGACGGGGGGTCGGGCGACGGCGAGGGGCGGCCGGGCGCCGACGCCGACGCAAACGCGGGCGACGCAGGAAACAGCGCCGGGCAGTGCTCGCGCAGAAAGACGGCGAGGGCCGGGCGGTCGAGGTCCAGGGCGGGCCTCGGCAAGGAGGCGGCCGCCTCGGTGTCGAGGTAGGGGCGCATCTGAAACTGGGCTCGATGGCGGACTCCAGGTCCTCGCAGGAGAGGAGAGGAGAGGACGCTCTGTCAATCGCCCCCTTTTCCCGGCCAATCGGCGGACTCTCAGGTCGCGCGAAGCTGGGGATGCAGTGCTCGAGTGCAGCCTATGCCGCCCTCGATCGCGCGGGGGCAAGAACGGGCGTGTGTGCTGCGCGCCAGGCGCGATTGAAATAGAGAGAGTGATGAGGTCGGTTCTCCGATTTGAGGCGCCGCAAGCGCTAGAGTCCAATCTGTGTGTTGCAAGCAAGACTGAGGTCAAACGCGATGTGGCAGGTGGTGGTTCTGATGTGGCCTCTGCGTTCATCTCCGAGAATCGACGACGCGGCATCAATAGTACGAGCGGCCGGCGGCGACGCGCGCCGCGAGGCCGCCGCCGCCGCCGCCCATGCCGACGCTGCTGCCCACCGCCCGCCCCGCGGCGCCTCCCGCGGCGGCGGCCACGTATGACGCGCTCGCGCCGCCGCCCGGCCCCCCGCCCGCGAACGCGTCCTCCATGGCCGCCGACAGCCGGTTCCCCATCTTGCGCACGCTCTGCGTCCACGGCTCGGCCGCCGAGCGGATCGACTCGATCTCAGCGGGCGCCAGCGCCGTCCGCCACTGGCAGGCGCACGCAAACACGCCGGCGGCGACCTGCGGCCAGGAGCGCGTCCAGCCCGCGAGCGCGGCCAGGCCCACGACCGTGCCCAGGAGCCGGCTGACGCGGGGCATCCCGCGCATGCAGCCGGCGGCCGCCTCGACCGCGGCCAGGGCCGGGCCCGCCACGGGGGCGCGCAGCAGCGCGCGGCGCAGCGCGCGCGCGCGGCGGCCCTGCGTCAGGAGCGCCCAGGGGACGGTGAACAGGGCGACCCACGCGCCCGCGGCCAGGGCCAGGGGCGGGAGGCCCAGGGTGCCGACCACGGCGGCGCCCCACAGGGCTACGGCCGCGCGCAGGGTGGCGGACGGGTCCGACGCCGACAGCCACCGGTCGTGCGCGGCGCCGAGCGACCGCACCAGGCCGGCGGCGGCGGCGCTGAGCTCGTCCAGGGCGGCCGAGCCGGCCCAGCGCAGGCGCGCGCGGTCCGAGAAGGGGGTGAAGAAGCGGGCAAAGTTGACGGCCAGGTCGAGCATGCCGAGGCAGGCCACCGCGGTGAGGCCCGAGACGCCGTGCGGGTAGTAGGCGGCGCCGGCCGCCGCCGCCAGCGCCAGCAGGCCGAGCGCCAGGTGCGCGCCCGAGCGGCCGGCGTCGCGCCACGTCAGCACGTCCAGGTAGGTGCCCGTGGGCAGCAGGGGGCGAGGGGTGGGGGTGGCGGCGCGGGTGCGGGCGCTGCTGGGGGCGGGGGAGGCGGGGGCGGCGGCCGGGGCGCGGGGGTGGTTGGCGGCGGCGGCGGCGCCGCCGCGAACGACGGCGTCCGGCGGCGTCGCCGGCGGCGGCGCCTGCGGCTGCTGCGACGACGGGCGCGACGAGAAGAGGCCGGCCGTGCCGCCGCCGCCGCCCACGCGCGACCCGTAGCCCGCCGTTTGCTGCTGCTGCTGCTGCTGCTGCTGGGAGACGCCCACGGCCGCCGCGCGCTGCTGCAGCGACTGCATCTGGGCCGTCGGCCCCGCCGAGGCCCGTAGGCCGGCCGTGCTGCCGTACGACGAGGTGGTCGAGCGCGGGTGGGGCGCGTAGGACGAGGAGGGGTGCGCCGCGGCCGCCGGCGCCGTCGCCGTCGCCGTCGCCGTCGCGCCGGCGGCGGCCGAGGACGCGCCGAGCGTCGAGGGCCTGCTCGCGCCGTACGAGAGGCCGCTCGCGGTCGCGGTGTGGCCGCCGGTCATCGCCGAGGGGCGCAGCGTGGCGGGCGGCAGGCCCACCCCGGACGTGCTGTAGCGAAGCATCGAGGAGCCGCCGCCGCCCAGCGGCGGCACGGAATCGGGGCCGGGCCCGGCGGCGGCGGCCGAGGAGAGCGGCGGCGGCGGCTCGTCGGCGGCGCCACCGCCAAGGCCGGCGCCGTAGCGCGCCTGCGCCGAGGGGGCGAGCGTGCGGCGCGGCTTGGCCACGTGGTTGCCGGCCGTCGTCCCCGTGGCCGTCGCCGTCCCCGCCTGGCCAAAGCTAAAGTTGAAGCGCGGCTTGGTCGCCGCGTCCTCGTCGGCGGAGGCCGGGGCGGGCGCCGGCTTGCCGGCGGGCGCCGCGTGGGCGCCGGCGCCAAAGCTAAAGCCGCCACCAAAGGCGGTGTTGGCCTGTTGTTTTTGTTTTTTGATGGGAGGCAACACCAGTCGGTTGCACAGGATGAGTGAGTGTGCGCGGACGGGTTGAGGTGACCGTTGCTGCGACGGGAAAGAAGCAGGACGGGCGGAGGAAAGGGAGGACGCCGAGGCGTTGTGTTTTTGGTTTCGTTTTCAAACGGCGACAGCCAACTTTCGACGCCGCGCCCGACGGCACATTCGCAAACCCAACGCTTGCCCTCACCTCCACGCGCCCGAGCGGCGGGCGCGACGACGCGTCCACGCCGTGCGCGTCGGGCCGGAACGACAGCTCCGACCCGCCGCAGTCGTCGTGCGCGCGCCCCCCGCCGGGACCCGGGATGGGCGACACGGCGCCGAGGTACTGAGCCAGGTTCTCGGCCATGGTTTTTGTTTTGTTTCGCGACGTCTGCTCTTTTGTTCCTGCGGGGCTCTCCAATCAATGGGTGGCAATGTGTGCGCGTGATTGTCTATCCGCCCCTGTCGCGCGGATGCGTTTCTTGTCGAGGAGGGGGGAGAGGGCGGGGGGGCGAAAAGAAGTTCCTTCAACGTTCCACTAAGTCTCCATGAAATCGCCACCTCCCTAGTTGGACCCCTCCCCCCCTCCTCCCCCGCCAAACATCATTGATTGCGCCGCATCGGTGACCCCGCGTCGCTCTCGCCTAGTTTCGGGCCCGTCTTTGGCGCGCGGCACGAATATCCTGTTGCCCCCTCTCCCGCAGCTCCCCACCCTTCCCTCTTTCTCGTGCTCTCCCCGCCGCGCAGAACAACCAATCGCAACAGCAGCACCTACCGAGCGACACGATCCCAACGCCAGGACCCTAACGCAACCAGCGCGCACCAACGAGCCCGCAGCGGCTGGCAGGACAAACAAAAGTTTGTGTTCCCCATTGCCGCGGCGTCGGCACCGCCATCGGCGCGCGCCGCGGAGTGTCGCCGTAACTGTCGCCGTCGCCGTGCTTCATCAAACGCGGCAACCACAACCTGATGGCCTACGCGAGGGTGGCCGGGCAGGAGGAGCAAGGAGGAGGAGGCGGGGGGGGGGCGATGGTGATGGCGATTGCAGCAGGACCAGGGGCGGGAGCAGAGGCAGACGACGCGGCCCCCCGGGCGCCAGCGGCGCTCCTGGTCCTCGGCGGCGGCGGCGGCGGCGGCGGCGGCGGCGGCGGCAACGGCGGCGGCGGCCGCCACCCCCCCAACTATCAGCAGCAGCAGCAGCAGCAGGAGCAGCAGGAGCGGCAGCAGCAGCAGTGGCGCCCCCCGCCGCCGTCGCCACAAGCCCCAAACCGAGCGCCGGCGGCGGCGGCGACGACCGCCCCGCCGCCGCCGTCGCTGCGCTCCCTCCCGCGCGCCCTGTGGCGGCACTCTGCCGCCGCGCGCCGCGGCCTGGCGCTGGCGCTGGCGCTGTGGGCGCTGTGGCTGTGCTCCTACATGACCCGGCTGTTCTCGGGCGGGAGCCCCGCGAGCGCCTGGACCGTGCGCGTGGGCCTGAGGTGGCAGGCCCCGATCGTCGCCGCCGCCCCCCTGGCTGGGGTGCTGGCCGCGGCGCACCTCTTGCGGTCGCGGCGGCAGCAGCAGCAGCAGCAGGCGGCGACGGCGGCGGCGGCCGAGGCCCCCGCCCCAGCCGTCCTGCCGCACCACCCCAGCCAGCACCCGCCCTCGGAGGGCCTGCGGCGCGCGGGCAGCAGCGGTGGCATGCTTTTGGCCGCGGCCGAGGCGGGGAAGCAGAAGCAGGAGGAGGACGACGCTCAGGAGGAGCAGCGGCGGCAGCAGCAGCAGCAGCAGCAGCAGCAGCAGCAGCAGCAGCAGCAACAGCAGCAGCAGCAGCAGCCCTCGCCGCTCTTGCCGCCCGACGAGCGGCGACCCCGGCTCTCTATGCCCCCCCCCCCGCCGCCGCCGTTCCTCCCCCCCCCGGCCTCCGGACGCACGTGCGCCCGCCTGCTGCTGCCCGGCGCCGTCCTGGCCGCCGCCGCGGGGCCCTGGCTCACGGGCGGCTGGCGCCCGATGCGCGCGCGCCTCGGGCCCGCCTACGCCGCCGCCTATGCCGCACACCCGCTCGTCGCCGCGCTGCTGGCGTCGCGCGCGGGCGTGGACCGCCCGCGCCCCGGGGAGCTGCCCGCGCTGGCCCTGGGCGCGGCGTGCGCGCTGCCCGGCTTGCTGGGCGCGGGAGGGGCGCTGCTGCGGTCGTGGGAGGGCCCGGCGCTGGTGGTCTTGCTCGCGCTGGCGCACGCGGGATCGCTCGTCCTGCTCGAGCAGGCGCTCGGGGCAATGGAGGGCGACGCGGCGCGCGCCGAGGCGTCGGCGGCGGCGGGCGGGAAGGGCGGCGCAAGGGGCAAGGCCGGCGGCGGCAATCGGCGAGCAGGCGCCGGCCTCGGCGGCGGCGGCGGCCTGCGCGGCAGGCTCCTGGCGGTGTCGGCGTCGATGGGCGCGCTCCTCGGCGGCGGCGGTAACGGCGGCGGTGGTGGCGGTGCCAGTGCGCGCCACGCCGCTGCCGGGGACGGCGTCGGCTCGGCGCCCGGAGCTGCCGCCTCTTCCGCCGCCGCCGCAGACGACGATGCCTCGTCCGCCGCCGAGGAGGGCGCAGCGGCGGCGGCCGTCGCCGTCGTCGGCGGCCGCGGCGCCGGCGCCCTGCTCGCGGGCCCCGCGGGCGGCGCGCGCCACCGCCGCCGCGGCAGCGGCAGCAGCGCGTCGGCGTCCATGATGGCCGCGGCCACGCTGCCTGTCACTGGGGGTGGCGGCGGGATGGGACACGGAGGAGGAGGAGCAGGAGGAGCGGCGGCGGCGGCGGCCGCGGGGGCAGCGCCGCCGACAGACATTGAATTGACAGCTCTGGGCGGCGCCGCCGCCGCGCCCGTTCCCGGCACGCTCGGCCTGCTCCGCAGCCGCCCGGGCTCGCTACTGGTGCTTTCGGAGGCGGCAGCGGATGCCCTGCCCCCGCGTCCGGACAGCCGCAAGGGCCAGCGGCTCGCGGGCGTGCGGCGGGCGCTGCACGCGCGCGGCGGCAGCAGCGGCGGCGGCGGCAGCGGCGGAAACGGCGGCTCGCCGCGTTTTGCGGGCGGCGATGGCACCGACGACGACGACGACGACGACGTCAGCCCGTCGGGCTGCGGCGGCGGGTGGCGCAAGGGCGCCGGCGCCTTGCCCGTCCTCACGGCCGCGCCCGCGCAGGCGCCCGGATGGATCCCCCTGCTCGACCACCCTTATGCCGCCGCCGCCGCCGCCGCCGCCGCCGAACACGCCGCCGCCGCCGCCGAACGCGCCGCCGCCCGGTCGCCCTCGTCCTGCCCGCTCCTCCCGCCCCCCTCATCTTTCGCCGCGCCGGGCGCCGCCCGCAGCGGCTTAGGCGGCGGCCGCGTCCCGCAGGCCGGGCCCGAGGCCGCGTCCCTGCGCCGCGCGCACGCCATGCTCGCGGCCCAGGGGGTGGTTCGGCTGCTCGAGCTGCTGCCGGCGCTGGCGGGCGCCGCGCTGCTGCAGCCCGCGCGCGCGGGCGCCGCGTGGCGCGCCCCGCTCTGCCTGCCCTGGCTGGCCGTCCACGGCGCCGCGGCCGCCGCCTACGGCCACGTCCGCCTCTTGCTGCTGCGCGAGGCCGGGTGCGTCGCCGTGTGCTGGCTCGACGCCTTCTGGCGCTTCCCCTTTGGCGTCGTCTTCACGGGGCTCGGTGCGTCGGCCGTCCTGCCGCCGCGCGTGCCCGCTGGCGTCGCCGGCGCCGTCGCCGGGACGCCGGCGCCGTGGCTCGCGCCAGCGGTGGCCGCGGCCCTGTGCGTCGCGTCGGTGGCGGTCGGCGCCGGCGCCTTCGCGCTCTACTGGGCGGCGCGCGCGCTGCACCGGGTCGTGCACCTGGACAGGTGCGCCTTGGGGCTCGAGGGCCTGGCGCCCGCAAAGCCGCCGCCGCCGCCGCCGCCGCGGGCCGACAGGCAGCACCGGGGCGGCCGCTGAGCGGCGGCGGCGGCGGCGGCGGCTTTTGAGAAGGGGACAAGGGGCGAGGCGCCCGACAACCTGAGCGCAGCCTTTCCATTCTAGAACTTCACCACCCAAGCGTCCAATCGCGGGGGGCCTAGTCGAAACACCCTACTCTCGGGACACCTTTTCCCCTCTGTGCCCTTTTTTCCACGCGCAAACCTCACGCCAAGCTTGCCCCCAGAGGCGCATCGCGGCCCGCCCCCGCCCCGCACGAGTGTCCTCCCACACGTTGTCACGCAATTTGAGATTGGCGCGCCGCATCCAAGGGTCCTTGGGCGTCGTTGTCCCCTCATTTTTCTCACGAGGCCGCACTTTTTCCTTCCGCCCCTCCCACAAACGCCACGCGGCCCCCCCCCTCCCCCCCCTTTCCCAGAGCTTCCCGGGAAGGATGCGCGCGATCCGCACGGGCGCGACCCTGCGGACGCCGTCAGGGTCGTGGCCCGTCGCGCCCGCGTCGCGCCTGCCAGCGGCCGCAGGGTGGACGGCGTCGCCGTCGTCGCGGCCGCGCCCCTCCTCCTCGGCCCGCCGCCCGCTCGAGGCGCGGCCTGGCGCGGCGGCGGCGGCCGCGGCGGCGCCGCCCGCCGCTGCCGCCGCGGCTGCTGCCCCTGCAGCACCGGTCGAGGCCCCGGCGCTAGCACCGGCCGCAGTCGTGCCTGATGAGACTGCGGCAGCCGCTGCGGCGCCCCCTCGTCGCCGCCGCCGCCCCTCGTCGGCGTCGCGGGCAGAGCAGGGCGCGGCAGCGCCTGCGGCGCCGGCAGCGGGCGGCGGCGGCGGCGCGGCGGCAGCCAAGGCGCCGCCGGCGCTGGAAAAGCAGCAGCAGCACGCGGCCAAGACGGCGGCGAAATTGAAGCGGGCGACGGATGCCGTCGTCGCCACCGCCAAGCGCGACGCCTCCAAGCGCGGCGCGTCGCTCCTGAACCGGCGCGAGGGGGGCAACAAAGCGGCGTCCGCGCCTGCGGCCCCGGCCCCCGCCGCCGCCCCCGCCGCCGCCGCAAAGCCGCCCCCGCAGCAAAAGACGCCGCGGCAGCTGCAGCAGCAGCAGGAGCAGAGGCGCCGCAGGCAGCAGCAGGCCCTGCGCGCCCGCCTCGCTCCGCCCGCCGCCCCCCCGCCCACCCCCATGCGCTACTACGCGCTGTCGCCCGACCAGCCGTCGGCGCCCGTGTCGGACGTGCTGCGGCGCGCGCTGGAGCGCCGCCTCCAGCGCCGTCGCGACGGCCGGGCCGTGCAGCTGGTGCGCGGGCCGCCCCCCGCGCTGGAGGAGGCGGACGAGGGGCAGCGGCAGCGGGCGGTCGCGGACCTGCGCGAGGCGGCGCGCGAGCGCGCGATGGAGCGCGTGCAAAAGGTGGGCGGCGGCGGCGGCGGGTCGGCGGCGGCGGCGGCGGCGGCGGCAAAGCGCGGCACAGGCGGCCGCCGCCCCCCGACGGCCGACCCGTCGTCCTCTTCCTCTTCGTCCGCGACGCGCCCCGCCTCCTCGCGCCCGCCCAATGCCTCGCGCGCCGACCGCGCCAATGACGCCTACGACGGCCTGCTCCAGGCCGCGCTCGAGTGGGAGCTGCCGGACGAGGCGCGCCAGGCCGCCGAGCGCGACCCGCTCTGGGGCGACGGCCGCCTGCCCGCCGCGCTCTGCGCGGGCGGCGCCGCCGCGCTGGCGGGCGGGCTTGCGCGGGCGCCGCGGCCCGCTTCGGTCTCGGCCGCCGCCTCCTCATCCTCGGGCGGCGCCGACTACGACGACAGCGAGAGCGAGTCGGACGACGAGGGGCCCCCAGCGAGCGCGAGCGCGGCCGACGCCGCCGCCGCCGCCGCCGCCGCCGCCTTTGCCGCCATGCCCGCCGCCGCGCGCGCGCCGCCCTCGTCGGCGCTCGTCCTCTCGGACGAGCACCGCCGCCAGCTGGCGCTGGTCGCCGCCGCCCTCGAGGCGCGCGGCCTCACCCCCCTCCCGGACCTCATTGTCGCGCCCCAGGACCGCCCGAGCGCGCACGCGCGCGCCGCCCGCCTCGCAGAGCTGGGCCCTGTCGCCGCCGCCGCCGCCTTTGACGCCTGGGAGGCGGCGACCACGGGCCCCTTTGCGCGGCGCCTGCTGCGCCGCGAGCCCGCCCTGCTCCTGTGCGCCCCCGGGTCGCTGCTCCCGACCCTTGAGGCCCTCGTGCAGCACCTGGGCGTCTCGCCGCAGGAGGCGCGCGAGCTGGCCGCCGAGCACCCGCGCATCGTCGGCCTGGGTCCCGCGGCCATGCGCTCGCGGCTGGCGCGGCTGGCGGGCGCCGCGGGCCTGTCGCCGCCCGAGGCGGCGACGCTGGTGCTGCGGGCGCCCGAGCTGCTCTTAATGCCTGCCGAGGTGCTCGCGGCGCGCGTGGACGCGCTCGAGGCGCTCCTGCCGTCGTCGGCGCCCGAGGCGGCCGGCAGGCCCGGCGGCGCCCGCGGCGGCAGCGGCGACGCCTCTGCGGACGACGAGGGCGGCGCCGGGTTTGGCGGCGGCACGGGCGGGCGCCTGCCAGCCGTGCTGATGCGCCGCCCGCGCGTGCTCCTGCGCTCGCCCGCGGCCGTCGCCCGCCTCGTGAGCTCCGTCGCCCAGGACCTCGGCCTGCGCGCGCGCGAGGTCGCGCGCGTCGTCGCCGGCCAGCCCACTCTCCTGGGCAGCAGCGGCGAGACGCTGTCGCGCCGCTACCGCCGCTTGCTCGGCTTAGCCGGCCGAGAGCCCTCTGGCGCGTGGGCGCGCTGCCTGGGGGCCATGTCCCCCTCGGGCCTGGGGCGGTGCCTTGCGGCGTCGGACGCGGCGCTCGACCGCCTGCAGGCGCTGCTGGACGCGGGCGTGTCGGTCGTGAGCGACGAGGAGGAGATGCGCCAGCAGCAGCAGCAGCAGCAGGAGCAGGTGGCGGCGGCGTCGTCGTCGGGCGGCGGCGAGGGCGGCGGCATGTCGTCGGGCGGCATCGCGCCGCCGCTGCCATTCGACCCGTCCAACCCGCGCGGCCGCCGCGTGCGCATCCGCTCGGGCGTCGTCTGGCTCGACGACATGAAGGCCCTGCTCTCCTTGCCCCGCGGCGCCTTTGCGCAGATCGCCGACAAGCTGGGCGTCTCGGGCTTTGCGCTTGGTGACAGCAGCCTCGCCGGGGGGGCCGGCGGCGGCGCGGCGGAGGGGGCGGCGGCGGCGGCGGCCTCGTCGCCCTGACATTTTTTCTTCTGCCGAGATCCTCTTCACTTTGTTGTTCGATTCATCGCCCCCGAGTGTCGTCGGTTCACGCCTACACTCCTCCTACTTCTTAGCACTGCCGCATTTTATCTCGCGCGCGCGCTCGAGAGCGCGATCGTTCATTGTCGCGCCCCAAAAGGCATTGACCCCCGTCTCTCGACCACCTCGCCCGCGAACCCCTCGACGGCCGAGCACACGGCCAGCGCCACCTTTTCGTCGACCAGCGGCGGCGGCGCGCCGGCGGGCGCCATGGCGGCGGCCAGCTTGCGCATCTTGCCCTTGTTGAGGGAGCGGCGGAAGGCCTCGTAGCGGTTGCGCTGGGCCTCGGTCATGGCCTCGAAGATTGCGCGGCGGCGCGCGAGCTCGGCGGGCTCGGGCGCGGCGGCGCGGCGGAGGCGGCGCGCAGAGGCGGTGGCGGCCGCCGCGAGCGCCGCCGCGCCGCGCAGCGGCTGCGGCGCCCCGCCGGCCTGCTGCTTTTGCTTTTGCTGCTGCTGCTGTCGAGGCAGCCCTACGCAACCGACCGCCCCCTCTTCGTCCTCGTCGTCGCCTCTCTCCGCGCGCTCGATCGCTCGAGCGTCGCCCTCCCTCGGGGGGGCGTCACAAGACCCCGGCGCCTCGCCTTTTCGCGCCACGCACAAACGCGCGCTCCTCCTTGCCAACTTGGCCCCGCACCGTTACTGCGCACGCTCAAGCGGCCCCTGGCGCGCGTCCCCGTTTTGACCACGCGCGCCCGCACGCGCACCCAAACTTCAGTTTTTTGGCGCGAAACGCGGGCGGTGCGTCCTCCCCTCCGTCCCGTCTGCCTTGCTCGCACGCGCCCCCCCGCGCCCGCCCTACTGCACCCCGCCCACCACAGGACCCATGAAGGGCCACGCCCACCTGCTCGTAGGGCTGGCGATCGGCTGGCTCACGGCCCCGCTGCTCTCGTGGCTCGCGCACCGCGCGCGGTCGGGGCGCGACGCCGACGCCGACGCCGACGCCGGCGACAACGCCGGCCACGCCGGCAGCGCCGCGCCTGCTCGATCCGCTGCCGCTGCCCCAACTTGCTCTTCTGCGGCGCGCGGCCCGGCCGCCGCCGCCGCCGTCAAGCAGCAGCACCCCTCGCTCGAGCACGCCCTCGCCAGCGCGGGCGCGGGCGATCCCCCGCCGTCCGTCCACTTTCCAAACGGCAACAGCACCACCGGCGGCGGCAACAACACCGGCGAGAACAACGGCGGCGGCGACAACAGCGGCGGCGACAACAGCGACGCCTCTGCCGCCGCCACCGCCGCGCCCCTGGACTTTGCCTCGCCCGAATCGCTCGCCGCCCTGTTCGGCGGCGGCCGCCTTGCGCCCCTGCGCACCGCGCACGACGGCAGGCCCCTCGTCGCCTTCGACCTCGAGGCCACCGGCCTGAGCGTCGCGCGCGACCGTGTCGTCGAGATCGCCGCCGTCAAGGTGCACCCGGACGGGCGCGTCGAGACAAAGAGACACCTGCTAAACCCGGGGCGCGAGGCGGCGCTGCGCATGCCGGCGGCCGTCGTCGATATCCACGGCCTGACGCCCGCGGCGCTGGCGCGCGAGCCGCGGTTCGAGGACGTGGCGGCCGAGTGGCGCGACTTTCTGCGCGGGTGCGACCTGTGCGGCTACAACGCGCTGCGGTACGACGTGCCGCTCTTGCGGTGAGTGTGTTTCCGAGAGGTGTTGCTTGGTCATTCTTGTTTTTTCGCCGCATGTATTTCTTTTTGGTGCGCCGTCGTCTTTTTGCTCACACACAAAAGAGAGACGCCGACGCCCCAAAGCAAACAAAAAAACAAGAAACAACGAACAGCGCCGAGTTCAAGCGCAGCGGCCACCCCAACTTTCCCCCGCACGGCGTGCGCGTGCTCGACGGCTTCCGCGTCTTCAGCCGCATGGCCCCGCGCAGCCTGCCCGCGGCCGTGCGCGTGTTCTGCGGCGGCGCCGCCATGCGCGGCCACCACAGCGCGCTGGCCGACGCCGCCGCGGCGCTGGCGGTTGTGCGCGGCCAGCTGGCGGCCTACCCGGGGCTGCCGCGGGACGCGGCGGAGCTCGCGCAGTTTTGCGCCTCGCCGGACGACCCGGGGCGGCAGCTCACGTGGTGCGGGCGCATCGCCTGGGACGACGGGGCGTCGCCGCTGGCGGTCGAGGCGGCGACGGCCGCCGAGGCAGAGGCAGAGGCGGCGGCGGCGGCCGCGGCGGGCGGCGCTTCCGGCCGGGCCGCCCCCCCGGCCTACTACGGCCCGCCCCCCCCGCTCGAGGCCGCGGCCGTCTTCGCCTTTGGCAAGTACCGCGACGTGACCCTGCGCGCGGTCGCCGAGGAGGACCGCGAGTACCTGCTTTGGCTGGTCGCGCGCCGCGAGGCCTTGTCCGAGGAGGCGGCAGCCATCGTCGCGGCCGCGCTGCGAGGGGACTTTCCCCGCAAGGGCGCGGGCTTTGCCGCCTGGCTGGCGCGCGCGATGGAGCGGCTGGCGCCGGGGGTGGAGGGCATTTTGGGGGCAGGCGGGGGCGAGGAGGTCGCGCCCCACCCGGGCGGGACGGAGGGGGCCGAGGTGGCGCGGTGGACGGGGGAGGGGGCAGGGGCGGCGGCAGGGGCGGCGGCGGTGACGGCGGCAGGGGCGGCAGGGGCAGCAGCGGCGGCGACCGCAGCGCCGCCGACCGCGGCGGCCGGCGGCGACGGCGAGGGCGGCGCGGCGGGTCCCTCGTCAGCTGCCCCCCCTCCCCCTCCCCTCCCGCGCCACCTGCTCGGCAGCATCCCCGCGACCGTGTGCCACCTGCCCGGCGACTTTGAGTACGAGGCGCCGGCGGCGGGCGCGCGCGGGTACGGCGGCAGCGGCCGCAGCGGCGGCGGCGGCCGGGACCGGCACAGGCGCCCGCGCCGCCGCTTTGGCGACGACGACGGCCACGACAACCTCACCGTAAAAGCGCCGGCGCCGGTCGTGCGCGGGTGGGAGGAGGCGCGCAAGGCCTACCTGGGCGACGACGGGCAGGGGGGCAAGGGCCTTCAGGCGGCCGAGGCGACGGCGGCGGCGGCGGCGGCCGTGGAGGGCGGCGGCGGCGGCGGCGGCGACGACAAGGACGGCAACCGCGGTGGTGGCAGCAGCACCGCTGTCCACTCGGCGGCGGGGGCGGCGGCGACGGCGGAGGCCTCGCCGTCGCCCTCAACGCCCCCCCCGCCGGCGCCGGCCGCGCCGCCGCCCGCGCTCGCGGGCAGCGGCAGAGGCGGCGGCGGCGACTCGTGGGGCTCGCCGTCCGCGCGCGCCCCCCGGTCGGAGGCTGCGGGACCCGAGGAGACCGTCGCCGATGCAGCCGCTTTTGCCGCCGAGCAGGCTTCCTCCTTGGGCACCGCGCCGCCCTCGCCCGAGCCGCCCCTCGCCGCCGCGCCCCCCAGCCCAAGCGCCGCCGGCCTGCCGCCGCCGCCGACAATCGGGCAGGCGTCGCTCGACTGGGGCCGCTACAAGGGCCGCCCGCTCGCCGAGGTCGCCGCGGAGGACCCCGCCTTTTTGTTCTGGGTGGTCGAGAGCCTGGGGGCGTCCGCCTGGGACCGCTATGCGGCGACGGCGGCGCTGAGGGAGGCGGGGGAGTTGCCGCCGCCGGCCGACGACGACAGCGTTGGCGACCGCGACGGCGGGGAGGAGACGGGGGGGGAGGAGGAGGAGGACGCGGGGGCGCGGGAGGAGGGCGAGGCGGACGCGGAGGAGCAGCGGCGCCAGGCCGCCGCGACCGAGTAGGGGCAGCAAGTTGTTGTGTTGGTTTCGTCGCAACGAGCATGGCGACGCCGTTTTTCCGCAAGCCCCGAAAAAGAGCGAAAATGCAGAGGCCGCGCGCGCGCTAGAGGCCCCGAATCTTTTTCGAGACAGACAAAGGGCTCTAAAAGCCGCTCTAAACGCCACCACCACCACCCCCCGTCACGCGCCAGCCCCCCTCTCTCCGTTCCTTCCTCTACGCCATGCCGATGAGCACCCCCCGCAAGAACTGCAGCCCGAAGAACCCGACCATCGGCGACAGGTCGATGCCCGCCACGCTCGGCACCAGGCCGCGGAAGCAGTTGAGGAATGGGTCAGTCAGCGCGCGGAGCGAGTTGAGCGGCTCGCCCTCCCAGTTGAGGTTGCGGAACCAGGAGAGGAGGACGCGGCCCGTCAGGACGACCAGGTAGATCTGCTCACGTGAACGTTGTTGTTGTTTGGTGGGGATTGGTGGTTGTTATTTTGTAAGGTCGAGCGCGTGCTTGGTCGTCCCCGCCCCGCCCGCCGCGCGCTTTTGGGGCTTGCATAAAACGACTCACGTCGATGGCCTTGGCGAGGCCAAAGTAGATCTCGGACGAGCTGGTGCCCACGGTGGCGACGGACGCCATGGCCGCGAAGCCGCCGCCGCCGCCGCGCAGCTGCGCGCGCAGGTCGGAGGGCGAGGGCGCCGCCGCCGCTCGCCGTTGGGACGAGGGCGAGGAAGAGGGGGAGGACGAGGCAGCAGCGGCGGCGGCGTCGCCCGGCTGCGACGGCGACGCGCCACCGGCGGCAGCGGCGCCGGCAGCGGCGGCCGCGGCGAGGCGGCGCATCTGCACGTGGCGCACGCAAGCGAGCATGATGCCGGCGTGGCGCCCGTCCACGCGCGCGCACGTGGCGGCGCGCATGGAGGAGGACCCCGCTGCTGCGGCACGCATGGAGCTCATTCTGCCGAAGCAAGTGGGTCTTCGAGCGCCCGAAGATTTGCGTGCGTTTGGGATCGGCGCTAGGGTTGCTTTGAAGATTCGAGTGAATGTGGTCGCCAATTGGGGTTCTTGCGCTCGCCCATTTGGGTACCACGCGTCTAGCAATGGAGAGGGAGGGAGAGAGAGATGGCCGTGCAATCGTTGCACAAAAAGGAGACACATCCGCTAGCACGCTGCCGATCAACAATGTCCGTTCTATCGGATTACGCGCTGCCCGTCGACCTCAGGACGCGGAGTGTGTGTGCCTCTCAGCGCCCCCAGCACGGGCTCAAAAAAGCGACGCGGCGGACGCCAAAAACGCGGCGCGCGGCGCGACAGAAACGCAACGCCAAAAAGAAAGGGTGGGTTGGTGGTACAAGTCAGCCAAAGAGCAACAGAGGCGAGGAAGGGGGGGGGCAGGGGGCCCCCTCGTCCAGAACGGGGGGGTCGAGTTCTGGGTCGGAGGGACCGGGAGAGGGGGTGGGTTTGCGGGGGCGCGTGCGCGGGACGCCCGGCCAACGGGGGCGCGGTCGGGTTGTTTTCGTCGAGGGGTGGTGGTGGTGGTGGTGTACGGAGAAGACAAACAAAACAAGGCAGCGTGCGCAAGATGGTGTTTTGGTGTTGCTGTTGTACGGGGCCTTGTGGTGATGACACAAGTGGTCTGATGAGTGAAGGGGGTTGGGGTGGGGGCGGGCAGTAAAAAGCAACAACGAGGCGAAAGTGCGGCCCAGGCGTCGCCTTCGCCGCCTCTCTGCACAAAACGAGAGCAACGGCGGACGTGAACCAACCCCAAGCAAATCAGCGCAGCGGCGGCGCCTCGGCGTGCAGCGCCGCGCCGAGCACGCCGATGGGCGGCAGGCGCGCGGCCGCCAGGCGCGCGGCGGCCAGCCTCGCGGCCTCGCCCGCCGACACCGCGCCGCCCCCGCCGCCGCCAGACCCGCCGCCCAGGCCGCCGCCGCCGCCGCCGCCGCCCGACCTCGCCCCGCGCTCGAGCAGCCGCGTCGCCGCCAGCACGCAGCCGTCGCGCTCGATCTGCCGCGCGGCCAGCCGCTCGTCGCGCCGGGAGACGGCGCCCCCGCCGGCCATCACCGCCAGGGGGTTGACCGCGCGGCGGCGGCCGGAGGCGCCCGGCCCGCCCGCCGCGTCGCCGTCCAAACCCCCGTCCCCCAGCTCGACGATCGCGCCGCCCGCCCGCACGCGCAGCGGGCCCCCCCGCGCGCCACCGCTAGCGCCGGCGAGCGCCCCGCCCGCCGCCGGCCGCGCGCACCGCCGGTCCGGCGCGATGCCCAGGCCGTCGATCTCGCCGCCCCGCGGGGTGCGGTACCGCGCCACCGTCACGAAGAGGGCCGAGCCGTCGCGCAGCTCAAACACCGACTGGATGCGCCCCTTGCCGTAGGTCTTTGGGTCGGCGCCGACCACGGCCGCGAGCCGGCGGTTGTCGCGGAGCGCGCCGGTCACGATCTCGGACGCGGAGGCGGTGCCGGCGTCGACGAGCACGACGAGCGGGGTGGTGGCGTCGGCCGGGGGCGGGCGGCGCGAGGCGGCCTGGGCGGCGGCGTCGGCCGACGAGTAGGAGGACGAGGAGGACGAGGCGGCGGCGGAGGAGGAGGACAAGCCGTCGCCGTCGCCGTCGCCGGCGCCGCCGCCGCCGCCGTCCCCGTTGCCGTCGTCGTCGGACGGCAGCGAGACGGCCGGCGTCTCGCGCCACGCGACGGCGGCCTGCCGCTCGGCGCGCAGCGCCGCGGGCGACAGCGACGACGGCGACGACGGCGACAGCAGCGACGCCGACGCGCCCGCGCCCGCCGCCGCGCCGCCCGCCCCTCCCTCGCCCCTCAGGCGCGTCCACCAGAGCGCGGCCGCCTCGGCCGACGGCTGCGCCTCGGCGTCCGTCTCGGGCGGCGGCAGCACCACGCGAGAGGCCGGCTCGCCGTCCCTCCCCGTCACCTGAAACACGGTCGGCGCGCCAGGCAAAAAGGCGGCGGCGACCTCGATGCCCGCGCGCACCAGGCCGCCGCCGTTGCCGCGCAGGTCGAGGACGTAGCCCGCGAGCGCGCCGCCGCTGCCGGCCGCCGCCGAGAGCATCGCGGGGGAGGCTGGAACAGAAGACGACGACGAGGCGGCGGCCGCCGACGCGCCGCCGTCGGCAAAGGCGGCCGACGACGACGACGAGGAGGAGGACGACGACGCGCCGCCCGCGAATCCCACGCCCGGGCCCCCTCCACCACCCGCGGCCGCGGCGCCCAGCGCGCGTGCGTCGAGCTCGGCCATGGCCTTGCGCAGCTCGGCCGCCGCGTTCTTCGAGAAGGAGGTGAGGCGGAGGTAGCCGATCGGCAGGCCGCCCGCGGGGGAGCGCAGCAGCGCCGAGACCACGGGCGACAGCTCGACGCGCTCGCGCACGAGGCGCACGTCGAACGTCCGGTAGGATGGAGAGGAGGAGGAGGAGGCGAGGGGAGGGGGCGCAGAGGCGCCTGCCGGGTCAAAGGCAGCGGCGGGCGCCAACGGGCCGCGGCCGCCGCTGCTGCCGCCGTTGCCGCCGACGCTGTTGATGGTGGGGGCCAGCGAGCGCGCGGGGACGCTCGGAGGACCGCCGCTCCCCTCCCCCGTCCCGTCGTCGTCAGACGCAAAGCGCGCGAAGCGGACGCGCACCTCGGTGCCGCCCGCGCCGCGCAGCACGCGCGCCGCCTGCTCGCCCGTCCAGCCGTCGGCGGCCTTCCCCTCGATCGCGACCACCTCGTCGCCCGGCAGGACGCCCGCGCGCTCGGCGGGGCCCCCGCGCACGGGCGCGAGGACCGTCAGGCGGGGAAGGCCCGCGCGGTCGCTGCCGCCACCGCCGCCGCCGCCGCCGCCGCCGCCGCCGCCGCCGCCGAGAGGCGGAGCGGAGGACGGCGAGGCGCCGCCGTGGCTCTCGCCCGTCGCCAGCAGCAGGCCCACCCCCTGCAGCGCGCCCTCGGACGACACCCGGAACGACGCGTACTCCTCCGCCGGCACGCGCCGCGTGTACGGGTCGCCCAGCTCGGCCAAGAGCGCGTCCACTCCCCGCTCGTAAGCGAGGCTCCTGTCGGGCGCGGAGAAGGCCGCGAGCATATGCTCCTGCAGCTCGCGCGGCCAGTCGCCGTGCCCGTTGAAGCGGCCGTCGAAGAAGGTCTCGCCGACGATCTGCCACGCCTCGGCGAGGGATCGCTGGGCCTCGAAGATGGCCGGGTCGGGCGAGGCGGGCAGGCGGGCGAGGTCCTGCTCGGAGGGCGGCGGCCGCGAGGGGTCTTGCTCGGCGGCCGCGGCGAGGGCGGCAACGGCGACGGGCGTCGCGGTCGCCGCGGCGGTGGCGGGAGGCGGTGGGGGGAAAAAGGAGGCGGAGCTGACGAGGGCGGCGGCGCCCAGGGCGGCGGCGCGGGAGGCGAGGGTGGGGGTGGGGGGGCTGGCTGGGGCCTGCGCGCGGGGAGGGGCGCCGAGCGGCCTGCGCCGCCGGGGGGAGAGGCGCGAGGGGGGGGCTCGTGCTCCCGACCACCACGCGACGCCGCCGCGCGACAACGACGACAGCGCTGCCGCCGCTGCCGCCGGCCGGGAGGAGGAGGAGAAGGCGGCATCCGCCCGCCCGCCCGCGGCGACGACCTGCTGGTGGCGATGCGATGCGATCATCCTTGAAGGCGCGCGCGCGCGTCAACGACAGCGGGAGCCTTGTCTCTTCGCGTGCGCGGCGAATGTGACGTCGAGGGAGGCAGCTCCTTTTCCTCTCTTCACGCTTCAAAAACGCGCGGCAGGGTCTTGCCGCAGACTCGGCGGCCACGGCGCGCGTTTCGCAGCGCGGTGATGGTCGACTTGACGTGTGTGCCGCGGTGAGAAAGGGGGGGGAAGACGAGACCAGGAACACAAAATTCTGCCTTAAATCAAAAAGTGGGGGTTTTGCCGCAAGGGCCAACGGAGGCAGAGTGAGGTTCTCTCGAGAGAGAGAGGGGAAGAGAGAGGGAGAAGGAGAGCTGCACCTGCGTGTGTGCGTGTGGAGGGGTGGGAGCGGCCGAGAAGGGACGCAACAAGTCGGGCGAGCGTGCCGCCGCCGTATCGACGTCGTCAACGCGCCCGCGCGCGACTCGACCGCTTTTTCTTCTCCTTCTCGCTCTCTCGGGTTTTGGGCCGTCGCTCTTTTTTGCAATGCTCGTCGTCCTCTATTTCAGCCGAAAAGCAAGACCGTGTCAATAATCCCCGCGCCGATCTCTTGCGCCTCGCGCAGCACCTGCGCCACGTCCGGCACGACCACCAGGTCGTCCTGCTCTTGCGCCGCGGCCTCGTCGTCGGCGCCCGCGCGTCCGCCGCGGCGGCGGCGCTTCTTGCCGCCGCCGCTCGCGCCACCCTCGGGAGGCGGCAGCGGCACGCAGCAGTGCGCGAGCGCGCCCCCGCCCCGAAGAGGGCGCGCCGCGAACGCCTCGCGCCGCCACCGCACCCCCACGGCCGGCGTCCCGCCGCGCGCGTCGGCCGAGAAGGCGGCAAAGGCGCCGAGCGCCGCGTTGAGGCGCCCCGTCAGCGCGGCCACAGGGTCGAATCCGACGAGCAGCTCGGACGACAGGCTCGCGGCGGGCTGCGCGCGCACGACGGCGCGGGGGAATCCGCGCAGGACGGCGCGCTCGGCGCGGTCCCGGGCGGCGGGGAGGCGCGGCAGGCAGCGGGCGCCGGGCGAGGCCAGGGCGCGCGCCAGGGCGCGGCGCGCGCACGGCAGCGCGCGGCCGGCGGCGGGCAGCGCGTCGCGGCGGAGCAGCAGCAGCGCGCCCAACCCGAGCTCCGGCGAGAAGAGCGCGCGCATCCACGCGCTGTCGTCGTCGCGCGCGTCGCGGCGGGCCTCCTCCTCCTCCACCTCCCCGGGGCCGCCGCACGCGCCGCCGCCGCTGCCGAGCCCGGGCCCGCGCTCGACCATGGCCGCGAGCGCCGCCGCGCAGCGCCTGGCGGCCGCGCGCAGGCGGGTGAGCGAGGCGTCGGTCGGGCCGTCGAGCGTCCTTTTGTGTTTCGTTTTGTTTTGTTTTGTTTTGTGTTTTGATGTGTGCGATTTTTTCAGGAGGGTATGTGAGATTGGGATGGTTGAGATTGAGCGGATGCCGGTGCAGGGACGACCGCTTGACCGAGTGGGAAAGAGACGAAGGAGCCAGGGACTCGAGAGAGAGAAGATCAGGAGAGGCGGAGGTGTCGCCACGAAGGCGCGCGCCGGGGGCCACGCGGCGGCGGCGTGGGGAAAAAAGGGGGCGCCGCACGCCGGACGAATCTGCGTGTCGCCACGCAGGGCGCGCGCCACTATTTGGGTCGGGCTTTTGATTCTGGCTCAATATGGAAACTCGTTGCGCCACGGAACATTTGTTTGGCGCGCAAGTCCTAGATCGAGCGTAGGTGTGTGGTTGGAGGGGGCGGCCCGAAGCGCAAGCGCCCGCCAAAAAGAAACGGAAAAATCAACAAAAAAATCAACAAAAACAAACGAAAAACTCACCAGTAGCTGATCTCCATGTCGCGCGGCGTCGCGATGAACATGGCCGGCGCGCACGTGTTGGCCAGGCTGTCAGCGGCCCCGCCCGCGGACGCGAGCAGTGTGGCGGCGGCCTCGCGGCGCGCGTCAAAGGCGGCCTCGGCGGCGCGGCGCTGGCGGTCGGCAGAGGCAGAGGCAGCGGCGGCGGAGGCGCCGCTCGCGCCGCCCGCCGACGCCGACGCCGCCGACGGCACGGCGCCCAGCACGACGCCGCCCTCCCGCGGAGCGCCTTCCTCCAGCTCGCCCTGCGGGTCGACCACCAGCGGCCGGAGCGACCAGGGAAACTGCTCGAGCAGCCGGAGAAAGCGCAGGAAGCCCGCGACGCGCGAGGCGGGCGGCGCGCAGAGCGCGGCGGTCGCCGCCGCCGACGCGCCGCCCGCCGCGCCGCCGCCGCCGCCGCCGCCGCCGCCGCCGCCGCCGGCCAGGCCGCCGCCGGCCAGGCCGCCGCTGGCCGACGCCGCGCGGCCAAACACGGCCGCCACGAGCAGCTCGACCGCCTCGTGCCGCAGGCCCCCCGCGCCCGCGCCCAGGTGGCAGCCGACCCACCGCGCCGCCATGCGGCACGTGGGCGCGAACGCCGGGTGCGCGGCGGACACGGCGGCCACGAGGCCGTGGTGCGCGGCCGCGACGGCGGCGTCGGGCGGCGCCCGAAGGCGGAGCAGGTCGGGCCGGAGCGCGAGCGAGGCGGCCGCTGCGGCGGCAGCAGGAGCGTTGCCGCAACCACCGTGGGCGCCGATGGCCCCCGCGGACGCGGCGGCGGCGACGGCCTGCGCCACCGCCGAGGCGCGCTGCTTGACGGCCGTGTCGCGGTCCGTCTGCAGCACGATGCGCGCGGCAAAGCCCTCCCAGAGGAGCTCGACGCACCCGCCGCCGCCGCCGCAGCCGCCGCCGCCGCCCGCGTCGCCGCCGCCCGCGTCGCCGCCGCCGCCGCCGCCGCCGACGCCGGCCGCGGCCGCAATGTGCGCCGCCGCGGCCGCGCCCTGCGCCGACGGCGGGCCCAGGTCGAGCTCCACGGCGCTCGCGCGCGCGCATGACCCCGGGTGGGCGCGCGCCAGGGCCGTCGCCAGCTGCGCGCCCACGGCGAGCTTCATCTTTGCGAAGGCGCGCGGCTCCTCGGGCCAGCGGCCAGACCCCTCGAGCTGCGCGACGACGACGATCGGGTCGGGCAGGCAGCGCGGCAGGAGCGGCGGCGGCGGCGGCGGCGCTCCCCCCGCATGCGCGGCGGCGCGAGGGTCGCTCGCGTCGCGGCAGAGAGCCGCGCGGCCCAGGGCGGCGTCGGCAAAGGGCGCGGCGGCCGGGCCGAGCGCGGCCGAGGGCAGGTCGGCGAGGGGGCGGTCCGAGGCGGCGGCGGCGGCGGCCGTGGCGAGCGGGTGCGGGCGCGGCGGGAAGGGCAGCGTGCGGCGGCCGGCGGCGGCCGAGGCCGGTAGCGCGGCGACGACGCGCAGGGGCACGCCGGGGGGGCCGCCGGCCTCGCCCGCGCCTTGGGAGAGCGAGCGCAGGGCGCGCGCCAGGCGCTCGAGCGCGCCCTCGGCCGCGCGCATGGCCGCGGCGTCAGAGTCCTCGAACGGCGGAGGCGCGGGGGCGGCGCCGCCTCCGCCGCCGCCTCCGCCGCCCTCGTCCCCGTCCTCGCTCCCGCCTCCCTCGTCGTCGCTGTCCGGCGCGCGCAGCGCCGGGTCCAGCGCCGACGCCGACCCCACGACCCGGACCCCCGCGGGCAGGTGCCGCCGCAGCACGTGCGCCGCGGCAAGGTCGGCGATGGCGTGGCGGCCGTCGGCGCCGACGTCGCCCTCCCAGGAGACAGACTCGCAGATGCGCCCGTCGGCCAGGCGCCTGAGCTCGGACCGCGCGCCCCACAGGGCGCGGAAGCGGGTGGCCTGCTTGGGGTCGTCGGCGGCGGGGCCGAAGTCGACGAGGCGGGCGGCCTGGGCGGGGTCGGCGACGCAGGCGAGCAGGACGGGCGGCGGGGTAGAGTCGCTGCCGTCGTTGTCGTCGTCGCCGTCATCGTCGCCGTCGCCGTCGTCGCCACATTCCTCCTCTGCCTCGCGCTGCTTGCGCGTCGAGCGACCGCGAGCCCGCTCCGGCGCACGGAACACCACGGCCTCGTCCGCGCGCTCCGGCAGCACCCAAAACATGCCGCCGCCGCCGCCGCCGTCGCCCCCGCCGTCGCCCAGGACGCGCGAGGCGTCGTCGCAAGGGCCCAAGCGCGGGGCCGCCGGCGGGGCGCGCGACAGCGCGCGCAGCAGGGCGGCCCTGCCGCCCAGGGCGCGGCGCGCCCAGCCCTCGGCGCGGCGCTCCTGCTCGCGGGCGAGGCCCCCGCACGCGTCGCCGGCGGCGTGCGCGTGGAGGCCGGCCCCGGGCAAGAGACCCGCGCGCCCGGCGTCCGAGCCGAGGACGGCGGCGGCGGACGTGGCCGCCGAGGCACCAACGCCCCCGTCTGCCGCCGCCGCCTCTGCCGCCGCCTCCGTCGCCGACGCAACGCGGAGCGGCGGCATGCGCACGCGCCACACGTAGTCGAACGCGGCGCCCGCGGGGGGAGCGTCCATGAACACGGCCGCCAGCGCCTCGGACGCCGCGCCGGCCGCGGGCCGTTCCAGCAGCGCCAAGGCGCGCCGCGCCGCCGCGCCCGCCTGCGCCAGCGCGGCCGCCGAGGCGCCCGAGAGGAGGTTGCACCACCCGTCGGGCGCGGCGAACGCGGCCTCGTGCCGCCTGGCGAGGGCCTTGGCGCCCGGGGGGCGCTTGGACGGGCCAGCCTCCGGGGAGGCGGCGGCGGCGCGGTCCATGGCGACGCCCTTGGCGCCGATCCAGGCGGCCGCGTCGGCGAGGGCCCGCAGGGCCGCGCGCGCCGCCTGGAGCGGGTGCGGTGGCGGCGGCTGCAGCAAGAGGGCGGCGGCGGCGGCGGCGGCGGCGGCGGCGGTGCCGTCGGCCTCCTCTCCTCCCGCGTCCGTCGCGGCCGCCGCCCCTCCTCCTCCTCCTCCTGCGGCCGCGGCAGCCCCGCCCGCCGGGCAGCAGTGCGCGAGCAGCATGGCCAAGAAATGGTCGCTCAGGCCGTCGGGGCAGCGCGGCGGCACGGGGCTTGCGTACCCGCCCGCGGCCAGCGCGGCGGCCGGCAGCGGCGCCGCGCGCGCCCCGCCCACCGCGGGCGCCGCCGCCACGCCCGCGCGCCGCGCCCACAGCTGCAGCAGCGCGAGCGCGTCGGCCATGGACTCGGCGCGCGCGCGGCCGGGCCCGGCCGGGCCGGCGGACGCGCGGCCGGAGGCGGAGGAGTGGGGGGCGGGGAAGGCGGCGGGGGAAGAGGCGCCGGCCGGGGCGCCGGAAAAGGCGCCGCGCAAAAAGGCGGCGTGCGCGAGCGCGTGCGTCTCTGCGAGCAGGGCGGCGTTGTACTGCGGCGTGGGAAGCCACCGCTGACGCTGCTCCTGCTCCTGCTGCTGCTGCGGCGGCTGCTGCGGCGGCGGCTCCTGCTGCTGCTGCTGCTGCTGCTGCTGCTGCTGCTGCTGCTGCTGCTGCTGCTGCCTGCCCTGGCCCGACCGCTGCTTCGCCTGAGGCTCCGCAGGAGGCGGGGCCCCGGCGGGCTCGGGCTTGGCCACCCAGCGCACGTTGTTGCGATCCGGGTGGAGCCGGTGCGGCGGGAAGGCGGCGGCGGCCGCGGGCACGGCGGCCACGCGCAGCACGAATCCGGGCGGCAGCCCGCCGCCGGCGCCCCCTGCTGCCGGCGGCCACAGCACGAGGCGCGGGAGGGTGGGGTCGCCCCCGCCCGCGCCGCCGGCCACCCACTGCTGCCGCCACCCGCGGAAGAAGGTGGCGCCGCCCCCTGCCCCAGATTCAGGCGTCTGCTGCCGCCGCCGCTTCTTGCCGCCGCCGCCGCTGCCGCCGTTGGCCGCCGCCGCCGCCGCTGCGTCGCCCCCGCGTTTCGCGCCTGCGCCGCCGCCCCCACCACCACCGCCGCTGAGGTGCGCCGCCACGGCCGCCAGGTAGACCGCTCGCCGCGCGTGGTACCGGTACCCCACGTGGTCCTTGTGCGCGAGAACCCCGGGGGGCAGCACCAGCGCCACGTCGACGACGACGACCACGGGAGCCGAGGCGCCGCCGCGGGCCGACAGGCGCGCCCCCGCCGCGCCCCCCTCGGGCTCCTCCGGGACGGCAGCGCCGAGCGCGGCGGCCCCCAGGCGCGCCACGCCCGCGGGCGGCGGCGCCGCGGCCGAGCGCGCGACCATGTCCGCCGCCTCGCGCCCGATCAAGGCGTCCATGAAGGCGCCAGCCAGGGCGCGCGCGGGCGCCGGCAGCGCGCCGTCGGCCGGCATGCAGGCGCGCAGCGCGGCCGCGAGCGCGGCGACGGCGACTGCGGCCGCGCGCTCGTGCCGGCGCTGCGCGCGGCGCGCCCGGCGTGCCAGCTCGCGCGCCTCGACGCGCAGGAGCGCCTCCTCCGGGGTCAGCTCGCCCGCGAGCATGGCGCGCTGCTCCTCCGTGTCCATCTTTTGCAGCGCGCTCGCGATCGCGGCATGCGACCGGGGGCCTCCTCCCTTGCCGCTGCCATACTTGCGCGGGGCGGCAGCGGCGGCGTTTCGGGCGGCGGCGGCGCCGGCGCCGTCGTCGCACTCGTCGCTCTCGTCGCTCTCGTCCTCGGCGGCGGCGAAGCGCGGGTCCGGCGCGTCGTCGTCGTCGTCGTCGTCGCTGTCGTCCTCCATGGCCTCGACATCCTCCTCGCGCTCCTGCGACGCGGACGGGTCCGAGCCGTCGTCGTCGTCGGCGTCCGAGGACGATTGGGGCGGCGCGCCTTGGTCGTCTCCTGATCCGGTGCCGCCCGCCAGCTCCTGCTCATCTTCGTCCTCGACGACCAGCGCGGCTCCGCTCTTGGACTTTTCGCGCCGCATTGTCGGTCCGGGTTCCGCGCGCGTGGATCGAGTGTCGGGTTTGTTTTTTGGTGTTTCTCTCTCAAGGAGACGAGAGGAGGCGGCGCGCGCCAAATTCGTCAACGGAGGAGCTGGTCGTGTGAAGAATCAAGGTAATCAGCGGGTCTCATGTCCAGTTCCGTTGCTCGCGCTTCGTCGTTGAGAAGGGTGGGGAGGGGCAGCCAAAGAGGCGAGGAAGGCGAGGGGGAGAGGGGGGCGAGAGGGGGGGGGGGGGGGGGGGGGGGGGGGGGGGGGGGGGGCGAGAGGGGGGAGAAGGACTTGAGATGATCGATCTCCCTGCGCTCCGGCCCCTTCACAATCATCGACAGCCCCCCGCGACGTCCGTCCCGCTCACTTTCCTCCTCTTGGAAACAAAGGCTGGGCAGCACTGCTTCCCGGTTTCACCAACGCCCCCCCCAGGGCTCGTTTCTCGCGGACCCTTTTGGTGTTTTTCCTCCGTCCTCGCCTCGTCATCTCTCATCAGCACACCCGCCCCCCCATCCATCCAATCGCCAAGGATGGAGGCCTGGCTGGCCGACGCCGATGCGTGCTGCTGCGTCGTCGAGCAGGAGCACCGGCAGCCTCGCGTGTCTTGCCCGGCCGCGTTCCTTTCGCCGCCGCCGCCGCCGCCGCGCGACGAGGTGGAGGGGCGGCGTGCGGGCGACGAGGCGCCGCCGTCGCCCGTGCCGTCGCTGTCGTCGCCCCTGCCGCCGGCGACGCCGCTGTCGTCGCCGGTCCGCCGCAGGCGCGAGTCGTACCACGGCGACGGCCCGCTGTCGTGCAGCACGGGACGGGCCCTCGCGGCCGCCGCGCTCGCGCGCGGCGAGGCCAACTGACGCGGTGGATTTCTTTTGGCGGGCAGGCCGCAGCGTCGTTGTGCCTTTGCGCCGCCCCCCCCCCCCCCCCCCCCCC
>Ga0209390_10001632_pt1 | contig 42411 bp, 61 predicted proteins | sample BON01_FD_187212 | JGI IMG/M metagenome (GOLD analysis project Ga0209390, IMG submission 187212) | Freshwater microbial communities from Lake Bonney liftoff mats and glacier meltwater in Antarctica - BON-01 (SPAdes) (version 2) | ecosystem: Environmental > Aquatic > Freshwater > Ice > Glacier...
TCCACTTCGCCCTTCCAGGCTCTGCGCTCCACCGGCTGCGCGACGATTACCGCATTGACCCTGAAGTCCTCGGAATTGCCGAGTGATCAGAAAGCACTGATATTGCTCTGCTTTCACTACACTACCATCGCCACCAAAGCGATGGTGATTGCAGAGGCGACGCACAACGCGACGCACCAGAACCGGAGAAAAGACCATGAGCAACCAGACCAGCACCGCCGCGAACACCGAAACGACACGGATCTTCTTCGGCCTCGAAGAGTTCCACAAGGTCTGCAACATTCACGAGATGCACAACACGCTGCACATGGAGTGCCTCGAGAACTACGAGGTTTTCTTGATGGCTGGCCGGGTCGGAATCGACTGCCGCACAGCCGACCTTCTGAAGGTCGCCACGATCCTCACAGCCCTTAACCTGATCTGAAGCCAAATGGATGGCGCGAGCCCCGCACTGCGGGGCTTGGCCGCGTAGAAGGATGAGCATCACGCTCGCCGACAACCGGAGCCAGACATGTCACAGATTTCCGAAACCCAATCACTGATCCTCAGCGCGGCATCGCAGCGTCTTTATCTAATCGCGCTACCGTTGCCCGCGAACTTGCGCGGAGGCGCAGCAGCCAAGGTCATCGTCGCAATGAAGCGCGCTGGCTTTCTTGAGGAAGTCGAAGCCGACATGCGTCGGGGCGAACCGGTCTGGCGCGAGACCGGCGACGGCCACGGTGTCACGCTGGTGGCCACGGCCAAAGGCCTCGCAGCGATCGGCATCGAGCAGGGCGAAACGACCGAGACAAGTGTCGCGGAAGAGCCGCCAGCAACCGAACCCAGCGCGGCTCCAGCGTCGCGCCCACGTCGCGAGGGCACGAAGCAGGCTCACGTGATCGCGATGCTCCTTCGCCCCGAGGGCGCGACGACCAAGGAGATCGCCGAGGCGACCGGCTGGCAGGCACACACGGTGCGCTCGACACTCTCGCATGCGCTGCAAAAGCGCCTTGGCTTTCAAATGGCTTCCGAGGACGTCGCCGAGCGCGGCCGCGTCCACCGGATCACCGGCCAGCCCTGATCGCGGATCAGCGCCAGCGCTCTTGCAAAGCGACTGGCGCTTCTACGCGTTCAGGCGGTGAGCCGCTCGCCTCGCAGATCCTCCAGCGTCTTGCCGGTCTCTTCCTCGATCGCCGTCTGGCCAGTCAGGTTCTGCCAGCGCTCCACCGCAACGTCGACGTAGGCCGGATCCAGTTCGATCCCGTAGCAGACTCGGCCGCACGTCTCCGCCGCGATCAGCGTCGTGCCAGAACCCATGAACGGCTCGTAGATCGCTTGCCCAGGGCTTGAGTTGTTTGCCATTGGCCGCCGCATGCATTCGACCGGCTTCTGCGTCCCGTGCACCGTCTCCGCGTCCTGGTCCTTGGCGGAAATCTGCCAGAGCGTCGTCTGCTTCCGGTCACCTGCCCAATGGCCAGTCCCCTTTTTCCGCACGGCATACCAACAAGGCTCGTGCTGCCAGTGGTAATCACCCCGGCTGAGCACCAAGCGCTCCTTCGCCCAGATGATCTGCGAGCGGATGGCGAAGCCGGTGGCCTCCAGAGACGACGCGACGACGGCCGCGTGCAGCGCTCCGTGCCAGACGTAGGCGACGTCGCCAGGGAACAGCGCCCAGGCTTCGCGCCAGTCCGCGCGATGATCATTCAGAACCTTGCCGCTCCGCTTTGTCTTTGCGGCACCAACCTCGTTGCGCCAAGAGGGATCGTACTCCACGCCGTAGGGAGGATCGGTCACCATCAGCTGCGGTTTGACACCGCCGAGCAATCTGTCGACGACGTCGGCCGAAGTGCTGTCCCCGCAGATCAGGCGGTGGCTTCCCAACACCCAGACGTCACCAGCGATCGACACCGGCGTTGCCGACACCTCCGGGATATCATCCTCGCCCTCGACTCCACCTTCGTTCCCTTCGCCGATCGAAAGAAGTGCGTTCAGGTGCTCGTCCGTGAAGCCGAGAAGGTCGATGTCGTAATCCTCTGCCATCAGCAGCTGCACTTGCTCGTGCAACGCCTCCTGATCATACGTGCCAAGATCAGCCAACAAATTGTCCGCCAGGCGATATGCGATGCGCTGCGCATCCGACAGATGACTGAGAACGATGACTGGCGCTGTCTCAATGCCGAGTTGAGCAGCAGCAAGAATTCGCCCGTGACCAGCAATCAGCTCGCCGTCGTCGGCAACAAAACAAGGATTGGTCCAGCCGAACTCCACCATGCTGGCCGCAATGCGTGTGACCTGATCGGGCGAGTGCAGCTTTGCGTTTCGAGCATAGGCCTTTAGGCGATCAAGCGGCCACTGCTCGACGGTCTGCGGAACGAAGATCAAATCCATTCTGTCGTCTGCTTTCACGCCACGCGAGGTGGCTTCCAAAATCCAGTTGGAACAAAGCCAAAGTGGCTTCCCCATTTCTGGCAGAAAAAATCCAGTGCGCGCGATGCTACTGTTTCGCAAACGCTTTGTTTTGTTGAAGGTTCAGCGCGCGGCCAGACTGGCTTTTTGGCTTCGGTGGCTTCCATAATTTTTAGGCCAGTCGCTAGCGATCTTGCGCGCTTAGCCCCCCCGTATACGATGTGGGCAAGGGAGGAACCATAGCCGGGGGGGGTAGACGTGGTTGCAGGGGTCGGACTCGCACCCACGGCGTCAAGGGTACCAACCGTGCGAGCTGCCGCTGTTCCACCTGCGCCAAACAAAACGTACGCCGGTCCAGACCGGGCGCACCTCTATCCGCCAAGGCTATGTCAACCGGTTGACATTTTCAAACGATTTCTTCCGCCATGATGTGTGTGGCCACAAGGGCTGGTGCTCAGGTCTGGACGCGATGCTGGTGGTTGATCACCTCTGGTCTTGCTCTGGACCGTCTCGCCCAGGGCTGCGCCGGTGGCAAACGTTCCTCGACCACGTGATCGCGCAGCATCCTGCCCGCGTCGAGCGCATCGCGCACGTGGACCAGCGCAGCGCACCAATCGTTGTATGACTGCCGTGCAGCGTCGATGATGCCGGGATGCGGATCGTACTTGACCGGGCAGCACCGGACCTCGATCAACCGCAACCGCCCACGGCTGCGCACCATATGCTCACCGCAGACCTGTGACTGCGCGCGCTGGCCGTGCTTGGTCTGCCGCCACTCGGATGGCACGCAACGCGAGACCGCGCCTGGCATCCAGTCTGGTGTGAGCCCGGCGCGAGCCAGCTCTGCAATCCAGATCCCCATCCGAATCCCGCCGACCGCATCAGGAAGGTTAGCGACCGTCGCGGCAATGATCTCTGCGTCCCAATGCGCGTCGCTGCTGCCACCACCATCCACCTTGCAACCGAGGATCGCCCGCTGGATCAGCACGTACTCTACGCCGAAGCCTGACCCGCGCTCTTCAGGCGACCGCGTCTCTGGCAGCTCCAGCTGGACGCACTCGATCCGAAAAGCCCACTCCAAGATGTCTTGAACGCAGAAGCTGCGCCGCGTGCGCCCTTGATGGTGACCCTTGGTCATCAGTGCTGACTGCTTCGTCATGGGCTGACTCGTTGATCCTGTCGTCGCAGGGCCAAGAGAGCATTGGGCGCATGCTGCTCCGTCATGTCCGCAGCATGCTCAAGGGAGGCCGCATGCATGTCCGCAGCATGCCGCAGGGTCGCCGCATGCATGTGCGCAGCATGCTGAAGGGTTCCGGCAGGCATGTCGGCCGCGATTGTGAGGGCTTTCGCCGACATATCCGCCTGATTTCCCCGGTACCGCCCGATATCCGCGCCACAAAGGGCCAAGAGAGCATTGGGCGCATGCTGCTCCTTCATGTCCGCCGCATGCTTGAGGGAGGCCGCCTGCATGTCCGCAGCATGCTGAAGGGTCGCCGCATGAATGTCCGCAGCATGCTCGAGGGTCGCCGCATGAATGTCCGCAGCATCCTGAAGGGTCGCCGCAGGCATAACCGGCGCGTTTTTAAGGGGTTTCGGGGCGTATCTGCCGGATCGGCCGCAAACAGGCCCATATCCGCGCCACACAGGGCCAAGAGAGCATTGGGCGCATGCTGCTCCGTCATGTCCGCAGCATGCTCGAGGGAGGCCGCCTGCATGTCCGCAGCATGCTGAAGGGTTCCGGCAGGCATGTCCGCAGCATGCCGCATGGTCGCCGCATGCATGTGCGCAGCACGCTGAAGGGTCGCCGCGGGCATGTTGGCCGCGTTTGTAAGGGGTTGCGGGGGCGTATCTGCCGGATCGGCCGCAAACAGGCCCATATCGGCGCTGTTCAAGGCCGATACAGCATTGGGCGCATGCTGCTCCGTCATGTCCGCAGCATGCTCGAGAGAGGCCGCATGAATGTCCGCAGCATGCTGAAGGCTTCCTGCATGCATGTCCGCAGCATGCCGCAGGGTCGCCGCATGCATTTCCGCAGCATGGTGAAGTATTCCGGCCGGCATATTCGCCGCCGCACGCCTTCCGGTTTGCTGTTCAACCATCACTCCGCACCACCGCTGAACATTTGAAACTGGACCGCCTCTGCCGCTTCCTCTTTCGGTTCCCAGATCCAAGGGCCCGAGGCCATGGGCAGCGCTGAGAGAGCGCCACGCATATCCTGCGACCAGTGGGTCCACTCCGTTTCCGAGAATGCGCAAAGCGCGTGGCCGCTTGGCCAGCGCATCAGCCATGCGACGAAGATCGGATTGAGCCTGCGCTTCCGCCATGCGTCCTTCCGCAACCATCGCAGCAAGGTCGTTTGCCCGACTGACGAGATCGCGGAACGCAAGAGACGGCGCGAGATCGGGCGCCAGTCTGAGGACGGCACTCCATGCGACGCCGTCGGTTGGTCCTGGTGGTGAAATCCCAGCTCGGCTCGAAAATCGAGTAAGTCCATCCGGGTCTTTCCGTTGACCCTCGTGACACTCGCCGGGCTGCTGCCCTTGTGGTCCCGGGCCGCAGGCGTCGGCCAGGTGCTGACTACCGTTTGCAGGTCTGCTGCGCCCTGTTGATTGCCGCCCGCCCCCTTCGCCATCTGCACGCGCGGCGTCGGCCAAGTGCCTTGTTCCGCCACATCGTTCAGGTTCTGCGACCATCCCTGATCGGCGTCCGATGCCCGCGGGGTTCCCCACATCTTCGCTTGGTGCTCCAATTCGACCTGCCCCTTGGTCCCGTCCTGTTTCCGGCCGGTCAGCGTCATGCCCTCTGGCATCGCCCGCCCGCCGTTCGGAACGGATGGCGTTTTCCACAGCACCGCCGTGCCCTTTAAGGTCGGTCGCTCCGCGCCCTTCTGCCCTCGATCGCGCGTGTATTCTCCCACCGCCACCCTTGCGGTGGGCCACGATGAAAACCCTTTGCCGTTCGTGCGCGCCGAATGCTTCAGCCGACGAGAATAGGCCAACCGCAGGCGTGTAGCCCATGTCCCAAAGGTCTCGCAGCACGGTCTCAAGACCGAGGGAAATGTGCCCAGCGACATTTTCGAAGAATCCCCATTCGGCTCCGGTTTCAACAAGGATTCGGGCGACGTCGGGCCAGAGGTGTCGAGGATCATCCGAGCCAAGACGCTTCCCGGCGGCGCTGAACGGCTGGCAAGGGTATCCCGCACTGACGATGTTGATATGCCCGCGCCACGCATCACCGATGAACGTTCGCAGGTTGGACCACACAGGGGCGGTGTGGAGAGATCCGGTATCCCATCCGGCGAAGGAAGGATCGACCGATATCGAAGGATCAACATCATCGAAATAAGCAGCTGAACGTGCGGGGTTGCGATGAAGAAATAGCTCCGAGGCCATTGCGGCGACGAGTGCTTCCTGAGCGCGGGGATCGTTTTCAACAAAGCAGCGGGTTGCATATCCGAATTCGGCCAGCTGGAGCCCAAGGTCGAGCCCACCGGCTCCGGCGCACAGGCTGATACCGTTTCTGGGACGTAGCACCACGTCATTCATCTCACCCCTCGTTCGCGAAGTCGCTCGGCGGTCACGAGGCCTTGATGCAGCATCGCGTCTCGGACGGTGCAGCTGATCATCGAGGGTGCCAGAAACCCGTCCGAGTTCACGATTTCCGCGTAGAAGGCCGCGCGTTCGCCAAGGCTCGCCTGTGGCGCAGAATGCTTTGCCGCAACTATCCTGGTGCTGGCCGCCCGGTCCGTCGCCGATCGGCGCGCCATGGCTCGATCGAGCGCCTTCGGACCGTCTGGCGGTTCTGCGTGCGCCTTCCTGGTCTCTGCAGCGACTTGGAGGATGGCGTTGTCTGAAAGCCCAAGATCGTGCCGCCAGCTGCCGATGTGGCTGCGGGCTGCGTCGCCCTGCCACCAAGTTGGCAATCGGTTGGCGTTGATGCCCAGCGCTGTGAGAACCCTCAAAAACAAAACATCCGAAACCCGTCTCGCGCTTTCTCGCGCGTCCTCCTCCTCCTTTACTGGTTCTCTTAATGGTTCTGTTACAGGGTTACTCTTAGACTCCGGATTCCGGAGTCGGCTTTGGCCATTATCCGGAGTCGGCTTTCCCTCAATTCCGGAGACGGTTCCGACTCCTGATTCCGGAGTCGGCTTTGGTGTCTGTTCCTTTTCTGTTCCGACAATCCCGACTCCTGATTCCGGAGTCGGCTCTGGTATGAAGAGCGCCTCGAACCCCAATATGTAGCGTGTCCGCAGCTGCCGGTTTGTTTTCGGATCCCGTGATTGAACGCGCCGGATGCGCCCAGCTGCTTCGAGTTTGAGCAGATGCACGTTCAGCGCCGACGGCGACATTTCGCAGTCGTGGGCCAATTGATGCTGCGATGGAAAGCAGCCGTAGTCAGGGTTATGCCGATCGCAGAGGTGCCAAAGGACAATCTTGGTCGCTGGCTTCAGCCCACGCTGCTGGACCGCCCAATTGGTCGCTTGGTGGCTCATGGTCGATCCCCTTTGCTGCGGACATCGGTTTCGCTGACAGGCCTTAAACCGTCCTGGTTTATCGGCATTGGCCTCCTCCTTTCTCGGGTTGTGAATTTGTGCTTTTCGAGTGCCGCGCGAGTGTCCTCGACGCTGCGGACAATTTCGTACGGATGGCCCTGCGCCACGACGTCCGATTCAAACTCGCGCTGCGCGTCAGTCGGGCGACCAGTCATGCTTTTCACTTCCAGGAAGAGCAGCCGTTGCTCCGACATCACGAGCAGATCAGAGAACCCGGCGTGGACACCCATGCCGACGGCCAGCCCCTGCGCGCGCTCGTAATCATGCCCGGAGCCTCGGACCTCATTCGCCGAATGGTGGACGATCGCGCGCCGAGGCAGGATCATCCGCAGAAACGTCACGATCGCGCGCTGTGCGTCGGCCTCTGGGTTGCGCCGCCTTGCTTTGGGCTTGTGCGGAATTGCCTCCGGCGCCGAGATAGGAACCCGCACTCCGCCAATCCCCGTTCGCGTTGGCGAAGCAGTCTGTTCGGTCGGCAAAGCAGATGCCGTCGGTCGCAACCTGTTCCATGGTTTGCGCCCCATCATTTTGCCGGCCTGTTTTTTGTCCGGGCGACTTCTTTGTCTCGCTCGGCCAGCGCATGCATCTGCAGCGCCATCTGCTGCTCCCAGAAGACCGAGATCGGCACGTGCGCTTTCCACCCACCATTGCGAGCACCGGAGGGACCACGCTCGCGCCCTGGCAGGCCAGCGTTCCGTGCGGCAAGTGTGGCGCCGCATGGGGTCTTGTAACCAAAGTGCGCGGCAATCTCGCGTCCCGACACTCCTGCGATCCACATGGCCCGGAGCAGCCTCGGGTCGGTCTTACGATAGCGGTTTTTCCCTCTGTTCGGCAAACCCATATGTTTCGCGTGCCAGCTGACGCCTTGCTTCGTGATGCCAAGCGCAGCTGCGATGTGCTTCACCGGAATGCGGTAGTTGTTCCAGGCTGCGGTGAACGCCTCGCGATTAAATGTTGCGGCCATCAGTTCGGCCTCCGCATCTGGACAACCGCGGCATCGCGCTGATCGGCGTCTCGAGACCGGCTGTCGTCGTCCATGGCTGCTTTGTCACCAGCGCCGGGCAGCGGCCAAGGCAGCACGGCCACCGCCTGATCCGCAGCGCCCAGAGCCCAGAGCCGGGGTTTCCCAAGTTCCGGATGCGGTGCGACAGACGCCAGGACGCGCCCAAGAGTGGCCTCTTTGCCCATTGGCCACCCGAGTTTAGGGCCCAGCACCTGGTTCCGCTTCAGACCCTCGCAAAGTTGCCGCAAGAGCGCGGGCGAAGACGTCTCGCACGAGAGGGCAAGCGCGATGAGGGCCTTGGGAGGCAATCCGAAGGGCAGGAGGTACCGCGCAATGATCAGCTCGCGCTCGCGCTGCCCTGGCGTGTCAATCTTGATGTGGATATCGAAGCGTCGCCAGATTGCGGAGTCGAGCTCGGCCGCGTGATTGGTGGCCGCAATGATCAGCCCTTGGTGCGCCTCGATCCGCTGCAAGAGCACGCCGACGACCGCGTTCATTTCGCGCTGGGCGTCGCGAGCACCGGCCACCCGTTTCGAGCCCAGCGCTTCAAATTCGTCGAAGAACAAAACCACCGGGCCCTCGCCAAGCGGTGCGTTGCGCGCAAGATCAAAAAGGGTGCCAAGGGTGCGGCCGGTCGCGCCGAGGTACATGTCGACAACCTTGTCGGGACGCACCGCCAGCAGTGGCAGCCCAAGCCGCGCAGCAAGATGACGCGCCAGCGTGGTCTTGCCTGTGCCTGGCGCACCATGAAAGAGCGCACGGTGGCGCGGCCTCAAGCCGACCTCGGCCAGCTCGTCCTTCGCCCATATTTCTTCCAGCCATTCGAGCAACGCGCCGCGAACCCCGGTGCCCAGGATCGGCTCATCGTCCTCTGGACTTATCATCAGATCCCCGAAGTCCTCGAGCGTAGGGTCGCGCTTCACAGGCCTCATGGGGTGTATTCCCCGCGAAGCGGTGGGCGTTTCCAATCCGTGTCCTTGGGAGCTCCGGTGCGCAGCGCGTCGATTGCGGTATCGATCGCCTTTTGTGCGGCGTTCACCCGGTTCAACGCGACGGTGGTGGCCCTGCGCTCAGCTTCCTCGCTGCTCCGCTGTCGTTCCAGCTTTGTTGTCGCTTGAAGGAGCTCATTCTGGAGCTCGCTGAGGCTTTTGTGCTCAGTCGTTTTTGTCATCGATTTGTCCCCACAAATTTGTTCCCACAATCGTCGTCTTGGCCGTTTCGTTCAGCGATAACTCCCCGAGGATTTGTCCCAAGCTGTGATCCCCAGCTCCATGGCCCGGCGCAGGAAGTGCTGGCGTGCAGTTGCTGGCGGCCAGAACCGAAGCGTGATCCTTGGAAGGGACTCTTCTTAATCAAGCCCCGCCCATCGATCGCCGGAGTCCATCGCGAAGCGCTGTTCAAGACGCAGCATCTGGCAATCTGCTATTTTGACTGTTTCCTGCAGCGGCAGCGGCATCCCGAAGCGCTCGGCCACTGCTGCTTCAACGCGGCGCAAGATGACTTCGTATCCGGGCAAAAGTGCTCTCAGAGGGCTGGACACGTCACCGCAATATGCCTCCGCAGCATCGTGCATCAGCGCCGCCGCCGCATCTTCTAGCGGCACCAATTGACTGCAAAAGATGGAATGCTCTGCGACCGAATAGAAGCCTCTGGTGTGTCCGGTGAACCGACAAAGATTGGACAAGGCATGCGCAATATCGGTGATGGTGATGGTGGATGAATCGGGATCCACAAAATCGAAATATGTGCCGCCGACGGTCTGGATCGTAGGGAGCCCGACCTTGGCCGACATTTTGTCGGTTCGTGCGGTGCTGCTCATTGCGGACCCATCCCGTCGCCGCCGTCCTGCTCGCGCCAGCCCTCGTCCCAGCTCCGTCGGCGCTTGTCATCCCAAGGGAATGGGTTCGCGATCACCGGTTGGTCGTCGAGGCGTGCCTCAGACCCAAGGCACTTTGCCTGGTCGATCGTCACGTCAGGAAAATCGGACTTCGCGCGCGACGCTGCCGACTCGACGACGTCATCGTCGCTTTTCCGCCGCGCTGGCGTTTCCGGCGTGACCTCTTCGACATGGACACCTTCCTTGGTGCGCCACAGGCGCATCCTCGGGCCCGCGCCAACGCGGATCGTGATTTCGCCATCCTCTGGTGCCAGCAGCTTCAGCGCTTCGAGGATGCTTTCGCGCGCTGTGGTGTCGACGGCAATTGCCTGAATGGATCGGAACAGCGGCAGTTCGCGCGCCATGCCCATGGCCGCCTGGTACATGTCCATCATCGCCTCGTCCTCGTCGCGCTCGGACGGTGGCTTCAGGCGCATCTTGCAGATCGCGGCGATGTACTTCGTCGCGTAGCCTTCGGCCGTGGCCTCTGCCATCACGAGTTTCTTTTGCTCCGCGATATCCTTTGCTTCAGCGCCGAGGCGTTCAAGCCGCTCGACGAACGACCGCAGGCGATCGCCCGCGACCATGTTTGTCGCTGCTTCGCTGGTGGTGGTGTCGTGTGTCGTGTCGCTCACTCTGCGGCCTCCGTGCTATGCTCGATCGGGCGCGGTGCGCTCAGCACGAGCGTTGTTCCGTCGTCGTCGAAAAAGATTTCAGCAGGGATCGTGCCTTCCAACCGACTTTTGCGGATGGCGATTAAGATATCCAGCATGCTGCGGAAGTCCTTCAGCTGGGCGTGCGACAGCGGCTCGGGCCAGAACGGATGCATTTCCTTTGCTTCGTCATCTTGAGGCATGCTCTGGTACCACTTCATGATTTGATCCCTTCGGTCTGCGGCAAAAAGCAGGCGGAGCCGAAGCTCCGCCCCAAGTCGACAGGCGTGGGGATGCGTTTTTGGCCGGGCGCACGCGGCTCGCGGTCTGGCTTGATGATGTGTGCCGGGTTGGCTGCGATGCGCTCGAGGATTGAAAGACCGCGCGGCTTTCGAATCCGGTAACGGATGACCGCCGCATAGTCCGGGTCGTCGCAGACGCGCTTCAGCTTCGTCTTGACCCATCCGACGCGGACTTGCTTCCAGCGCCAAAGAAAGCCTGGCCAGTCGTCCGAAATAGGTTGTCCATCCGCTGGCTCTGTGATGCCCGGAAGCCGGGCTTGAAACTGGATTGTGCAGGGCAAGTTTAAAAGCCCTTCGACCGATCCGCCGTCGTGCTCGACCCAATGGCTCCATTCCTCGCTCATCACGCAGCCTCCCCGTCGGCAGGTGGGGCACTGGCCTGTGCCGGAGGATGCGCAGCCATGTAGACACGGGTCCGGTCAACGATTCGCATCGTCGGACTGGACACTCCATCCTTCCAAGCACCCCAAGTGCCCCAAGAGGCGTCGATAGCCTCGCGCAGCAACCTCTGCGGCGAAATGCCAGCAGCGGTGCAATACGACTCGATTTCCGCAATGAGTTGATCCATGGCGGTATCTGGGAGATTTTCCCCCTACCCGTCAAGTGCAAAAAAAAGCCGGGAAAAGTGCAACGCAGACCGGCCAGAGGATTTAACTCCCTCTTTTAACTTGACCGGGGGTTTTATCCCCTCAATATGCGAGCACCAGGAACCGGAGGCTCGAATGGAACCGACTGCGCTACACCAGGCAACGCAACAGATGAATGGAACCGAGCGCGAGGATCGCGCGGCGCGGCTAGCTGAACTTGTGCTCGAGCATTACGGGTCAACCCTTGAGCCTGGCAAGGCAACGCATATGCACGAGGTCCATCTGCTGGACGTCTACGCCACCGGCGTAACCGCCGATCACGCTGCGTCGAACTGGCTCAAGATGGCTAACCGCGCGGTGCAGCTTCAGCTTGGCGAGGTGGAGGCGTGATTGCGCGGGCGCTCAGTGCCGCACTCAACAAGTCACTGCTCGACTCTTTGGATCCCGAAACCACCGAAGCCCTCAAAGAGCTGCTGGAGATGTTCGAGGATTATCCCGGCGACGCGAAAGCCGATGTTTTGGCGCGCCGAGCCTCGACGATCAGCTGCGGAAACTGCGGGCTTACTTGGGAAGGATTTTATTTGCCAATGTCCGCCAGCGGACGAGGCTTGCAGGCAACCATCAGGCTGGCCGTTTGCCCGCGCTGCTACAACAATCAGTCCGTTTTTGTCGGTTCGCCAGCGCCTAATCCTTCACCGCAAATTGAACCTTCACCTTCGAACAAGGAGCCCAGCCAATGATCCGCAATGCTTGGAAGTTCATCTGCGCGCTTGACGATCACTGGATCGGGGACGTGATTGGCATGCTCTCACTGGTCGGGACGTTCCTAATCCTGATCTTCGCCGCTGCGGTCTTTCAATGAGCCGGTCCGGAGCGCGATGATGGCAGACACATCGAAGATTGAATGGACCGACGCAACGTGGAATCCCATCACCGGCTGCACCATGGTCAGCGCGGGCTGCACGAACTGCTACGCGATGGGCCTTGCTGCCACGCGCCTGCGCCATCACCCGAGCAGGACAGGCCTTACTCGCGAGGTTGGCGGCCGCGCTGTCTGGAACGGCGAGGTGCGTCTCAACGATCAGTGGATGCAGCAACCGCTGCAGTGGAAGCGCCCGCGCATGATCTTCGTTTGCGCGCACGGCGATCTTTTCCACGAGAGCGTCCCGGATGAATGGATCGACCAAGTGTTCGCCGTCATGGCGCTGGCACCGCAGCACACGTTCCAGGTTCTGACGAAGCGGCCAGAGCGGATGGCGCAGTATTTCGCAAACGCTCCATACGCGCGTTGGTTGAAGGTGATGGAGACCCTTTGGCAAAATAGGATCGCCAGCACCGTCGATCGCTACGGTGCATTGCCCAACGTCTGGCTTGGCACATCGGTCGAGAACCAAGCCACTGCAAACGAACGGATCGGGCCGCTTCTCGCGACGCCAGCAGCAGTGCGGTTCGTCAGCGCAGAGCCACTGCTTGGCGCAGTGCGTCTTGATCGCATCCAGCCCACCGGCAGCCCGAACGGCAGAACGATGGACGCGCTGATCGGGGGCAGACTCACAGGTGGCAGCCGCACCGGAATCGATTGGGTGATCGTCGGGGGCGAGAGCGGCAAGAACGCGCGACCGATGCTGGTGGATTGGGCACGGTCTCTGCGCGACCAGTGCGAGTCTGCAAAGGTCGCGTTCTTCTTCAAGCAATGGGGCGAGTGGGCTCCGGCGATGCAGATCGATGGCGTCACAGCGATCTCCACTGCGCCTGATCGACCTAAGGGGTTGATGACGCCGCACCTGGTCCGCGTTCATGGCGGCTGGCTGGACAGGCAGGGCTTTGATGCGCTTCCGGGTCACCACGGAGTCCTGCGCGTCGGAAAGAAGGCTGCAGGCCGCCAGCTTGATGGACGTGAGTGGAGCCAGATGCCGCGAAATCACAAAAACACGACAGCAAATAAAAAATCACAAACAAGGGAAAGATCATGAAACATTCCACCGCACTTGCCTTCGCCGCCACGCTTGCCCTTTCGGCCTGCGCGACCGCGCCCGACCAGATCGCCGCAAACTACGTCAGCCCGACGCTGTTTGCAGGAATGTCGTGTGGCCAGCTGACCACCGAGGCGCAGCGGCTCAATGCCCGCCTGGCGACCGCCACGGGCCAGCAGGCGCAGCAGGCAAACGCAGACGCCGCGACGACCGCAATCGCTCTGCTCGTGTTCTGGCCAGCTGCATTATTCGTCGGCGGCAATGATCAGGCACCCGCGATCGCCCAGATGCGTGGCGAAGCCGAAGCGCTCCAAGCAGCTGCGCAAACGCGTGGTTGCTGAAGTGGCAACTTTTGACGTTTCCGACAGCAATCTTGAAGAAGGCCGATTGGTAACAATTGCCGCTTTCGATGAGGAAACCGCTGCGGAAAGGTGGGCAGCAGACTATTGCGCTTTTCACGCGGAATACGATGTCGATGAATGCTTCGTCAGAACGCTTGGCGGACCATGGGTGCGCTATTCAATCACAATTGAGAGCCGACCGACGTTTTCTGCCAGCCGTGCATCCGCGCTGGATGCTGCATCATGAACCTGCCTTACGCATCCGCTTCAGCAGGCCAAGCGCGGGAGCGCGAAATCCGCGAAACGCTGCGCAACGTTGGCGCTTCAGCTGTCGGCTTTATGGTCGACGACGATCTTGACCTGATCATCGCCCTGTTTCGTCTGCGCGGGCGCCAGATCACCGTACCAGTCAGCGTGGCTGCATACGAAGCAGCCTGGCTGCGCGAAAACCCTCACTCAAACAGGATGCGGAAAACGCCAGCCGAGCATCGAGCGAAGGCCCGGCTGCAGGCCGAGCAGGCGACTTGGGCGGTGCTGGCGGATTGGATCAAGGCCCAGGCGGCAATGATCAGCTGCGGCCTGATGGACGCGGACACTGCGTTCCTGCCGCATATCCAGCTGGCAGATGGGCGATCCGTGATCGACGCGGTCACAGCCAAAGGATCCCCGCTGGCGCTGGCCGCGCCGGGCCCAGAGCGCAAGAAGGAGTGACGATCAATGTTTGACCACAAGTATTTCGAGGTCACGCGGACCTCAATGAGGATCCGGAAAAGGGGTGCGTTAGCGATCCACTGCAGCGATGCGCCGAGGCGCGACGCCGCAACCGGCACAACGACGTTCTCGCTCCGGTTCCCGATCCTCCTGATCCCCGAGGACATTTTCGAGGATGCAGATGAACTCGCTGCAAAGGTCGCGCGGATCCTCAACGACCACGCGGCCGAGTTTTACAGCTCAGCGAAAGGAGCCGACAATGGCCAGTGATGATGACGAAAGGAAGGCCAGGTTCGTGATCTGCGCTCTCGTGATCGGAGGCGGCTTGATTATGGTTCTTCAGACAGCGCTGGCTGTCTACCTTGCCATCCTGGCCGTTGGCCTTGCTTTTGGTTGGCTGTGGTGACCGATGCCCGATCGGTTCCTGCACGGCAACGGATATGCGTGTCCCGACTGCAGCGGCAGCGGATGGGTTCCGACCGAAGGAGGATGGCCATTCTACAAGCAGCGAAGTTGCACTGCGTGTGGAAGCACCGGGCGAAGAGCGCACGCGACAGAAGACATCGTCGCCGGGCACGTCGACGATGCGCGTCAAAATCACTGGCCGGATCGCGACCGATGGAAATCGAAGGGAGATTGATGTGACCCAGAAACCAATTCTCGTGCGCGTGCAGCTGTCGCGGAAGGCCGGTTGGCGGATGCCGGAGAACACCGTCAAAGTTGATCGCACGACGATCTTCGGGAACCCGTTCACGATCGAGGGCGCGCGGGCTGCGGGCTTTAAAGGCGAGGACCAACAGCTCCGTGACATCTGCGCTGGATGGTTCAGGAACAGCATGCTCAAGGATCTTCCGGCGACCCGCACAATCAGGAAGCGCCTGCGTGATCTGCGGGGCAAAAACCTCGCCTGCTGGTGTGCGATCGGCAGCGCGTGCCACGCAGACATTTTGCTTGAAATGGCCAACGAATGACGCCCAGCGCGTCGATAAGGGAGTGAATTGACAATGGATAAGATCAGCCGTGAAAGCGCGTGGAACGCGCTGGAAGTGTTCGAGGAAATCGTACGTGCGGAAGGAGCGGAAGCCGTCTCTGACATGATCATCGAAATGCTGGACGAGCACGAAGACGACTCTGCGATGTGTGTCCTTTTGCGCGGCGTCAAAGACGCCATCCGAGACGGCCAAGAAGTGTCCGAGGGATTGACGGCCAGCATCACTTTGCGGTCAAGCCCTACCACGCAAATCCACTTCGCTTGGGATCCCAATCAGCCGATGACGGATGACTTCCACGAGATAATCTCGGACTCGGTTGCTAGGGCGACTCCGCGATGAGGCAGAACCGATCAAGCGCGGTGATGCAGCAATGCAAAGAGGCGCACGACAGCTTGAACGATTTCCCAACACCGCCTTGGGCAACACGTGCGCTGTGCGAGCAGCTGCACGAACCTCTGAACATGATGACTTGTCGCGAGCCAGCAGCCAACCGCGGCTACATGGCCCGGCCTCTTCAGGAGTATTTCCATCAGGTTTGTGCCGCAGATATCTTTGACTATGGAGCAGGCTATCAGGTGAACGATTACCTTTTCGGGCCAGAGCCTGCGCCTGTCGACTGGACAATCACGAACCCGCCATTCCGTCTTGCGCATCAATTCATCGTGCGGGCTCTCGCGACGAGCACAGTGGGAGTCGCGATTTTTGCGCGCATCGCATTTCTTGAGGGGAAAACGCGTCACCGAGACCTCTTCACCAGGAACCCGCCGAGCCGCATTTTGCAGTTTGCGGAGCGCGTGGTGATCCACAAGGGGAAGATCGTGCCAAAGGGCAAATCGGCCACGGCATATTGCTGGTTGGTCTGGCACAGCCGGACGAACAATTCGACGCTGTTTGAGTGGATCGCGCCTTGCCGAAAGCGCCTCGAAGTTCCGGAGGATTACCTATGACAAACCAGCACGCGACCAAGCCGATAATTTTCAGCGGAGCAATGGTCAGTGCGCTCGTCGCTGAGCGCAAGACGCAGACGCGCCGGATCATCAAGCCGCAGCCAATGGCTGACGGGTATTATGAAGGTGATCTACGGATGGAGCGTGTCCACCATCCCGACAGCGCAGATCCAGACTGCTACGCACGGTTCTCCGCCGATGCGGTAGGAGGGGGCGCGTTCATCGAGAAAACGATCAAGATGCCATACGCCCGTGGCGATCGGCTTTGGGTGCGGGAGACTTGGCGGCCGCAAATGGACCCGGATATCTGGTGCTGCGTTGAATACAGGACTGACGGCGCGCGCATAAAACCGAACATTGCAGACGACAATGATGGCTATATCTTTGGGGAAGCATGCAACGCTGTCGATCCGGATTGGCGTCAGCACGGATTTGAGCCGGAGGTTGCCAATTGGCGACCATCAATCCACATGCCTCGATGGGCCTCCCGCCTGACCCTGATTGTCACCGATGTGCGCGTGCAGCGGTTGCAGGACATCAGCGAGGCGGAGGCAGTGGCGGAAGGGTGTCTGATGGACCCAGAGCCGACAGAGCATGGCGACTACATGCCTGCTGAAATAGCACACGAAATGGGCGGTGATGTGGGATGGGACAGTGCCCGCGACTGGTTTGCCGACCTCTGGGACAGCCTCCACGGCACTGACGCTTGGGAGGCAAACCCTTGGATCGTGGCGCTGACCTTTGACATGCATCGCGGAAATATCGACGAGATCGCGAGCAAGCTATGAGCACGCAGTGGACCGACGAACAAATTCTGACCGCGCTCGACTCGCACGAGAATGACGGTAAGAGCGGCGTCCAAATCGGCCGCAAGATGGGGAAGAGCGAAGACGCGACCCATCAACTCTTTTATCGGATCAGGAAAGCGACGGACGCGTCCGACCCAGACCACAATAAAAACGGGACAATGCCACGGAAATGGTGGGTGCGATGACTGACAAGCCAGCACAAAACGCAAAGGCGAAGCGACGTCTGACGCCGGAAGGGCTCGCCACGCTGCTCACGAGGCTGCGCGAGCAGGGCGTCGCTGTGGAGCGTGCAACGCTGGCCCCCGACGGCACGCTCGATCTGACGTTGGCTACGAGCGAGAGCAGAGATCCCTTTGACTTGGTGGACATGAAGAGATGAAGCGCGATCTTCCAGCATATGTTCAGGCGAGAAAGGGGGGGCGCTACCTCTATTTCATCCGCAGGAACTGGCCAGCGATCCGGATCCATTCCCAGCCGGGCACGCCGGAATTCGCGAGCGAGTACGCGCGCATCCTGAACGGCCAGACGCCGCGACCACCGGGAAAGACATTCCGAGCGCTGATCGCCAGCTACAAGCGATCGCAAAGGTTTGCCAAGCTGGCACCGCGCACGCGGCAGGATTACGACAAGGTTCTCGCTTTCATCGAAGATCGACTCGGTGCTCTGCCGGCCGACAAGATGCGTCGCAAGGACATCGTGCGTCTGCGTGATTCAAACGCGGACGCGACGCGGTTTGCCAACTATGCGGTCCAGGTCCTGCGCGTCCTTTTTGAACATGCGAGGGACGAGGGCTGGCGCGAGGATAATCCCGCGAAGGGCGTCCAGCTGCTGAAATCCGAGGGGAAGCAGAGGCAGCCTTGGCCACAGGAGGCGATCGAGGACTTCCGCCAGGCTGCGCCGGTCGGCACACGTGCACGGCTGGTGTTCGACCTGCTGCACGGTACCGGTCAGAGAATTGGGGACGTCCTGCGCATGCGGTGGGATCATATTGAAGATGGCGGTTTATGGGTCCGTCAGGGCAAGACCGGCTCTCGCCTCTGGATCCCGCTGACTCCGACGCTGGATGCCACTCTCGCTGCCACTCCACGCCAAGGGCTGACCATTCTTGTCGGACGCGACATGCGTCCGCTGTCCTATCGCGCGGCTCACTCGTCGGTAATGGACGTGCGCAAGCAGATCGCGGCTGAGGCACACGATCTGCACTCCCTGCGATACGCTGCCGCGTCCGAGCTCGCGGCTGCTGGCTGCACGGACGAGCAGATCGCATCGATCACCGGCCACGCCACGATTGCGATGATCCGGCGCTATGCCGGGCCCGCGCGACAAAGGGCGCGCGCGACCGAAGCGCAGAAGACGCGGAAGTAAAAACCGATCAGGAGCGATGCATGCTGACGACGCCAAGCCAACTGACGGCCCGCCAGCGAGTTCAGCTTGATGAGGGCCGGACGTCTTTTGCGGGCGCACTGTGAAGCCCGCGCCTCTCACCCGCCCCCGCAAGGCGCGCATTCTCGAAAAGGCTGGTCTGCGATACGTGGCTGCTTGGGTGCCTGCTGCAGCCGCTGATGCGCTGCGCGATGAGATAGAAAAAGGACGCATCATCGAGGCCAACGCGCTGGCGTTCGCAAAAAAAGCCCCGCCGACCTTTGAGGCCAGCGGGGCAGACACCGGACGCCACCAAGGAGAAATATCGTCCGGATTGTTTACAGCCTAGTCCAGCGGACGACACTTGCCGGGAACAGAACAAGACCAGAACGTGAATGTGCAAACTGGTGTGCAAACCGCCTCTTTTGCGCTCTTTGCCCGGATCGCCTAAGCGTTGCTGGCACCAACAAAAATGGCGAGTTCGCGGAGTGGTCACGCAGCGGACCGGAAATCCGGCGTTATTTGCCCAGAAATCAAACGCTCGAAACACAACAGACCCCCGGAACGCGTCGCGAACGTATCCGGAATGTGCAAACTGGCCGCGTTCAGGAACGTGGTTTTTGCACCCTCGAAGAGTGGACTAGTTCACGGCTTTTCCGGTCGGCTAGTCCGGGTATCTCGCTTCACGTGAAACATGCCGACGCCTACGACCTGGGCTGCGGCCCGTCATCGCTCATCGCCTGAAGCAGCCCTGCAATCCACGCAACCAGCCCGGCTTGTTTGTCGCCGCATGACAGGAGGTTTGCGCGGTCAGCGCGCCACCATCGCTCGACCTCTTCCTGCGTCGCGTCCCTCGCAGGCAGTCGCAGTGGATCCCCGCAAGGTGCCGTCAGGCTAGGAGGCGGTGGATCAATCAGTGCGCCGGATACTTTCGACCCGGAGCACGCCACCAGCGCCGAGAGCGCGGCGATCAGCATCGGGATCCGCACGGCCCTGCTCGTCCATTTCTGTTCGCAAGTCATTGATCACCCTTTCCGCCTGAAGGCGCGCTTCCTCGGCCACCCTTGCACGATCGGCTGCCGTGCGGATGCGCAGCTCGAGCACGCGAACTTCGTCAGCCATCCGAAGTTCAACAGCAGCCTCGCCGCGGGCATATGCTGAAGCATCGATCCACAAGCCCGCGGCGCATAGCGCGAACGCAACCGCCAAGGCGAGCCAGAGCCGGGGCGACAAGCTGCGTGCCGCCGCCCCGACAATTTTGCCGGCCAGCATGACGCCCCACATCACCTGGTGCCTTTGCGCCAGTCATCGAGGCGCGCGTAGACCGCAACGCCGATCCCCACGAGCGCGAGGACGACAAAGACCCAGCGCAGTGAGTCCAGATAAGGCACCAGCGGCAGAACAGTGGCCTGCGCATCAGCCAGAACCTCCTGGGCCACTTCGACACCAGCTGCGCCCACGGTTGCGAGACCGGCCGCGCCCGCTCCACGCAAAGTCCGGCTTTCCGCCAAGACCTCCCGCGCCGGTGGCGTCTCTGAAGCAAACGCTGTCGCCCGGATGGGAAACCGCGTGCCCCACTCGCGCTTTGGCCCAAGATCAATGTGCATAAAGCCCGATCGCGGGTAGAAGCCGAACCCCAAGAAGCCGACCGCGCGCGCCGCCGCCTCGAAGGTCACGGGATCGTGGTTCGCCATGGCAATGTCGAACGCCTCGCCGAGCAGGTGCTTTGAATTCCGGGCTCCGCGCTGCGCGGCGTTGTGCTCCACGCTGCGATAGGCCGAGCGCAAGATCAGCGGCTTGCCAAGCCGGTTGCGCAGCGCCTGCAGCATGTCCAGCGCAGCGTCGTCGATCAGCAGCTGGTCAGTGCCCTTGCAGGCGATCTCGGCCGGTGAGAAGTTCGGCCAGACCCAAGCGGACGTCGGCACGTTGCGGAAATTGACGTAGTGCTGTTTGTCCATGGTAGTCTCCCATCAATAAAAAAAACCCGCCTCGAGGGCGGGTCGGGTTCTTGATCGACGCGTTCACTTGCGCCTAAGCGCAAAAGACGGTCACGAGCTGTTTGTCATTCTGGATTCTAGGCGCTCAAGCGTGCGGCCAATCCCGGTGAGTGCTTCCTCGATCCGCCCGAGCTGCACAGCTTGCGCCGAAGCAGACACTGCTTGCGCCTCGACCTTCAGCTCCAACTTGCCAATTTCACGTTCGTTGATCTTGCTTTGATCGCGTGACTTTGACAGCGCCACTTCAATTCTCGCCCACAAAACAGCGATGCCCAACAGCAGCGGCCAGACGCCCTGTATGATGTCCCAATCCGGCATGGCTGGCCTTCTCCTTCTTTTGGTGTGGTGATTTGCCCAGAGCACGCATCACGTCGCCCCCGCCTGGTTGCGAGTCTGCCGCCGGTCGCGCTCGTTGAGCCAGAGCGCCTTGGCCATGATGCCCATAAGCGCCAGATTGGTTTTGCCTGCCGGTGCGCCTGCCGCGCGCGCGGCGTCGTCCCAATCCGCTGCGGCCTGCAGCCGCCCGTAGATACCCGCCTCGAGCAGGTAGTCATGCACCAGCGCCGCGAGCAGGTAGCGCGGATCATCAGGCCGCATCCACCAGCGCAGCAGTCGAGGCACGCTGCTTTCGAATTCAGTCCCGGCCGGAATGGTGACGCGGTGCCCTGACGCCTGGCGTCCGACGTCCCATTCGATAGGGTGCGTCGTGCGCCAGCGTCTGACAGTGCCGCGCGCGAACAGGCCTGCGGTGTTCATTCACCCATCACCTGCGCCAGCAGAGCCTCAGCCTTTGCCTTTGCGGCAGCCAGAACTGCCTCCCGTTCGTCCGACGTGGTGGCAGCACCAAGAGCCACCACCGTCGCGCTGCGAAGCCCAGGGACCGCTCTGATTATCGGATCGTAGACTGCAGCGTTCGCAGCAATCAGCGTTGCCAAGTCCATAGAAGTGCCGCCCCGTGCTGTCGCCTCAATCTCAATCAGGGCTTTCTGTTTGTCGGTTGCCGTTCCAGCGATATATGCTGCAGCATCGATCGCCTTTCCCGGCCACGACACAACCTCCTCCGGCGTGGCGTCTCCGACAAATTGCGCAAGGAAAGTCGCAATCCAAGCGTGGAGAGCGAAAAGCGCGCTGGCGTCGTCAGGGTAAAGCGTCGGCTCGACATACCTCTCAATCACGGCCCCGGCTTCGACAGCCTCCAGCACCATCTGGTAGTAACGATGGCTTTCTGGGAATGTATTTAACTCCCCATTTATCTCGGCTGTATAAAGCCCGTCTTTGTTTTGCCTGATGATTTCCATCTTCATAGCTCCGCGTCTGCTGCCCAGTTCCAGAAGAAAAATGCGCCTGCTCCTGTAGCCACGGCGTTCATACCCATCCCTTGCGTGCTTATAGCTTGATAACCGATTGTGTTCACGTTAAATGAATTACCGATAGTGCCGCTTAGCGAAGGAACACCTCTTTTTCGAGTGTTGAAACCTTGTACACCGCCAAACCCGACTGTGCCTGCAGCAGATTGTGTAAAAAAAGTACCTATTTCATAAAACTGCTGGCACCGTGCAAACTCGATACCATCTTCCGGAGGCTGCACATAGTTCAACGCCTCTAGCGCGGAATGTGTGCCGTGCTTGATGTGGATGCCCCAAAGATCAACAGCTATTGTTTGGACGCCGAGGCTTCCCGATCTCGCGTTGAAGTCTGCGCCCGCCGAAGTCCAAAACAGAACATTGAAGCTGTCGTTGCCATTATTCCCAATGGTTTTTCCTGTAATGGACGGCACGTCGATTGTGACCGCAAACGGCTCCCATGACGTCGTCAAAGCTATGTCAGCCGTGCCAATTCCAATCACTGCGGCAGATGGACTTCCACCTGTCCCGTAATCCTGCGTCGCCTCGAATGCGATGTTCCCCGCTCCACTAAAGCGTTTGGCCCAGCCAAGGATCGTGATCGTTTCCCCGGCATAGTTTCTAACGCCCATGATCTTTTGTAGAGTAAGTGCAACGTGTGCTGCCGTGCTTTGACCAGCAACGGTCTGACGAAGGTGATACTTGGGATTGTTTTTACCAAGTTTTGTGCCCAGAGCAAACGCTTGCGCGGATTGTGTTACTGTCCCACCAATACAGCTATTTGCCCACCTATCACACGCAGCGTACCCGTTTATTGTTCCGCTGGCCGCGCGCTGCCAAAACTCAAACGCGCTGTTGATCAAACCGTACTGATCTGGCTGCGATGCGGTATCTGCTCGGTCACCCTGCGCGCTGGTCGCGACGTTCACGGCGAACGGAACTACAAGCCAGGCATCATCGGCACCGTTGCGAATCTTCTGGATGCCTGGCGGGACTGTTGTGTCAAACCAGAGCATCCCGGGCGCTGTCACCGTTGGCGCACTACTTCCGGAATTGGTGCTTTGCAGTGCCGCAAGGATTTCGTTTAAATTCTGACGAAATGTTGAGCCCGGCACGTTGCCAAGAACGAAGCTATCTGTTTGTGCCATCAGGCCACCTCATCTGCATAAAGCCGCAGCCGTGTGACAGCGGGCGTGAAACTGTTGTCGTTGCTGGATAGACGGGCGCGGGACTGAACGCCGCGAGCGGATATTTCGGTGTTGTCGACGCGGCTCCAGTAACTCCAAACCGGATCGGCTGCGGGATCATCCGGTGTCACGCGCACCTCCATGACGACATCAACCTCGCCGCCGTCGACCCCGTCAAACGCAGGCCATTCGTCGATGTTGTTTTCGCGGGCGTCGATCAGGTCGAACATGTCCACAGCGGTCAGGGCAATATCACTGCGGAGCCGAACGACTTTTACAGACCCAAGGTCCAGCCCAGAGGCAAAGTTGTAGATCCCCTCGGGCACTATGCCGCCGATCGTGTCAACGGGCCCCAAACCGTCGATCGAACCCCAATCGTCAATCAGCAGATCAGCATCCAGTCGCAAAACACCGTCTTCTGCAAAGGTGCCTTCCTTCGCGCCGGAAAAGACGCTGTCCGCCTGAAGGAACCCGACCGACGAAAACGCCACAACCTGCGCGCCACTGGTGGCCACAGACACAGCCGGTCCAAGCCGTCCGCCGCTGTCAAAGGCGCGCAGAATATAAGTTCCCGGCTTGAGCGGCAGAGCCGTGTTCGTCTGCCCACCGTTTGCCCGCTCCATGCTGACCGACCCGGCCCACGTCGCGTCATCTGAAGTCGTGTGGCGGATCACGATTGCGCCGCCAATCCTGACGTCGAGGTCAGGGTGCAAATCCCATTTGATGATCGCCAAGCCGCCAGCTGCTTGCAGGGTCGCACCGGTGATAGCGACAGGCGGTGCTCCCAGCCCATAAATTTCCTGCGTGACCGTGACCCACGGCGACGAAACACCCAGCACGCTGATCGCCTTTACGCGAAATTCCTGCACGCCCGGATCTACGTCCAACACCTCGAACATCAGGTCGCTCGTGCGCCCCCGCTCGATCCATTCCCCGTTCGGCTGTTTCGTGGCCACGATGTAATCGCTCACGAACCCGCTTGGTGCAGAAACCCAATCCAGCCGAGCCAACGCCTTGACGCCGCCACCGCTACGGGTCGCGTAGAGCGACTCTGAAATCACCAGCTCACTTGGTGCCGGAATATCAAAGGCATTGGGCAAAGTCGTGCGCGGCGCAGCTGCGTAAACCGCCGCCTCGCTCGCGTCGAAATCATAAACCAGTGGCGACGTTTCACGCAGCACGAGGTCGGGCACGAGCTCTGGCTGCTCGGAACCGGTCAGCTGCAGTGTCAGGCCCTGCACTTCGAAGGGCTTTGCAGCCAGCCCCCATCGCGCATAGGTCAGCATCACAGTGCCGCCGACCGACACGCGCCACGCCGACAGCTTGCCGCTCATGTTGACGGTCATCTGGCGACGGATGCGCTCCAGCTCGATCCGCGCCAGGCGCTGCGCCATGCTGGCCGAGTCCGTGAACGGCAACGCCATATCAAGCCAGCGTCGTTCGCCACCATCCTCGGCCAGGTAGACCGCACTCTCGTAGGCCGGGAAATCGTCCACCTGCGAGTTGTTGGACGGGCTGATGAACGTGCCGCGCACTCCGTTGGCACTCTCTGAGCGCGAAACGCGGGTCTCAAGCGACATGCCGCCCGCGCGCACATCGTTGTCGGTCAGCGTCACGGTCGGGATCCGGTAGGCCCCGGCGCGGATGCGCCACGGGCCACCGATCCAAGCGCAGCTGCCCGCCATAGACGCCTGCATGACCTCGATGATGGTTTGCGGCGTTTCGGCCAGCGTCACTGTCCCGTTGCAGGTGTAGCGTGCCTGTGTGCCGCCACCAGGGACTGCCACGACCTCGTCACAGATGTTGGCGGCCTCTATCAGTGAATCGCTGTCAATGCCGTCAGCGGCCCCGATCTGGGCACCGAGGCTGAAATCACGAAGGGACATATAGTCGGCGACGCAAAGTGCCGCGTTCTCGGTAAACCCTCGCACGCCATCACGCGGATCGAGAATGTCGTTTTTGCCCTCGATATCAACACTCACATTTGGAATGCCGTTGGGGAACCGGTCGGGTAGATAAATCAGGCGAAGGTGGATTGCAGCGCACCCAGCCACGCGGTGCGCCGACGTCCAAGCCGCGTCGCCGGGGATCACAAACGCGGGCTGGGCCGCTTCGCCAAGCCGCTTTGCGACAGTTACAGCACCGGCGTATCGACCTTGTGCAGTCCCGCTTGCGTTGAGCGCAATTTGATCATCAAAATAAACAGTACCAATGCTATGAACTCTGTGGCCAGAGAGCACGATCACTAAGTCAAGTATGTTCTGCCCAAAATCTGATGCTGGGCCTTGAGAAGAGTTGATGTAAACAATCACCCCGCCTTTGCGCATTTTGCCGTAGACCAGATCGCGCGGCGCAGCTGGCGAGCGCACGGACACCTTCCGATCCTGCATTTGCACTTGGGGACCGATTTGCACTTGGGGACCGGATGGCTTTGGCATGAAGGCACGGCTTGCAGCTGACAGCAGTACTGACGCGCCAAGCTTAACGAGCGTTGAACCGACAAATCCAAGACCAGCAACAAAGGTGGTGACCGCCCCGATCGTCCCGATGACCGCTGCAAAGACTGGCGCTAAAAACGGCAATTCAGACCCTCCAGGCTTTCAGGCAGAGGCGCAGCGGCAGTGCGACCAGACCAGATGGTTGTAAGAAGAGGACGTCCGAGCCGACGCAAATGCCCAGTGCCTGCTCCACGCCGCCCAGCGCAATGTCCCCGCGCTGTGCGAAGAGTACTGTCGGCAGCGCTTCGCCTAAAATGGAGCTGGCCAAATCCGCGACGGTTTTGCAGCCCAACCGCCGCATCATTCTGGCTGCGCCATTTTCGGTCCGGTACCTGCCGCGCCATGCGGCTGCCGCGTCGACGCCGGTAATCGCCAGCCGCACGTCAAAGGCCCAAGTGGCGCAGTCGTGCGTGCCCCACTGAAACGGCCGATCGCGCGCACCAGCCACAGCTGCCACCAAGGATGATTCCCAACCGGTCACGCGCGCCATCAGCCGCGCCCCCACGTGATTTCGAGACCCTGAATTGAGGTGACAAATTCAAATCCCCGATCGCCCGGATAGAGAACCTGCTGGCTCTCGTGCGTGTAGCGAAACTCGCGCGGCCGAGCCAGATCGATCATGCGGCTTTCGTACGATATGGCGATCGTGCAGTTCGCCCCTTCATCGCTGATCGTCGGCACGTCCAGCCGCCCGACGAACAGCTCCACTGCATCACCATCCACAGCGCCATCGGCATCAAGGACCGCCAGATAAATCCTGCCGATTTTGCCCTGCTGCGCATCGCTGATACAGAGAGACACCAAATCGGACGGGATCCCCGACAGAAAGATCGTTGCACCGTTGGCGACGACTTCCCGGGTCTCCTCAACGCTGCCGAAGCCGAACAGCGTCCCTGCCCCGGTCCACTCGCGGTCATCGTAGGTAAGCGGCGAAAGCCCGGACCAGAGCCGTAGGAACCCGGACGCAAACTCCATTTCGACCAGCAGGGCCAGACGCATTGCGTCGCCACCCTCCAGTGCGGCAGTGATGGCTGCAGGCAGATCACGGCTCATAGTGCCTCGCGTGCGGATAGGGTGAAAAGATACGTGGCGACAGCGCCGATCCGCGCTGGAGCCTGATCGGTCAGTCGCAGCAGAACACCGGGGTTGGCTACGTTCAGCGCATCGTTGTCCGAAGGGCTTGCGCGAAGAGGCGGATGAAACGTCAGCGTCGCCACCCCAGATGCGTTTGAGTCCACGTCAGCTGCGATTTGGTGCAGCCGCATTGCAGAACCCGCGCCCAGCGAAAAGAATTCACCCGTCTGCATAACCGTGGCGCTGGTCGGCCAACCGTCTGTGATCAGCGACGAGCCGCTCTGCGCACCGCCTGCCACCAGCGGCGTGCCCGCGATGGTTTGTTCGATGGCAGGATCGCGAAAAATGAACCTTCCGGCCAATCCGCCGAGGCCATTTAGGAACGCATCCATGATCAACGCATTCCGGCCCCGGAGACGCGCCATCGTGATCTGGTAGAACCAGTAGCGACCACCCCAATCCTGCACCTGTTGCCCGCCTGTGAATGGTGAACTGGCGGCCGACGTCATGGCCACCAGCGTCCGTTGTGGGATTCCCGACACGAGGACCAAAGGAAGTTCTTGGATCATACCCGATACCCTCTCGACTGGCGTCCACTTATGCCCGCACGCGTCGCATCGATGATCCCCGGCAGCTCGCGGCGAATGCCTGCTGCAATTTGCTCCGCTACACCAACCTGCGCCCCGCGCGCATCAATATTGATGGAAACGCCAACCGATCGGCTGTCAGCCGCACCACCGCCCATTCCGCCTGCAACCTCCGCCCGCGACAACACTCTCTCGCCGCGCTGCAGGATTGCGGGCACCTCGTCAGACTTGAGCCCAGCCCAGCCGCCCTGGTGCATGCGAGGTGCGTTGGCAAACGCCATCGCCGGAACCATCCGCGATGGGCCAGCCGCACCAACGATCCCGCCATCATGCAACACGCTCCCAAAGAAGCCTGGGAGCGATGTTGAGAGGAACCTGGCGACCGGTCCGAGCACTGCGTTTTTGAAAGCCAAGGTCGCGAGGTCGGCGAGCATCGACGAGATCAACGACTTGAAATCGAACTTGCCAGTGGTCACGAAGGATTTGAACGCGCTCTCCGCCGACTGGAACGAGCCCGTCAAAATCTCACCGATCCCCTTCCCCAAGTCCGCAGCGCTGTCAGCGTAATCGCTGAGCGTTTTCGCAACCGCCCTCCAACCGGTGGCAGCTACTTCCGCACCGGCTGCAGCGTCTGCGCCAGCTTGGCGCGCGGCGCCGCCCGCGCTCGCAGCCTCTTCTTCGGTTTCTTCCAGCGCTTCGTTAAACCGATCCGTCGAGTTCGCAGCACTTTCCAGCGCCGCCGCACCATCTGCGCCCGCGCCGGTCACGGCAGCGCGAAGAGCCTGCCAAGCGGTCATTGGACGCGAAGCCGCCTCCGTGAGCATCCGAGCCGCCTCGGAATACCCGGCCGCGCGGCCACTCGCATCGGACGCCATGCCACCGAACAGATCGGGCGCTTCGAATGGCGAGTCCGAGAAAGCGCTGTCGTATGCCTCTCTTGCGCGGCCACCAATGTCGACGGCCTCGGGAACAACCGATTTCCAAGCCGAGAGGTCGGGCGCAGTTATTGCCCATTCGGGGCGCAGACCTCCAAGAGTCAGAACGGTATTGATCGCTTCCGTGATGCCTGCGATGCCGAGCTCCATCACCGTGATCAGGCCATTGATCGCAAGCGCTCCGACGCGACGGAAAACATCCGGAAGCGCGCCCCAGATAGCCTCCACCGCAAGAAACGTGCCCTCGAATGTGTTCCCGGTAGAGTTGGCCCAGGCGACCACGGAGTCCGAGGCCGATTGCAGCGCGTTGTAGATCCCGACAAGGGCTTCTGACCACGCACCTTGCAGACGGGCAAACGCTGCATCCGACCGAAGCGTGAAGCGGTTCCACACCTCGGAGACCACGTCCTTCAGCAGGTCCATCGCGTTTCCGAACCCGCCCGCACCGGCGACGAGGCGCGTGAACTGATAGACCAGCTCGCCTGCGCCAACGATCAGAGCGCCGATGCCCGTTCGGATCAGCGCCGCCCGCAAGAAAACGAGGCCAGTCACCAAGCCACCAATCGAGAAAGTCGCCGCCACGATCCCGGCCACGAACCGGCCAGCAATGAAGGCTGCAAAAGTCCCAGCCGTTGTGCCCAGCCGCCCGAGGTTTTCAAACAGCCCCTTGATGGCGGAACCGAGCGGACCCGTGACGCGCGCCATGGATGCCAGCGCTTCCGCGACCGACTCCAGCGCTGGCGCTGCAGCCACCGCCAGCTGGTTTGAGACACCACGCCATATGAGTCCGAGCCGGGAGATTGCGTCGTTAGTCCGTTCGACCTGATCGGCGTCCTGCTCCGACACGACAACACCGAAATCGTGCACATCAGCGGTGGCTTGGCGGAGCGTGGCGGTATCGATGCGCGTGAAGATGAGGGACGCGCGATCGCCAAAGAGCTGCGAGGCAACTGCGGCGCGCTCGGCCTCCGGCACAAACTCCGCCAGCCGCTCCTGGATCAAAGCGATGCGCTGATCGAGCGGCAGGCTTTGCAGCTCGCTGGCAGACAGACTAAGGCGGTCAAGGGCTTGCGCCGCCGGGCCAGCACCTCCTGCCGCCTGACTGAGACGACGCGTCAGCTGCATCGTGGCCTGCTCGACAGCGCCCATCGAGACACCCGAGAGGTCAGCAGCGCGTTCGAGTACCTGAAGGCTCTCCACGGTCGTATCCAGCGACTGCGCCAATTTGGCTGTCTGGTCGATCGTCTGCAGGCCCGACCGGATCATGATTGCACCGGCAGCGACCACAGCGGCAGCTGCTGCTGTCGCCGCCAACCGCGCCCGGCGCGTGAATGCAGCGAGCCGTGCGTTCGCAATATCGGTTTCGCGCGACAGCCGACCGAGGCCGCGGGCACCGGCATCCCCAATGCCGCGCAGCTCGGCCTTGACCTGGTTGCCGCCAACAGCGCCGAGACGGACGGAGACGCGCTTTTCAGACATTTTGCTCTCCAATCCTCTCGTTTATTTTGACGACCATCACGGCCTCGATCGCGGGCAGAAGTTCCATTGCCACGATCCCCTTGATGCCAAGGGCGCGCGCCATCGCAAGAGCGGCACCCATGTCCCAGCCGAGGACGGTCTTTTGCGTGGCGCGCAGTTGGCCACCTAAGCGGCCAACCAAGTCCCAGACCTGCACACCCTCAAAGGTCTGAGGCCAGTTTACTTTCGCCGGACATTCCGGGCACGGGCCTTGACAGGCTTCGCAGTATCGATCGCCCCCGCTGAAGTGCCAGTCGGCGAGGGCGCGGAGACGTTTTTTTCAGATTCCAAGACCAGCCCCTTGGCGACGTAGCCTTCCTGGAAGGCGTCGAAGATTGGGTAGAGGTCGAGCAGCGCGTCGACACCCTCGGGCGTGAGGTCCAGCACTTCGCCGTCTGCGTCGCCCACGCCCTCCCAAGCGATCACAGCACGCCGACCCAGCGCCTTGGCAAACACCAGTGCGCGGTCCTCGTCGCTGGACCTGTCGGACAGCATTTCGACCGTCAGGTCGCCGCGAGTGGAGACCATCAGGGCTGTGGTCAGCGGCAGAAGCTGCACGCGGACGCCGGGCGCGAGCTGTAACCAGCTCGGTTTTTTGTTGAGGTCTAGCTTCAGCACGATCAGTAATCCGCCCTGGCGTTGACCAGTGTGACGGTGCACATGCGGCCTTCAACGGGATCCGTGGCGGCCTGCCAATCGAAGGTGGCTTGCACGCCCTGCGGTCCGCCGATCTCGACCCGAGGGCGCGGCAGAAACACCGAGTAGGCGGTGACCGTGAGGCTCTCGCCTGTTGGCAGGATATACGAGAACTCCAATTCGCAATCGGTCCCGTTGATCGCCTGTGTCATCAGCGTGTTGTCCGCAAACCGAACCTCCATGCTGCCTGAAAGCGAGGCCATGGACGGATCCGCGCCGTCGATCTTGCCGTCGGAGCGGATCGTCTCGATACGGTCGAGATTGTTCATATAGTTGATCTGCGTGGAGACCACGTTTCCGAGCGTTACCCCGTCACGCTTTATCGCGCCGTTGAAGTGACCAAAGCGCTTCAGCGGTATTGCGCCCGGCGTGCCCGCAGCAGTCGAGGTGGCAACGGTCTCGCCCTGCGCGACCAGCTGAGCCGATGCAGTCAGCAATCCACTCCGCTGCATCGTGAAAGACAGCTGGTCCACTTTGCAGCCCGCGTACATCGCAAAGCGCGGCACCTCGGGCATGCCGACCTCGATCGACATCGAGGGCAGATCAAAACTGCCCGAGTTGAAAACGTGCGTGAAGACACCGGTTACTTCCGTCGTCGTCGGAGCGCCAAACGCAGCCTTGAGCCAGAAGCCGAAGGCTTGCGCATCGATCGGGACCATAACGTCACCATCAGCGGTCAACGCGTCCTTTATCGGCGCAAGAGGATCACGCCCGAAACCCAGAAGCTCCGAGTCGAGCAGTGGTTGGTCTGCGCCAAGCGTTGAACTGGCGAAGGGCATCTTGAAAAACCCGGAAGCGGGCGAGGTGCCGTATGTCGTTTCAAACGCAAGCGCCATCTGCGACCGCGCGCCTTGAGCTCGTGCCATTGTGGTGTCTCCTCAATCTGTGGTGTGGGTCAGCGTCCGGTTTCAGGCCAGTGGGTCAGAGGTTGAATAATACAGGGTCACCTGGACGACCGCCGCCTTGATCGCCTCGGCTCCCTCGATCGGCAGATCGACGGAGCTCGGAGCGCTGGCCTCGATCCAGTCGCAAAGGCCACCGAGCGTCCGGTCTGCGGCGAGAGCGGTACCAAGCTGCACACAGAGGGCGTCAAAAGGTGCTGCGCGGTCATTGCCGCTTTGCACCAAGACCTCAATCTCTGCGCGGTGCTCGTAGTGATATGTCAAAGGCGAAAGAGTAACATCGGGATCCCCTGGCTCGCCGTCGCGGATGATCAGAAGACCGTCGGCCGGCAGCAGCTCGGGCAGAACTTCATCGCGCAGCACAGGCGCATCGAGCGCGGCAGCGAGCAGGACGTGAAGAGCGTCGAGAACGGCTTCGCGCTTGGACAGGACCGGATCAGTCATCAGACCGAGTCCTCGACCCAATTGCGGACGATTGCGCCCGGAATGCCGCTCTGCGCCCGATCAGCAGCGCGCCCCAGATCGAGCCGCTTCGACAGCTTCACCTGCGGCACGAGGATGAAGACCGGCACCGTTGCGACGCCCCGGCCTGTTTTAGACCGCGAAGCAGCGACGCTGCCCCGGCTGGAAAGTCGGCCCTCCGCGACGAGCAGGCTGGCCTGCCCGCGGCGATAGATGAATCGCAGCTTGAGGCCGGATTTGCGCTCGAACTGTTCAGGCGTGATCCGGGCACCACGCGGGCCCTTGCCAGCAGCTGGTGTGGGGATTGCCAGCCAAGCGCCATTGCGGGATCGGATCATGGACCCTTCTTCATGCGCGCTGATGATCTTTGGAGCGTTCGAAAAGACCAATGCTGCAGCGTTGATGCTCTGGCCAGACCGGGGAAAGGACTTGTTGCGGATCGAGCGCGAGAGCCGTGCACCAAGTCCAGCACGGACGATTTCCGAGCGCCAGTCAGCCTTCAGGGCTTCGCCCGCCTGCTTCAAAGCAGTCGTGACAGCTTTCTCGCCTTTTGCCATTTCGCGCGCCATGATTGAGGCGATCGAGGGCGAGACGTCCAGGGTGATCCTCATGACGCTGGCCTCGTGTTGATTGTCCAGGTTAACCGCTCGCGGTCCCGCTTCGGATCGCCCTGGACAGTGAATTCTTCTAAACCGACGATCAGCCTGTCGCCCTTTGCGATCGCGGGGATCTCGGAGCATCGTGCATCGAACACCATCGTTTCCGACAAAATCCGCGCAGCGCCAAACTGCGTCTCAACGTCAGGGGCGCGACGGATCAAACGGACCGGCACGCCGGGAGGCTGGCCATCCGCCAGCCAGAGAGCGTCCACCGCCATGTGTGGATCGTTGAAGATCGTGTTCATGCCGGTGGCGAAGATGCTCACTTGCGGTTCCGATCAGTTGGACGTGTGGACCCGCACCGCAATGCGCGGGCGCTTGTTGACCGGCAGGATCGACGCTTCAGTCATCAGATCGATCCAGCGGCCTTTCTCGTCGAGGTGCTGGCGCGCGTACATCGGCAAGCCGATGGTGTTTGCCGTCTCAAGCAGGTTCGCTGGCGCGCCATACGTGGTGAAGGTGTCGAAGGTGCCGAGCGGGAAGGCAACGCCCTCCTGCGCGGGAACCAAGCGCTCGAGGGTCTTTGCAGCGTCACCGAGCGTGACGGTCGCGTTGTATTCCTCGAACACCACACCCGCGAAGGGGAAGGCACGTCGCATGTCGTCACGAAGCGGCTGGGCACCGGTTGCCGCGAAGAACTTGTACGCCTCTTCAGCCTTCGGATGGCTGATCAGCTTGTCAAAGAATTCCCGGCTGACCAGAACGTGAGCAGACGACATCGACTCACCGAGCAGATTGTCCTCGATCGCCCGAAGAACCTCTCGAACTTTCGCCTGCACATTGGTCCCGGCAGTGCCGAGCACGAAGTCCACCGAGATTTGAGCGATGCCGAATTCGGTGAAGTAATTGTAGAGCGTCGCGCCCGCGCCGTCCTTCACCGTTCCACGCAGCGCGTTCATCTCCATGTATTCGCGTGTCTGAGCGTGCTTGCGCTGCATCAGAGCAAGTTTGCGCGAGACCAGCTCGGCAAGCGGGTCCGCACCATCGATCGCGCCGAATGCAGGAACGCCCTGAATATCGCCAGGCAGGATGATGTCGTCGTGCGGGATCCACGGCACCACGAAGGAGCGCATGGAACGGCCCTCGCGGCCGCCAACGGTGGCCGCCGCGCCCAAGGGAACAGACGGCAAAAGATTGAGCACGCCGTCGCGCTGCTCGATGATGACCGACCGCTGCGACACCCCTTCAAAACGGAAGAGGCCGATCGCGGCGAGACGGCTGTACAAGGTGGGCAGGATATTGATGGCCTGCGTCATCTCCGCCAGCGAGTAGCCGCCAGCGTCGAATGGGTTACGGACGATCGCGTTCATCTTCAATTACTCCAGGTTATCAGGGGAAGGGATCAGCGAGGCTGCGTGCAGCCGCGCTCTTGTCAGGCGGTGGTGCGCGGGACGATGCCCAGCGTCACGAGCTGCGCCAGCTTTGCAGCCCGTTTGGGCGCATCATCGACAGTGGCGTCAAACGACAGGGCGTCTTGCGAGACGATCGCCGGGCCGCGCCGCAGGATCGAAACACCGGTCACATCGCCGTCTGTAGCATCGGCTCGGTAGAGAACGACGCCACCAGCAACCTGCGCACCATCGGCACCGGTGGCGGTGGACAGCTTGTATTTGCCGCTTGCCGTGATCAATCCGACCACAGCGCCGACGGGATAGACTGCGCCGGTGAGCAGAGTCACAGGCTCACGGGTATAGTTGGGTTCCACGTCGAATTTCAGGACGTCGCCGACAGTCGGCGTCTGGGTCAGAGGAGGCATTTGGGAGATCCTTTATCTGAAGATTAGGACCGGAAGCACGACGCTGCCGATCGGGTCAGGGTTGAAGGCTAGGCTTTTGCGACTGCACGTGCAGCAGCGCGCTTCGCTGCAGCGATGATCGGGCTGTCAGCATTCGAAGGCTGCTGCCGGGACGGTGTTGCCACGAGAACATCGTGGGCACTCGAGTCCGCAGCCGCTCGCTCGAGGACGGTGGAGCGCAAAGCGCTCGGGCTGGTGCCCGCAGTGATCGCTGCGGCCACATCGATGTTCACGCCAAGCCGAGCAGCTTGGGCAGCGATCACAGCGATTTCCGCAGAGTCGCGGCGCACCTGGGCAGCGGCATCTGCATCCGATGCGATAACCGGAGCCGTCGGAGCAGCAACCGCTGCTTCAGCTGGTTCGGGAACAGGATCGGGAACCGGCGTCGTGGAGGGCTCGTCCACCGTGTCTGTCGTCACCGGCGTCTGGTCGTCGTCCACCGCGCTGGCGGTTTGGGTATTGGTGTCCATGGGTTTCACCTCGTTGTGGCGGGAACGGTCTGCGCGTCCCGCCGTCGCGCCTTGGGGCGACGCGCTTCGCCCATTCACGATGCTGGCAAAGCGCTCAAACGCGCTCGCGAGGTCCGACACTTCGTCGGCCAAGCCAGCTTCAACCGCCATCGCACCGCGATAGCTATCCGCTTCTGTCGCGCGCGCAGCCTCTGCGTTCAGACGGGAACCTCTGCCGAGAGCAACCGTCTCGATGAAGAGTTCCCGCACAGCATCAATTTCCATCTGGATATCGTTGCGGACCTCTGGCGGCAGAGGCTCGTAAGGATTGCCGTCGACCTTGTGCGAACCGGCGTGGATCAGCGTCACGGCGACGCCATCACCGTCAAGCCGTCGGCTCATGTCCAGGTGCATCACGACGACACCGATGCTGCCGACCGCGCCAGTCCGAGGGACGATGATCCGATCGGCTTGGCTGGCAACCGCGTAACCTGCCGAGAAGGCGTGTTCCCCAACAAACGCGTAGACGGGCTTCGTCGCCCTGGCCGCACGGATCGTGTCGGCCAAGTCAAACGCACCTGCGACCTCGCCACCGAAGCTGTCAATCTCGAGAGCGATGCCACGGATGGAGGGATCCAAGACCGCCGCCTTGACCTGGGCAGAGAGACCTTCGTAGGACGTGACGCCGGAGCTGGACCCGATATATGAGCCACGATGCACCAGCGTGCCAATTACCTCGATCACGGCGACGCCGTCTTTCACAAGGTATGGGCGACGACCGTTCCTCTGAACTCGCTCCGCAATGTCGTTGACGAGGACACCGGCGCGAGCCGGGAGGGCCGCTTGCGCGACTGCGTCGGGCTCAATCGTGAAGTTCTCAAAGCGCACATCGCTACCAGCAATCCGTGTGCCCATTCCAGCAAGGAACGCCATTGCCTTTGCGGGCTGCACCAGCAGAGGCGTATTGAATGCGCGCTGCGCGATCTGCGGGGAATTCATCATCGTCCCTCCTCTGGCCCACGCGCGGGCGCATCGTTGTCCTCGTCGCTGTCCTCGTCGACGTCGTTCTCTGCAGCGTCGCTCGGATCAGCTGCGCCAGGTTCTTGCGCTGGTCCCTGCGGCGAGCCGGGCCGACGGAAGTCGAGGCCAAGCAAACGCTCGCGCGCACGCTCCGCCGCAATCTCCCGATCGACCTCTTCGGCGTCATAGCCGCGCTCTGCGATAGCCTGGGTCCGCGATTTGAGTCCACCCTCGATCTGCGCCAGCTCGGCGTTCGCGTCCTTCAGGGGGTCGACCCAATCCCACTTTGTGGGCAGCCAGTCGGCGCGCTGGTAAACGGCGCGCTCCTGTTCGTACCGAGGCAGATCAATCGCGCCGGAGAAGACCGCGACGTCCATCCAGCGTGTGAAGATCGGGCGACACATCTGGAACACCATCACCCCGTGCTGCCACGCAGAGATACGACGCCGGAACTCGATCAGCGCCAGCCGCGAGTTCGAGAAGTTGCCCTTCACCATATCGTTCGTGATGTAGGGATAGGGGATGCCCAGCGCGGCCGAGACTTGCAAAAGTGTCCGGTACTGGAACGGCTCATAGGTAGCGCCGGAATCGGCTGGCTGGCCAACGGTCACGTCCTCGCCGGGATCCAGTCGCGTCACCAGGCCAGGCGAAAGTTCGATATCCTCTTCAGCAGGTGCGAGCGGGTTTTCTTGCGCAGGCGAGGTGACAAACATGGCGAACATCGCCGCGACCTTCTTCCGGTCCAGCTCGGCATCATCGTACTGGTCCAGCAGGAACAGCTTGACGATCGCCGGTGCGAACTTGGATATCCCGCGCAGCTGGCCAGCCTCGACCGGGTCGATGATGTGCAGAACCTCCGACGCCGGAACGCGCGTCATCTGGCCTGTGTTTTCCTGCTCAGTCACATCGCCTGGGTGCCGACGGTAGAAGTGGTAGGCCACCCGGCGTCCGACCAGGTCGAACTCGATCCCCTGGCGGACGCGATTGCCATTCGCCGCGACCTGCGTGTGGTTCATCGGCAGCATTTCTGCTGGCAGCATCTGAAGCTGAAGCGGAACGCGCAGCCCGTCCTCTGTGCGGCGTGGCCGCATGCGGATAAAGACCTCGCCGGTCATGAACACTTCCCGCGCAGCGCGGCGCTGCAGTCCGTAGAAGTCAGTAATCCCCTCAGCGTCCGCTTCATCAGTCCAGGCCAAGAACAACTCCTGCAGCCGTTCCTTGGTGGCGCTGTCGGTCAATTTCAGAACCGGCTTGATGCCGTTACCCACGGCGTTGCCGGCAAAGCTCTCGATTGCGTTCGCGGCATAGCCGTTATTGCGCACCAGCCACCTGGCGCGCGCATTCATGTCTGGGCCAGCAGCGGCCAGCAGCGTGTTGACGTGCGACCGCGCCGGTCGGAATTGACGGAGACGTCCGGAGCCCTGTGAGCCCTCGAAGCCACCCGTCCACAGGGTTGCGGGCTGACCCGCAATCATCATTCCCAGCTTTTTGCGCCAAGTCATATCAGAGACCCTTCACGGCGTAGGTTCTGGACATGCGGGAACGAGGACGCAGCGCTTTCGCGATCTCCGATTCCAAATCCGAAATGGCCATTTTCAATTCATTATCGCTTCCATAGGTGACCGAGCGGCCCTCATAACTCACGCTGCGAACGCCCGCGTAGCGCGCATCTTTCAGCGCATTCAGCTTTATGGTCATCTGCTCGATCGTCATTTTGTTCCTATCGTGTGCTCTTGCGACTGCGCCGCGGCGTCGTCAGCAGTCCGGCCGTTGGAAGGGTCTGGCCGGTGTTCTGTGGATCTTCCTTCTTTGCGAGTGTCTCGACACCTGCTTGCGACTCCAGCGTGCGCCAGGCGTCCTCGCTCCATCGATCCGCGCCAAGGATCCATGCTGCAGCGCGCGCATAGACACGCAGATCGAGCGCTTCGTTTCTCTCACGCATCTTCTGCCATTCGAGGCGACCAATCCCGCGCCGGTTGCGGACAGTCACCAGCTGCTCTGCAACCAGCTGCTTCATCCACTCCGTGTCCGCCCAATCGGGCAGGTGGACGTAGCCGGGCGGCCAGCCTGCGCCTGCAGCCAGCTGCTCGTCTGCAGGACGCTCCAGCCGCAGGAAACGGTAGGTCTCCTGCTTGAACGTCGACACCGCGACGGTCCAGAGCCGTGCACCGCGGCGCAGTCGTTTACCACCGATCGTGGCGTCCACGAACGTCGGGCCCGAGACGGGCGCCGATCGGTTGAAACCCTCGACACCCTTGACCGGTGCCACCTGCGCAAAGCCCTGCTTCCGCGACCAGCCGTAGACCGCCGAGGTCTCGTAGCCGGTGTCGATCGCCAGCTTCGCGATCTGCATGAAGGCACCGTTTTCGTGCTGCCAGGATGCGCCGAGCACCGTTGTCAGCTCGTCCCAAGCCTCGGGCCGCTTTGGTCCGCCCTCGATCACGCGGTGATCGATCAGCCAGCTTTCCAGATCGCGTCCCCAAGCCCAGACGTCGATCTCGAAACGATCCGCCTGAACGTCGACGCCTGCAGTCAGGAACAGGCCTCGCGCCGGAATATCTGCGCCGCCGTAGGTTTCGCGCCGGTCCTGCAGGCGCTCCCACTCCGGAGCGTCGCCGCTCTCGGTCCACGATATGCCGAGCACGGTATTCGCAAAGGCACGCTGCGCCGCGTCAGACCCTTTCGCCGCTTCCTTCTTTCGCGCGATGTTCTGCCACGACTCCCAGCCCATCGGCGAGTAGAGCGCCGAGAGGTGAAAGCCGACGTGCCTTGGATCGCTCGAGATTGCCGTTGGCCGCCACTCACCCTGCTCAAGAAAGCGCGGTTTGTGATGCTCATTAATCGGAGCATCGCACCCGACGCAGAGATAAGCTGCCGTCTCCGGGCGTCCCTTTTCCCAGCGCAGCCGCTCGAATTCCAGCCACTGCATGTGGCCGCAGTGCGGGCACGGCACAAAGTACCGCCGCTGGTCGCTGGCTTCAAACTCGCGCTCGATCCGACTGACGCCTCGCACCGTAGGCGTCGAGACCATAAATATCTTGCGGCGATGCGCGAAGGTCGAAGTCCGCGCCTCGGCCAGCGCGACCGGATCACCCTCGTCGTCTGACGACGTTGGAAACCCATCCACCTCGTCGAGGAAGAGGTACCGCGCAGGCATCGATCGGAGTCCAACCGCGCTGTTCGCGCCCGTCATCACCAGAATGCCTCCTGGGAAGTCCTTCGACAGCATCGTGTTTCCGGCGTCCCGCGACCGCGCTGGCTTGACCAGCTCGCGCAGCACCGGGCTTTCCTCGATCAGCGGATCGATCCGGCTGCGCGAGTTTCGCTTGGCGAGCTCTACGTTTGGCAGCACCGCCAGCATCGGGCCCGGCGCGTGATGGATCACAAAGCCGATCCAGTTGTTGCCAGCCTCTGTCGCCCCGAGCTGCGCGCCCTTCATGAAGGTGACGCGCTGCGCATGGTGGGCAGGAGACAGCGCGTTCATGATCTCGCGCAGGTAAGGCGTCCTGGCGCTCCGGTACCGGCCGGGCTCGGCCGCCGCCTTTGCCGCCAGAACCCGATGCTCGTCCGCCCACTCGGTAACCGACAGCAGCTGGTCGGGCCGGATCCCGCGCCGGAACGCGGCCATAAGACCAGCGCCTCCGTCAAACGACCAATCGTCAGGAACCAAGTTTGGCGACTGGTTCAGCGAGGGACTCGAGGTTGCTGCGCACATGGTCTTCTAAAATCCTCTGGGCCAAGCCCGGATCGATCACAACCTTCTTGCCTGTGTCCTTTTCAATCTGCGCGGTGAACTCCGCTGCCATCAGCGCTGCCACGCGCGACGGCCACGTGATCCAGGCGTCACGCTCTTGGCGTGCCAGCTTGAAGAAAAGCGATTCCGCCTTCGTCCGATCAACCAGCTCGCCGCGCTGGCGAGCCAGCTGCAGCTGACCTCGCTGCGCCTTTATGACCTCGTTCGCGGTGCGTGCTTTGAGAAAGGCAGACGGGTCCGCGCTTCCTGTCGGCGCTGGCCCGGCATCGCTGCCGACCTTGGCAACCGCCTTTAGGGGATTGGTGGTCAGTCGGTACCGAGTGTCCGATGCCGCGGCATTTATCGAGCCGTCCGGATAGAGAACGATCCGCCCGTATTTCTTCGCCTTCTGCACCGCGCCACGCGAGAGCGCCGCGTGCGCACCATAATCGCGCTCGCTCATGCCCTTCATCTGGGTGCGGCCTCCGATGATAAAGAACTGTTATTGCTCTGTTTTTCCTACACTACCAGCGCCATAGCAGCGATGGTGTTCGCACGATGCGACGCACAACGCGACGCACCAACTCGGGAGCCACGCCTATGACCACCACAGATATCGTTCGCCGGATCAAGGACGCGATCCGCTGGGGCGATTCAAGCGACCTCGAAGACTTGGCGGCGCAGGTCAGCGTCCTGCTGATCGAACAAACCGCCATCGACGCCTGGCTCGCGCTGATCGAGACAACTGGCGCGAGCATCGCTGGCGAATTCCGCTGAAGCTACGCGCCCCGGCCAAGTGCCGGGGTGCCTCGTCTGTCGGGCCCGCGATCCAGTGAAGAACGGATATTCGTGCGATGATATAAAGAACTGTTATTGCTCACCTTTCTCTACACTAGCAGCGCCACAAGAGCGATGGTGATTGCAGAGGCGAAGCACACCGCGACGCACCAGACCCGGAGCCACGAACATGACCGCCAAGATCCACACCCCAGCGAGCGACATGCCCGACGAGATCACCGGCCAGGACGGCAAGGTTTACTACCGGACCCGCTTCACCAACGAGACCCTCAAAGCCTGCGAGTTTGGCGCTGGCCACATCTGCCACGAATATTGGGCTTTTGAAGAGGGCCACGAAGAGGACACCTTCCGCCTTCAGGCGATCGACGCCACCAAGTTCTGGGTCGACTGAGGCACCGCAGCAGACCTCCACGGCCCGGCGCTCTGCCGGGCCGCTTCGCTCTCCCGACCCGTTTGCCCGATATTATAATTTCGGGGCCTATTTCGGGGCCTATTTCGGGCGCTATTTCGGGCGCTATTTCGGGCGCCGTCGCGATTGCACAAAGCACTGTTATTGCTCTGCTTTCTCTACACTAGCAGCGCGACAAGAGCGATGGTGGTTGCAGAGGCGACGCACACCGCGACGCACCAGACCCGGAGAAAAGACCATGAGCAACCAGACCAGCACCGCCGCACAAGACGAAGCCCTGATCGCCTTCATCGCAAAGAAGCTCGAAGTGGCCAAGCGCCTGCGCCGCAAGTTTGACGCCGCCTTCGACGCCGCCTGATCTTCAACACCAGACCCGGAGACAAGACCATGCCAAACCCCAAGCCGACCCGCCGCGCACCGATGACCGAAGCCGAGGCACGCTCGAACCTTGCCTCGATGGAGGCCGAGACCACCGAGAACGCGAAGAGGCTCTTGCTGCATGTCGCCCTTGGCCCGCTCGGCAATCTGACCGATGAGGCGCGCGCCATCTACGCCGCAGCACTTGCCGCCTAACCTCAACGCCCGGCCACGCGCCGGGCACCACACCCACACAACCACGGAGACAAGACCATGATTCACCGCACTGACGAAGGCCACGCCTTCCGCCTCGACACAGCGATCATGCGCCACACGCGTTTCGCCAACTTTGCTGCCCTGCTGCACGACGCAAAGACGACGCCTTACTATCCTTCGCTCCGCAGCGACTTGGCCGGAGACGAAGCTGCGATGATCGCCGACGCCTTCGATGAAGAAATGAAGGCCATCGGCGACGGGCGCCGCGCCCACCGCTCCTGAACGCAACGCCCGGCCACGCGCCGGGCACCACCACACCAACCGGAGATACCGCCATGCCAGACCAAGAGCCGATCCCCGCGTTCGAAATCCACGTCGCATGGGCGGTGTCCCACAAGGGCGGCACAAACTACCGTGCCCGCGCCCATGTCCGTGAGACGCGCAACGGGCAACCAGTGAAGCACACGCGGACCGTTGCGCTCGACGACACGCCGGAGGCGGCCATGGCCGAGGCGGTTCGATATGTCTTGCAGCAATACGCCCGCGACGGACTTGAGGCACCTCGCCACGTCGCGACAGCCGGGCGTCTGTCTGGCGCGACCCTGGACGCCCACAGCTTTTGACGACGACCAGGGCTGGCCGTTTTCAAGCTGGCCGCGATTGCACAAAGCACTGTTATTGCTCTGGTTTTGCTACACTACCAGCGCGACAGGAGCGATGGTCACTGCAGAGGCGACGCACAACGCGACGGCCCAGCCCTGGAGGCAACACCATGACGAACCCTACCAACCTCCCGATCTTCGCGGCGATCGAGGACAACCACAGCATCGCGGCGATGGCTGGCAAGGGCAACTTCATCCACTTCGCAACCTACTCGGATGGCGACATGAACGTCGAGCACTGGCGCGGGATGAACCAGAACGGTGCTTGCCTGCGCTTGGTGGACCCGGATGCCGACGCCATCCTTTCGGTTGTCCACTTCGCCCTTCCAGGCTCTGCGCTCCACCGGCTGCGCGACGATTACCGCATTGACCCTGAAGTCCTCGGAATTGCCGAGTGATCAGAAAGCACTGTTATTGCTCTGCTTTCTCTACACTAGCAGCGCGACAAGAGCGATGGTGGTTGCAGAGGCGACGCACACCGCGACGCACCAGATCCGGAGAAAAGACCATGAGCAACCAGACCAGCACCGCCGCACAAGACGAAGCCCTGATCGCCTTCATCGCAAAGAAGCTCGAAGTGGCCAAGCGCCTGCGCCGCAAGTTTGACGCCGCCTTCGACGC
>Ga0209390_10001634_pt1 | contig 42399 bp, 48 predicted proteins | sample BON01_FD_187212 | JGI IMG/M metagenome (GOLD analysis project Ga0209390, IMG submission 187212) | Freshwater microbial communities from Lake Bonney liftoff mats and glacier meltwater in Antarctica - BON-01 (SPAdes) (version 2) | ecosystem: Environmental > Aquatic > Freshwater > Ice > Glacier...
GCATCTTATCCCCGGAGGGGTCCAAGAAGGTAGCCCCGGGTGAAACCCGGGGTCGGACGAAAGCGCAAGCAGGGCGCCCCGGCAGGGGCGCAAGAATTCCAAGATGATCTTCCGCCCCTACCAGACGGATCGATCATCAAATTCCACCAAACCTTGCTTCAACATCGCGAGGTATTACAAAAGAAGCTGCGTAGTTGGGAATCCGAATCGGAGTGCGAGATTGCACATTAAAGTAGCCGATCCGCCCCCTCGAAAGCCGGTGACGGGCGTTGGAACGAGCAGATTCTTCAAGTTATTTTGGCGCGTGCGCTAGACTCAGTTCTCCGGCAAGTTCGCTGGAAAATCGGGAACCAGCTCCGAAGCTCCCAGTCTTTCCCCCGGCCCGCTGAAAAAGCTCATCTTTCCGTCCTTCAAACACAGCCAGACTTCCTTCGCCCCTGCTTCAAAATAAAGCGCGGTCTTGTCCCGAATCTCGGCCTTGGTATTCGAGGGCGAAATCACTTCCACCAAAATTTCCGGACAGCGGATGAAACAGGATTTCCCTTCCAGAGAGTTCCAAACCTCTTCCGAACACCAGGCGACATCCGCAGCTTTGACCCCATCGGAAGTCGAAACCGGACACTCGCTCACTGTCCTGCCGTTTTCTCCCAAGGTGTAAAGAAGGTGCGAGATCACTACTTGAAACGATCCGTGGTGTGGTGAAGGTGGTGGTGACATGATCATTTGCCCGTAGCGGTCGGTCTCGATCCGATACGGGAGCGCGGCCAGACTGGGATCTCCCTGAAGACGCTCCCAAACCGCTACATTGAAAGCGGTCTGATCCTCTTCCAAAGCTTCCAGATCGGCGGATTCCAAGAGAGTGGGCATAAAGCGAAGGTAGACCTCGGCTCGCTCGATGTCAAAACAAGCTCTCCTGCGCCGGTGGCTTCGTTCAGGGGGCGGGGCGGGCTCCGGGTCGCGGAGGCTCGTATCGCAAGCATCCTCAAAGAAACTCGGTCAAAAGACGACAGGCTGCCTCCCCATGGAGGCCCCCGTAAGCTGTGCGCATTCCAAGCTGCGAAGATTTCCCTTTCGAAGCCTCGGAGTATTTAGGTGATCGTCGGCCCAAGCTTGCCCGATTGAGAGGCTTCGCGCTGACGATTCAACGGAAAGGCCACTTTCTGAGCCATTCCGCCCCGGTCCACCCAGTCATCAAGGCGGCATCCGGTTTTGGGAGTCCGACCCGGACGGCGGTCGAACGCGGTCGCCATTTTCTCCGGTCATGCCATCTAGCGCGAAATAACGTCGGTGACATTCTCATCGGTCCAATCGATGCAAAAATTGGTTTAATCAATTTTAGGGGACGGGTCCTTCTAGCCAAGGTAGGTCTTAGTTTGAAAGCAACTTTACCATGAATCACCCGTCCAAACTTTCTCCCCCTAAAAACCAGGCTCCGCACCGCGCGCTGAACGCCGCAACCGCCGGGCGCATTGCCATCATTCCCGGATTGAACTCGAATTCGAGCGCTCCGATTAAATCCCAGGCACCGCGAGCGCGGGCGGCGGCCGACCAAATGTTGGCGGATCGGAATATCCTGAAGAAACCCTATTTCGCCGATCTGACCAACGGCGCGATGTCACTCCCCGGTTTTCGCGACACCCAGGAGCAATTCCTTTTCGCGGTGCGCTTTTTCTCACGTCCCATGGCCGCGCTCGCCTCTCGATTGCCGTCAAGTTACTTTGGCGCGTGCCCTAAACTCAGTTCTCCGGCAAGTTCGCTGGAAAATCGGGAACCAGCTCCGAAGCTCCCAGTCTTTCCCCCGGCCCGCTGAAAAAGCTCATCTTTCCGTCCTTCAAACACAGCCAGACTTCCTTCGCCCCTGCTTCAAAATAAAGCGCGGTCTTGTCCCGAATCTCGGCCTTGGTATTCGAGGGCGAAATCACTTCCACCAAAATTTCCGGACAGCGGATGAAACAGGATTTCCCTTCCAGAGAGTTCCAAACCTCTTCCGAACACCAGGCGACATCCGCAGCTTTGACCCCATCGGAAGTCGAAACCGGACACTCGCTCACTGTCCTGCCGTTTTCTCCCAAGGTGTAAAGAAGGTGCGAGATCACTACTTGAAACGATCCGTGGTGTGGTGAAGGTGGTGGTGACATGATCATTTGCCCGTAGCGGTCGGTCTCGATCCGATACGGGAGCGCGGCCAGACTGGGATCTCCCTGAAGACGCTCCCAAACCGCTACATTGAAAGCGGTCTGATCCTCTTCCAAAGCTTCCAGATCGGCGGATTCCAAGAGAGTGGGCATAAAGCGAAGGTAGACCTCGGCTCGCTCGATGTCAAAACAAGCTCTCCTGCGCCGGTGGCTTCGTTCAGGGGGCGGGGCGGGCTCCGGGTCGCGGAGGCTCGTATCGCAAGCATCCTCAAAGAAACTCGGTCAAAAGACGACAGGCTGCCTCCCCATGGAGGCCCCCGTAAGCTGTGCGCATTCCAAGCTGCGAAGATTTCCCTTTCGAAGCCTCGGAGTATTTAGGTGATCGTCGGCCCAAGCTTGCCCGATTGAGAGGCTTCGCGCTGACGATTCAACGGAAAGGCCACTTTCTGAGCCATTCCGCCCCGGTCCACCCAGTCATCAAGGCGGCATCCGGTTTTGGGAGTCCGACCCGGACGGCGGTCGAACGCGGTCGCCATTTTCTCCGGTCATGCCATCTAGCGCGAAATAACGTCGGTGACATTCTCATCGGTCCAATCGATGCAAAAATTGGTTTAATCAATTTTAGGGGACGGGTCCTTCTAGCCAAGGTAGGTCTTAGTTTGAAAGCAACTTTACCATGAATCACCCGTCCAAACTTTCTCCCCCTAAAAACCAGGCTCCGCACCGCGCGCTGAACGCCGCAACCGCCGGGCGCATTGCCATCATTCCCGGATTGAACTCGAATTCGAGCGCTCCGATTAAATCCCAGGCACCGCGAGCGCGGGCGGCGGCCGACCAAATGTTGGCGGATCGGAATATCCTGAAGAAACCCTATTTCGCCGATCTGACCAACGGCGCGATGTCACTCCCCGGTTTTCGCGACACCCAGGAGCAATTCCTTTTCGCGGTGCGCTTTTTCTCACGTCCCATGGCCGCGCTCGCCTCTCGATTGCCGGATTCGGCCTCCCGGCTCGATCTGATTCACAATCTTGGCGAAGAGCACGGAGAAGGCAATCCCGCCACCGCGCACGACAAGACTTTCGCGCAATTCCTGCGCAGCATTGGCGGGCGTGGCGACCGGGACACGAAAGCGGGACCCGCGGTGGACGCATTCAACCATGCCTTGATCGGCGTCTGCCTGGCGAAAGAGACCGACGCGGCCTTCAGTTGTCTCGGCATCATCGAATACGCCTTCGCCGACATTTCCGCCTTCATCGGAAACGCAGTTGTGGCTCGCGGCTGGGTTCGCCGCGAGGATCTGGTGCACTACAACCTGCACGCTGAAATCGATAAACGACACGCCGAGGAACTCTTCTCGGCGGTCGAGGGCCGCTTTGATGAAGGCCAAGCCAATGTCGACGTTGTCGAAAGCGGCCTCCGCTTGGGGCTCCATCTATTCGACGCCTTTTACGCCGATCTGCATCAACTCAGCCAAACCCGCCCCGCCTAAACTCCTTCGCCGCGACCCGCAAATCCGCGGAACCGGCGCGTCAGAAAATGGACACTCCATCAACTCCCCGGCTGGACCGCCAACTCGCAAAGTCCCTGCATGCCGTCGATCATCGCCGGCATTACCTACGATTGTCCGCGTTCGTTGCCATCTCTCTCGCCTCAGCTTTCGCAGCTGTTTCTCTCGCAACCCACATCGGTTGGGTGGCGGCGATCCCATCCTATCTTGTGGCCGCCGCCGCCTTGCACGGGGTCAGTCTCTTCACCCACGAAGCCGTGCATTCGACACTCGCGCGCAATCGTTTCTGGAATCGGTTTCTGGGAGCCGCTTGCGCGATTCCCGTCCTGCAGAACTGCTCCGCCTACCGCGTTTTGCACCTCCGACATCACGAGCATCTGGGCGAGGGCGGAGATCATCTTTACCCAATCTGGCTCCCCGAACTTCGCGCAAACCTGGTCGCCAAACGACCCGAACCCAAACCCATCTATCGCCTTTAATCTCATGTCCACCTGGCTTGATCACGCGGAACGCTCCCCCTTACGATTTTCCCAGGTGCGGGAGGATCCGAGGCTCGACCTGGAGCTCATCGACGGGCAGCCTGCGGGCGCATCCGGAGTCATGATCGCGTCCGGCGGCGACACTGCGGCCCTTCTCCAGAGCCGATCCAGACTTCGGTGTCTCCACCTCGTCGACGCCAGCCCGGCCCAACTCGCCCTGACCCAGATGAAACTCGAGCTTCAACGGAGCGATATAGCCCGTGATCGCGCCCTCGCGATTCTTGGTCATCGGGAAATGGACCCCATCAAGCGATCCCGCGAAGTCCACCGCTTGCTCGGCGACCTCAAGATCGATCCCGCAATTCTTGGCCCCTCTGAAATGGTAGGGGCGCTGGGTCCTGATCACATCGGCCGTTATGAACTCTTGTTTGCCGAACTGCGCAGACAGCTTTACCAAAGCGAGAGCGGACCCGCACTGCGTCGCTGGCTCCACGAAACTCTCTCCGACAAGGCCGCCCGGATGATCCAGCCGGACTCCAAGCTGGGACGAGCGATCGACCGCGCGTTTCACGACGTCATGGATTTAAAGAACCTCATTCGCCTCTTCGGCGAGGATGCCACCCAGAATCCGCGCCTCACCTTTGCGCGCCACTTCGCCGAGCAGACGCGTCAGTCTCTCCGACGCTTCGCGCCCGCCGAGAACCCTTTTCTCTGGCAGATTTTTGCCGGTCGTTTTCCCGACGACGTGCTCTACGACTGGATGAACTGCGCCGTTTCGAAACAAACCGACACGACGCCCAAGATGGAAATTTGTTTTCATCAGGGAATGATGCGCGAAGTCCTCGACGACCTGGCTCCCGGCGCCTTTGCCTTCGTCCATCTCTCGAACATTCTCGATTGGCTGCCCCCTGAGGAAGCGACGCGGACCTTGGCCGCGGCGGCAAGAATTTTACAACCGGGAGGCCTCGCAATCATCCGACAGCTCAATTCCAGTCTCGATATTCGCAATCTACCCGGCGAACTGGCCTGGGACGCCGCCCAATCCGCGTCCTTGCTCGAACGCGATCGCAGCTTTTTCTATCGAGCCATCCACGTGGGAAGGAAGCCATTAAAATGACGCCCCGCGGAGTGACCACCACGATTCATCGACTCACTGCCGGAACGGTTTCAGATCCGATCGCCCGGGCGCTGGAATCATTTGAAAAGGAGTTTCACTATCCGCTGGGGAAGGGACGCTCGTTCTCAATTAGTCACAGCCCGGACTACCCCCTCTTTTATGCCAGCATGAGCGAGAATTCATTTGTCCTCGCCGCCGAACGCAAGGGCGTCATCCGCGGCACGCTCGCTACCGCGATCAAGCCCGTCCGGTGTCCTGACGGCGTCTCCCGAACCGCAGCTTATCTGGGGGATCTGAAGCTCGCGCCATCCGCGCGAATGGGACGCGTGTTCTGGCGACTCACGAACGCAGCCCGCGAGGCCCTCGCCGTCCCCTGCGAGAACCGCGCCTACGGCGTCGTGATGGACGGCACCTCTCGTATTCCATCGTCCTACACCGGGCGGTGGGGAGTTGATCCGTTTCGGCTCTTGGGCCGCGTCGTCGTCATGCGCATCCCGGTGACGAATCTCACGCAGGCGCGGGCTGCGACCGGCCCATCGCGCGTCGCGGGGGCTGCTGGCACCAGCCTGGAGGACACGTTCCATTCCGGCGCGTCGGAAGCGTTCATTCCAACCGGCGGCTCCTCGTCGCTTCGATCACGTATGGCGCCCATCGGACTCTCGCTGACCGATGGCTCGGCCGGAGGAATCGTCGAAGACACGCGGCGGGGTAAACGACTTTTCGATGATGGCTCATCGGAGATGCTCTCGGCGCACCTTTCGGCATTCCACTGGCGCGACGCGGAATCCGGCGTTCAGCTGATTCGCGAGGCCTTGAGCGACTGCGGCAGGCTCGGGTTCTCGCATCTTTTTACCGCCGTACCAGCGCCGTCTCTTCCCGCCTTTCAACGCGCCATCGCGAACGCCGGTTGGCGGGAGGTGATCGAAGCTCCCGCGTCCATCTACGGATGCGGATTCGATGCGAATGACACTTCGGAATGGCGAGTGAACACCGCCGAAATCTAGACGCGGCTCTCGACAGCAAAGAACGAGGGCGACCAAAGTCACACCTCTTCCTCCCCCTTTCCGATCTTTTCAACCGCCCTCAAGCGTTCAACCCAAAAGCAAACTTCTAACAGCACGCGGGTGTTCTCGTTGGCCCAGGCAGCCATTCTGTGAATCATTCATCAAAGGTTTCAGGATCAAGCTTGCCGGTCGCCATGCGAAGCCCTATCAAAAACGCCATGTAAAAGAAAAAATCGAAGAATCAAAGTCATGAAAAACCAAACATCAAAGGACCTTACCCGGAACTACGAAAAGTCCGTCCGCTGGAGTTCAGAGGATGAATGCTACGTTGGCCACGTCGCCGGGCTTGTGGGAGACTGCGGCCACGGGGATGATCCGGCCCTTGTCTTTCGCGAGTGTGAAGAGATCGCCTTTGAGTGCGTTGAAGAAGCTTTGGCCATCGGAAAGCCTCTTCCCGCTCCGGTGCCGGTCGCCCCTCAAACCATCAATGTCCCTGCTCTCCGGGCGTCTCTGGGCCTCACTCAAGTTGCCTTCGCGAAAACCCTCCACAAATGGGAGCACGGCATTAACAAGCCCAGCGGATCCGCTCACTCCCTCCTTCGGCTGACTGCCGCTGCCCCTCGCTTCGTCAGGGAGATCCTCAAAAGCAATCTCCGTTAGAGTTTTGATCTTGGGCGTTGTCACGGCGTCCTCGAACTTCCGCCCGCTCTCGCAAACGGTATGCCAGGCATCATCGCCCCAGTCAGACAATCCGCCTTCTCCAAACCCGTCAGCTCAGGTTTTCCCTGTGTTTTCATACTCCCAGCACTTTCAGGTAAACAAACGAGCGGGGTCAAATTCGTCTGGTGTCTGGCACCAAAATCCTGGCACCCAAATCCAAAATCCTAGCTTTATTGTGAGTGTCATTCCGTCGATCTACCAGCATTTTTTCGGCTCGTGCGAAAGGAGTGTTTGGGGCCGTTGTTGGTTCGTTTGCCGACAAGATTGTCGCCGGGGACGTCGGGAGCGCTGGTGAAATGCCCTTGAAGGAGTGTGCCGGGCATATTGCGAGGAAAAATCCCCTCATTCTTAAGATACAGGCGTTAAGCGCAGGATAGGGAGGAGTATTTTGGAGGAACTGGGCCTTTTTAATGGCCGTCGCCCCCGTTCTCCCCGCCCACTCGAATCCTCTCAATTGTCCCATCCCGAACGCAAATTTTTAAAAACGAGGGAACACATGGATGAAATGTTACGATACAAAGGTTCTCCCGCCTCAGGTTAGAGAGAATTAGGCTTCGGAGCGTGACGCCCGACCTCCGTATTGGAAGCTTATGCGCTCCAATCTTCCCACGCGAGTCCTTCGATTCTCGCGAAATCACGGTGATTCAGCGTGGCCACGGTCAGGCCGTGGGACGAAGCGGTGGCTGCGATGAGGAGGTCGAGGTCGCCGACCTTTTGACCGATTCTCTTCTGACGGGCTTTGATCTCGGAAAAGCGTTTCCAGACGTTTCGCCCTGTCTCTAGGACTTCCAAACGGTCCTCCAGCAGCTTCCGGCAGCCACTCCAAAGGCGTTCGCTGTCAACGGAGAGAAGCCCCCATTCGACCTCGGCAATGACCACGATGCTGGTAAGGCAGGACCGATCACCGACCTCCTTCCAACGCCTGAGCGCGCGGAGATCGGGTGACTTTTTGAGCGGCTGCGAAAAAATCGAGGTATCGAGCAGCCACTTCATCGGGGGTCAAGGAGGGGGTTTTCGGCATTGGAGCTGCGCTCTTCCCAGACATCGGGAAAATCATCGTCGCTCTCTCCGGCATCTGCTCGCCAACGCTCCATCGCGCTGATGATGTCTTCCCGTTCAGAGTCAGCCACTGGCGGAACTGGAGAAATCACGACAAGCGGCTTCCCGCGCCGCGAAACGGTGACAGGATTGCCGCTCGAGACAATCTCATCACAAATCCCAGGAAAGTGGGTCTTAGCTTCGAAAATTCCGATTGCTTTCATAGTCCCAGTCAACCATCTGTCTGGTTTATCGGCAAGGGCAAACAAGTAAAACGACTTATTGGCGCAGGGCGTTTGCTTGGCTGGGCTATTCTGGGAAGGGGGGTGCGGTTTTGATGAGTCTCAACGAATTTGCGCGGTGATCCCGGTAGTGATCGTGCATGTAAATTGTCTGACAATTTTTGTACCGGAGACGGGAAGGATCCGACGGCGATGCTTTTGCGAAGCTTCCGTCTGCCGACGGTGGCGGGGCAATATGAGGAGGTGATGCGGCGCGCGGAGAAGGAGGGATAGAGCCATCGGCAGGCGCTGCGACATCTCTGCGAGAGCGAGTCGGTGGGCCGGGGGCAACGGCGCACGGCCCGGCTGCTGGCGGGGTCGGGCTTGCCGGAGGGGAAGACGTTGAGCGGTCTGGACGAGGGAAAATGCCGGTGAAGGTGCGTCGGCAATTGCCCGCGCGGATCGAGGGCGGGTTCGCGGAACGGGCCACCAATGTGCTGGCCTTCGGGCGGGAGCTGATCTTGCGGCATTCAAAGCGGATGCTCTTTCGTCCGGCCTTTAAAATCGTGAGCCAGCTCCTGGCGGCGAAGCGCGACCTTTGCCTGGAGAAGGAGCTTAAAAAGCTGGATCGATATAATGTGCTGATCCTGGATGACATCGGATATTTACAGCAGAGTCGCGAGGAGATGGAAGTGCTTTTCACCTTGCTGGCGGAGCGGTATGAACGGCGCAGTGTGTTGCTGAGTTCGAATCTGGTGTTCAGCCAATGGGATCAAATTTTCAAGGATCCGATGACGAGGATGGCGGCGATTGACCGCCTGGTGCATCACTCGATCATCCTGGAATTCGATGGCCCGAGCCAGCGCATCCAGCGGGCGGTGGGGGCTGACGGGATGGCGAAGACCGGTGGAGACGGGTTGGACCCGGAGAGCGCCGGATCCTGACGGAAAATCGCCGCCGGGGGGCAGTTTTAATTGTCGCTGGACAGGCTGTTGCGGATCACCAGAAGCTTGGTCTTGTTTTTCTCGGGATTGGCCGGGTCATCGAGAGCTTCGGCAATGTCGGAGATGTCTTTATCAGTGAGTTCGAGCCGGATCATTTTGGCCGCCCATGGTAAGGCAAGCTGGCCGATAAAAACCACCCCTCTTTTTCACAAATCTTGATGCGCGGTGGTATAGTGGGCGTTCCGCCGCCCATCCTGTTGCCTGCGACCGGATGAGTGATCTGACACAGGTCCTTCAGAAAGCGGCCAGGGGAGATGCGCAGGCCCTCGACCGGCTTTGTGAAATTGCCATTCATGCCGGGCATGTGTTGAGGGAAGGGCTGAGCATCCTTTTGTCTGCAAGCGTTGTATGGCGAGGGGAGTGAGAGAGTTTGGCGCAGATTTTGGAATGGTTAGTGAACTCCGTGATGCCTCAGTTGGAATTCCAGTCCTGTCCCACATGGTTTGGTCAACTTTGAACAGGGCCGCTTTGTTACGAGATTTATCGTTTAATTTCCCGCAGTAATTGCCTAATCCTCCACCTCCACCTCCTCGGCTTCGACCACGAACAACTCACCTTCCGCTTCCAGGGAAGAGACTTCCGCCTCACCGATGTCCACGGAAAAATCGTGAAGGAAATTCTGGCGTAGCGGACAGCTCTTGCCGGTTGATGCAAATTACCCCCTTCCAGCCACCCGCCCCTTCCTCAACCGCTCCGCCGCACGATGAAAAATCATCACCAAAAGCTCCCGCTTTTAATCAACCCTCAACCAAGCCATTCAAATTTGGACGTTCAACGTTGAGCGTTCGGCGTTCTCTTCCCTCTTTCCCCCGCAACCCCCTGGTACCCCCCCTGGTACCCCCCTCCGCTCCGGTCCAAAGGCGGCTTCAAGGCCCTCCCGCCAAAAGCAAATTCCTAGCAGTAGCAGTCGATCTTCAGCCGGAGAGTTCCCGCGTCTCTGTCGCCTCGGAGGTATCGCTGTGAATCGCCGACGCGATGATATCTTCGGTCGCCTCCTTGAGATAAGTGCTCAGGAGCTGTGAAAGCTGTTCGAACTGTGGCCAGAGGATTTCATTCATCACCTTGCCTCCGCACTTGATCATCACGGTGGAATACTTCTGCCGATAGCGGCGGAATGGTTTGAGCCCCATCTTCCTGGCAAGCGCGCAGAAAACCTGCCGCTTCCAGGGATCGGGCAAGGATATTTGAAATTCCACCTCTTCTTCCGGCAGATTTGTCAGCTGCTTCGACAATCGCCCGAGCGCATCAAGGGCCGCATCCGCCTCCCCCTTATGATTGGTGCTTTGAAAGAGCGCCTCCACCTTGCGCATTTTCGCCAAAATCTCTTCGCGGGTCATCGTATCAAAGAGCTGGCAATTCAAAACCGATCAGGACTTCTGGGCATTCGCCTCCGCGAGAAACACCTTCAAATAATCGAGATAGCCTCTTCCATCGCTCACAGCGCGACCCTTCGCCGAGTCCTCGATCGCAGCGAGACAATCCAACTGATCCCCCCCGGGAAAACTCCGTCGCCCGCACCTTACAAACTCCCCATAGGGCTTCCGTGAGGGTATCAACCCAAAGGTCTTTGTCCTTCGTTGATTTCACGGGCTGGGGTGCGCGCCCTTTCACATGTCCCATCACTCTCCGGATTGCTAATTTCGCCTGCGAATCGCTTGGCGAAAACCCAGCCGCCCATCCTCCCGTTTGCATTCCATCCATCTGGTCAAGCTCGGAGATCGTCCGCTCAAGCTCATGGATAAGACGGACTAGATTCGACTCCTTAAAGGCAGCTTTCATGCAGCAAACGATATCGATCGATCCAAGCCCTGTGAACTCCGAATCCAGACTTCATCAAGAAACTCACCCTTTCGATCTTCTTTTTTCTTTTTCGTAAGTGTCTTGTCCGATCGCTTGATAAAGCTCCCCGCAGAGGTCGGTTATTTTTTCACAGCGTGCGGAAAAGCCCGGGGAAGCCGCGATGACCGGATGAGCGGCGATGTATTCGGAAAAATGATCCAGCCAAACAGACACCCGGTCCAGAGCTTCATGACGATGGAAATCATCCAACTTTTCTTCCCTCTCCTGTCGATGTGATGTTTTACGCATAAGTTTTGTCCTTTTGTCATGCCTCCGTGATGAACCCAATCTCCACTCCGAGGCTAACCTGGCAAGAGTTGATTCGCGCACTCAACCCGCATTGAACCAAGGGTTCGTGAGCATCTCGTCGAAGCACCCCTCTAAGGTAAGCCGCATCCCTCCCATGTCCATCCACTGATCGTTGTGGCGGCGTGCCCACACGCTCCACTCATCCCTGCTGAAGTATTCAAAGCGAGCCAGTGGCACTTCGAAAAACGGCGATAACGCATTGGGTGCGGGGCAGGCGTACTTGGTCATGAAGATCAAGTACGCCCCGTGCCACTTCACCGACACATCGACCATGTAATTGAATTGCGCATCGACGGGCGCGGGGCGGATCACCACGGCCTTGAAGACTTCATCAAGGAATTTCTGCGCCTTGGCCTTGATCTCCTCCTTTTGAAACGCGGAGAGTTTGCACTTCGGAGGGGTATTCGTGAGCATCCAGACTTTGCGTGGCATGGGAGTGAGGAAAGGTTGGGTGGTGGAACTATTTACGAGTCTTCGATATTCCAGCAGTAGCTTATCCATAGTGCTCGATTACTTGGACTCTGCGAGAGCGACTACCCCGTCAGCAGAGACGCTTGCGACGATGGTTTTCAAGTTTGCTGCCACGCTGGGAATCTATCGTGTTTCCGGATTTTGGCGAGTTTGGATTTCATCACAGGCAACTGCACAAATATCCGCCATTCCACTACTTGATCCCACCCGCAGATCCCTCACACTCCACAAGATTCCTGCCGCCGCTTTCCCGCTCCCCCGCATTCGCCTCGCGCCATCGGTTCGTTTCTCCGAAAACCTCTCCCGCGCCCCTGCGAAGACATCGTCCACAAAGCCCTTGCTCCCGATCACCGCCCCGTCCGTAAAATACCGCACCCGGCAGCGCAGCATCCTCGCCATCGAGAGTTCCGGCAAAACCGTCTGATTGTCCCCACTTTGCAGCGCTTCCGCGTCGTTCTTGGTAACCCTCATCTTCCCGGAAACCTCCACCTTCGCGTTAAGCGTTTTCCTCTCCAGCGCGATGCCCATCAGACGCCGGTAACGCCGCGAAGCCAGATCCCATTGGGTCGCATCAAATCCCGTATCCGTATCAGAAGTGATCGCCCGAACCAACCCCCTTCGTCCGCACCAACCCCCTGGTACCCCCCCCGCTCCGGTCCAAAGGCGGCTTCAAAGCCCTCCCGCCAAAAGCAAATTCCTAGCAGCGGGTGTCGCTCATGACTTGAAATAAAGGCAGATTCATGGGCCGATTCGCCCTGCGCGGACTATGTGGGCGCTAAGCCTACGCGGCAAGTGTGCTTTGTGAAATTTTTCACAAGCTCGGTTTCATGCAAAAAGCCGGTCTGAAACAAGGAGCGGCTACCTATGGCTGCTAGTTGGCGTTTTTCCTTCCCGAATATGGAGGATCGATTAGAACCAAGCTACAAATGCATTGGACCGAACCCGCGACCGCCGAAGACTCCCACTCCGAGCTTGAGAAGAAGCTCTGGGATGCGGCGAACCAGCTCTGGGCGAACGCCGATCTCAAGCCCTCCGAGTTCTCGCCCATCGTTCTGGGGCTGATCTTCCTGCGCTATGCGGAGACCCGGTTTGCGGCGGTTGCCGATGAGATTGGCACATCCTCAGGCCGTCGGAAAATCGGTTCCGCCGACTACCATGCGAAGGGTGTGCTTTTCCTGCCGGAGGAGGCGCGGTTCCCGCATCTGCTGAAACTGCCGGAGGGCGGGAATGTCGGGCAGGCGGTGAATGAGGCGATGCGGGCGGTGGAAAAGGAGAACCCGGATCTCGCCGATGTCCTACCCAAGACCTACCAGATCCTTGAGAACCGCACGCTCGCGGAGTTGCTGAAAGTTATGGCCTCCATCCCCATGGACAAGGAGGGCGAGTCCGGGCCGGACGGGCGGGATCTCTTCGGGCTGATCTACGAATACTTCCTCGGAAAGTTCGCGATGTCCGAGGGGCAGAAGGGCGGGGAATGGAGCGGAGCGACATCGACGCTTCCGCAGGAGCGCCCAGCGGGTGAGCGCGGGGGCGCTCATCAATTCTACACGCCCACCTCCATCGTCCGCCTCATCGTCGAGATCCTGGAGCCCTACCACGGGCGCATCTACGATCCCGCCTGCGGCTCCGGCGGCATGTTCGTCCAGTCGGCGCGGTTTGTGGAAAACCATCACAAGAACCCCATCTCCGAGATCTCCGTCCACGGCCAGGAGCGCGTCACCGATACCAGCCGCCTCGCCCGGCTGAACCTCGCCGTCCACGGCCTCAGCGGCGATATCCGCCAGGGAAACACCTACTACGAGGATCTCCACGATTCCGTCGGCCGCTTCGATTTCGTGCTGGCGAATCCGCCCTTCAACGTCAGCAAGATCGACAAGGAACGCCTCGCCGACGACCCACGCTACGCCTTCGGCCTGCCGCGCACCGACAATGGCAACTACCTCTGGATCCAGCACTTCCACGCCGCGCTGAATGCGAAAGGGCGGGCTGGCTTCGTCATGGCAAACTCCGCCGCAGACGCCCGCGCCTCCGAGCAGGATATCCGGGAAAAGCTCATCCGCAGCGGCGATGTGGACGTGATGGTCAGCATTGGGCCGAACTTCTTCTTTACCGTCACGCTGCCCTGCACCCTGTGGTTCATGGACAAGGCGCAAGCTTTGCTTCCACCTCGTCCACCCTCACCCCCAGCCCCTCTCCCAGAGGGAGAAGGGAGCAAGAAGGGCGAAGGTTCGGTAGGGCGAGGAGGGTTTCATTTTCAGGGTTTGGTGGAACAGGCTAGGGAACTTCGGAAAAAGCAAACGCCTGCCGAGGAAGCGATGTGGGCGATGCTTCGGAATCGGCAGTTGGCGAATCTGAAATTCCGACGCCAGCACCAGATCGGCGACTATATCGTCGATTTCTTTTGTGCGGAACGCGGACTCATTGTGGAACTGGATGGCTCTGTCCATGATACGCCGGAGCGGATGAAGGCAGACAAGAAACGGGATGCCTACCTCCGTTCCCTCGGTCACACCGTTCTCCGCTTCAAAAATCACCAAGTCTTCGACGAAACCGACAACGTCCTGACAGCGATCGCCAATGACCTCCCTTCTCCCCCTGGGAGAGGGGCCTGGGGTGAGGGTGACGGTGCCAAGGAGTATGATTATGAGAATCATAAGGGTGCCCGTTACAGAGATACCGTCTTGTTCATCGATGCCCGGCATATATATCGCCAATTGGACCGCGCTCACCGCGATTTCACCGCCGCGCAGAATGAGTTCCTTTCCAATGTCGTGCGTCTTTACCGGGGAGAGGAGTGCGAATTCGAAAACGGTCCCGAGGAAAAGATCCGCGAACTCTTCACTCTCCCCTCTACCTCTGGGAGAGGGGTCGGGGGTGAGGGTAAGCCAGCACTCGGCTCGCCGATGTGCCTGGCTTATGCAAAGCGGCAACCCGCGCGGAAATCGAAGCCCAGGGCTGGTCGCTCAATCCCGGTCGCTACGTCGGCGTCGCCAAGGGCGAGGATCTCAGCGACGAGGATTTCAAGGAACGCCTCGAAGCGCTCAATGAGGAACTTGAGGTGCTGAATGCGGAGGCGCGGGAGTTGGAGGAGCGCATCGCGGGGAATGTCACCGAAATACTAGAAGCATCATGAAAAGCGAACTGATTGAAACCCTGACCGATACCTTCGAAGGCCACGCCCAGCAGACAGAGGGTGGAATTGAATACTGGCTGGCCAGGGATCTCCAGAGTCTCCTCGGCTACACCGAATGGCGGAACTTTCTCAAGGTCATCGCTAAGGCCGAAACTGCCTGCGAAGTCTCTGCCCATAAGGTCTCAGACCATTTTGTTGACGTCAACAAAATGGTCGACTTGGGCTCTGGGAGCCAGCGCGAGGTTGAGGATGTGATGCTCACCCGCTACGCATGCTACCTGATCGCCCAGAATGGGAATCCCCAGAAGGAGGAAATCGCCTTCGCCCAGACCTATTTCGCCATTCAGACCCGCAAAGCCGAGCTGATTGAACAGCATTTGTTGGAGGGGGAGAGAGTGCAAGCACGCCAGAAGCTGACCTCGACCGAAAAGGAGCTTTCCTCCGTGATCTTCGAGCAAACGGGCGGGAACAAAAACTTCGGGATTATCCGCAGCAAGGGTGATCACGCGCTTTTCGGGAAAAGCACCGAGGCCATGAAAGCGCATTGGAAAGTCCCGGCGAAGCGACCACTCGCGGATTTCGCCCCAACCATTGTTTTGAAAGCCAAAGACTTTGCGGCAGAAATCACCATCCACAACGCCCGCCAGCACAAAATGGGTTCCGAAAGCCAAGTTTCCAAGGAACACGTCACCAACAACCAAGCCGTCCGCAACACCCTACTCGAACGTGGCATCCGCCCGGAGTCACTGCCGCCGGAAGAAGACATCAAGAAGGTCGAACGCCGCCTGACCTCGGAGGAAAAGAAATCCATCAAGAACCCCGACACCCTCGAATGAAACGTGCCAAGAATGCCATCGATGAGGAACTCGAAGTGCTGGATGCAGAGGCACGGGAGCTGGAGGAACGGATTGCGGGGAACGTCACGGAGGTTTTGGAAACGGTATGAGTGTTTCTTGTTCTAAATGGAAATTCGTAAGACTTGGTGAGCTTGCTGAGTTTCGCAACGGCGTGAACTACAACAGAGATAGTTTTGGCGCAGGTGTCAAAGTAGTTGGAGTTAAAGATTTCCAGAATTACTCGAAACCGAGATATGAGACGCTGGAACAAATCAATCCCGATGGAGTCGTCACATCGAAAAGCATTCTCAAAGATGGCGACATCATTTTCGTTCGCTCCAACGGGAACCCGGAACTGATTGGGCGAAGCCTTCTCATTGATAACCCTCCTGAAGAAGTAACTCATTCCGCTTTCACAATCAGGCTCAGGTTTCATTCTCCCGACATCTACCCGAAATTTTTCGCCTACTTCTTCAGAACGACAGCGATCCGAAAAGGACTCACTGCATATGGTGGTGGAACAAACATCTCGAATCTTAATCAAGACATTCTGAATGATCTCAAAATTCCGCTTCCCGACCTCCCCACGCAGCGGCGGATCGCCGGGATACTCTCGGCCTACGACGACCTGATCGAGAACAACCTGCGTCGCATCCGTATCCTGGAGGAGATGGCGCAATCCCTCTACCGCGAGTGGTTCGTCCACTTCCGCTTCCCGGGCCACGAATCCGTCCCCCTCACCGACTCCCCCCTCGGCCCCATCCCGCAGGGGTGGCGAGTTGGACAGCTTCAAGACATTGCCGTGCTTCAACGTGGATTTGATCTTCCCAAGGGTAAGCGAATGGAAGGAGAGGTTCCCATTTATGCAGCTTCTGGAATTACTGGGTATCACGTGGAAGCAAAAGTCAAGGCACCAGGGATCGTGACCGGACGATCAGGAACGATTGGTGAGGTCATGTACGTCCAAGAAGATTTTTGGCCTCTGAATACGGCTCTGTGGGTAAAGCAGCTTCCTGAGTCGGAACCGCTTTACGCCTACTACTATCTACGTAGTGTCGATCTCAAGGGCTTCAACTCTGGAGCTGCAGTTCCGACATTGAATAGGAACGATGTTCACGGATTGGCGGCACTAGTTCCTTCAAAGGCAGTGCAGACAAAGTTTCAAGTAATTGCTGAAAGGCTCCATCTGCAATTGCGGACTCTTCAGTCGAAAAACGAAACCCTTCGCCAAACCCGCGATCTGCTGCTGCCGAAGCTGCTTTCGGGAGCATAACCCAGAATAACCCGGTGATGAATCATGATTTGATCAATCAGGTGGAGGTCCTTGAAGGTGATGATGGTATCACGGGCGAGAGGTGAACTCATGGATCACCCCGATTACAGCAAAATTCGCCGAGCGCTGCTGGCTTCACCTAAGATTGCAAAAAAATTGCCTCAATGCGTGCACGTCTGCCGGAGCCTCACAGAGTTTTGGGGGTTCATTAAAGGCAGGTTTGCAACCTACGCAGAGAGAACGGAATTTCTTAGAACTGAGTTCGATCCGCTATTGCTGATGCTTGAATCCGTAGCTCGTTCACCCAGCGATGGAGCCATATCGGCAACCGTTACGAAGGTGAATCTCGACTACATTCACGAAGCGTGGACCAAGGCTATCGAGCGCCGCGTCTCGGATCCGGAGGGAGCCGTCACGATTGCCAGGACGCTCCTTGAATCGGTATGCAAGCATCTGCTGGATTCAGCCAAAACTCCCTACGAGGACGGAGCCGATCTTCCCAAGTTGTATTCGTTGACGACAAATCAGCTCAACCTCTCACCGAGCCAGCATACGGAGCAGATCTTCAAGCAAATCCTCAGTGGCTGCACATCGGTTGTAACCGGTTTGGGCGCGCTTCGAAACAAGCACAGTGATGCTCATGGCAAGGGGATTCTGGGAACGAAGCCGTCTCCTCGCCACGCAGAACTTGCGGTCAATCTTTCAGGAGCGATGGACACCTTTCTATTGCAGACATGGGAATCCAAGAGCCCATGAGCAGATCAAAATGTTGTCATGCCGTCGTAATCTCCGATCGTATCCCGTTCAGGCTTTTCAAGAGCTGTTCGCCTGCTTATGTTCCCCGTTCACACTCCTTTTTTATGATCTTCGAACGACAACGCGTGCTGCTGACCCTACTGGATGCCCTCGGCGGGCAAGCGGCCCCGACGGATTTCCAGAAACTTCTTTTCCTCTACACCCGGAAGCAGGAGACGCCGAGCTACGAGTTCGTGCCCTATAAGTTCGGATGCTTTTCGTTTTCTTCCTATGCCGACAAGCGGAGGCTGGTCGAAAAAGGATTGCTGGTGGACAGCGCGGATCAATGGAAGCTGACGGACGAGGGGCGCACGACGATCCGCAAGAGATCGGTCAATCCGTTGGTGGCCGCGCGTTTCAACAAGGATCACGCGGAGTTGCGGGGCAATGAACTCGTCGCAGAGGTTTACCGCAAGTATCCCTACTACGCCACCCGCAGCGAAATCGTTGAGAAAGTGCTGAAAGGCAAGGCGGAGAGGGAAAACGTGGCGAAAGCGCGACCTGCGAAGGCAACGGCTGGCTTGCTAACGATCGGATACGAAGGGAAATGTTTGGAAACCTACCTCAACCAACTGTTGCAAGCCGGGGTGACGATTCTGTGTGACGTCCGACGGAATCCGCTGAGCCGGAAATACGGGTTTTCCAAAAGCACGCTGCGAACGGCATGTGAGAGCCTTGGAATCCGCTATGAGCACTTGCCGGAACTCGGCATCCCGTCCGAAGAGCGCCGGGAACTGAAAACCCAGGCGGATTATGATGCGCTTTTCGAGGACTACGAACGCGACAGCTTGCCGCTTCAAACCGAGGCTTTGGCGACGATCCGGTCATGGATCAAAGGTGGTGAAAGCGTGGCGCTGACCTGTTTTGAACTGCATCCGCACCAATGCCACCGGCACTGCGTGGCGGAAGCGCTGGAAGCAGGCAGAGGAAATCGATTGAAAGCTACGCACCTGTAAACCCACGGATCATGGCACGGGAAAGAATTCTGATCACGGTGAAGACGTATCCGACCTTGTCCCGCAAGCACGGGGAGACGGTTTGCACGGCGGGGATCCGGGAAGACGGATCGTGAATCCGGCTGTATCCGGTGCCGTTTCGTCGGCTGAACGAAGACGAGCAATATTCCAAGTTCGACTGGGTCGAGCTGGATGTGAGGAAGGGCACTTCCGATCCACGGCCGGAGACGCATCACCCGACCGATCCCAAGGAGATACGGTCAGTGGACAAGATCGGGACAAAGGATGGGTGGAAAGACCGGCGAAGAGCGCTCAAGGCAGTGACCGTCCATGAGCGTTTGCAGCCACTGTTTGATGGTGCGAAGGCAAACCAGCTTTCGCTTGCGTTGTTCAAGCCGGCACGGGTGATCGATTTCGTCTGGGAGGAATGCGAGAGGGACTGGGACGCGGCCAAGGTGGAAGCCATGAGGGACAAGGCATCGCAAGGGGAGCTTTTCGCAGAAGAGCAGTGGAGGCAGACATTCCAACTGATGCCAAAACTGCCCTATAACTTTTCCTATCGGTTCGAGGATGTGGATGGAAAGAAGAGCGAGCTTCAGGTTCTTGATTGGGAGGTGGGGCAACTTTTCCAGAACTGTCTCAGGGATGCCAAGGGGGATGAGTCCGTCGCACTGGCAAAAGTGAAACAGAAATACTGGGATGCGTTCATGAAAACCGATCTGCATTTTTTCCTGGGAATGATGCAGCAGTTCCACGGCTTTTCTCCCAATCCTTGGGTCATCATCGGAGTGCTGCCAATGCCCTTTCCTCCGCCAGTTGAACAAATGGAATTTTTTGACTGATGAGCGGATACCCCAACCCACTTTCCGGAGGGGAATAGAAACAAACCATTATGCATCAGGTCGATGTGGAGAAGAACGAGATAGTGGAGGTGTTGGCTAAGAAGTTCGGGGAGTTGAATTTCTAGGAGCGTATGGGAGGGCGCTTGTCCGTGACATCGAGGCTGGCAATCCCGGCGAAAGCTGAACAATCTGGGGTCGTAATACATGAGGACGCTTGAGAAACTGACGATCAAAGGATTCAAATCCATCCGGGAGCAGACCCTGGAGCTTGACAGGCTCAATGTGTTCATCGGCGGGAACGGGGTTGGGAAGTCGAATTTGATCGGGGTGTTCCGTTTCCTGCATGAGGTGATCAACCAGAGGCTTGTTGAATACGTGGCGAAGCGCGGTGGAGCAAACAGCCTCCTTCATTTCGGAAGAAAAACGACTCCCGAGATGCAACTTGAGTTCGTATTGTCCGGCCTGTTTCCAGAAGGAACCGTGTCCTACGATACCATTCTCAAGGCAACGGATGACGGGCTTCTGTATGTTCATGATGAATGGCTTTCGATAGAGACTAATGGAGACGATTCGGGGACAATCCTTCCCAACTCAAAGATCGAGTCGAGGCTGAAGGACGGGCAGGATGAGTTTGCTAAAAAGCTGTTTGAGGAACTCGACTCCTACCGGGTTTATCATTTTCATGATACCTCCGAGACTGCTGAGGTAAAAGACGTATGCGATCTGGAGGACAATCGTTTCCTACGCCCGCGAGCACAGAACCTTGCCGCTTACCTCTATTTCCTGGAACAGAAGCATCCTGCTCACTTCTCGCTGATCGAAGATACGGTTCAGCAGATCGCCCCATTCTTCGGAGGCTTTCAGTTGAAGCCATCGCGGCTCAATGAGGGCAAGATCCGGTTGGAGTGGGTAGAGAAGGGGCATGATGGTTATTTCAACGCCACGGCTTTGTCGGACGGAACGTTACGTTTCATTTGTCTGGCAACATTGCTTCTTCAACCGGAGCAGGATCTGCCCAGCCTCATTTTATTGGACGAACCTGAACTTGGACTGCATCCGGCAGCAATCGCGCTGCTTGCCGATTTGCTAGTGGCGGCATCCGAGAAGACGCAAATTATTGTTGCCACCCAATCGGTGACTTTGGTCAACCAACTGATACCGGAACAGGTATGGACGGTGAACCGGGAGGGTGACCAGAGCGTTTTCACGAAGCTGGACCAGACGGATTACTCCACCTGGCTGGATGACTATGCGCTCGGGGAGCTTTGGGAGAAGAACCTGATCAACGCCCGCCCTTGATGAAGCGCTGCCTGATACTTGTGGAAGGGCAGACGGAGGAGCGGTTCGTGAAGGACGTGCTGAGTCCACACTTTGAGCCGATGGGGCTTTGTCCCATTCCTACGATCCTTACGACAAAGGTGGTCAAGGACGGGAAGAATTTCAAAGGAGGGGTGACGAATTATGGGAAGCTTCGCGGGGATCTAATGAAGCTGCTAGGAGACACCACGGCGTTGATCACGACGCTGATCGACTACTATGGGTTGCCGGAGGACACGCCCGGAATGGCGGGGAGAGATTCATTGCCAGGCGGAAGGGATCGTGTTCTTCGTGTGGAAGCCGCAGTTCACGCTGATGTTGGTTCGCCGCAGCACTTTCTGCCGTTTCTAGCCTTGCACGAGTTTGAGGCGTTGTTGTTCAGCGATCACGAAGTGACGGCGGCAACGATTCCAGCATCAGAGAAGGCAGCTGAGCTCCTGGCCATGGCCGGAGGGCTTGAACCGGAGGAAATCAACGAGAATAGGGAGACGGCACCGTCGAAGCGGCTAAAAAACGTCTTTCCAAGTTTTCGAAAGACCTTGCATGGCCCGACAGCGGCAAAGCGAATCGGGCTGGAAGCGATAAGGTCACGCTGTCCTCATTTTGACAGCTGGATCACCCGGCTGGAAGCGTTCGCAATGAGTTGAACCATTTACCAAGATTCGATGAGCGGATACACCGAAGTCCACCTGATCGAGCAGCCGGGGATCCAGCTCATGGAGCATGAGCTGGGCTGGGCTGGGAGGTGGAGGTGGAGGTGGAGGTGGAGGAGGGAGAGATTTTGGATGTTTGGTTTTGGATTTTGGATGGGAGAGGAAGACGCTTGAATAAAAACTTGCAAAATGTTCACGAAATCATCATGTTCACGGCATACGTGAACGTTGGATTGCTGTGAAAATGAAGCCTCAAAGTCGCAGGAACCTTGATTCTTCCCTCGCTTCCAAGCTTGAGGAGATCCTGGGAGGGGTGGCTTGGCTCTCGTCAATTGAGGTGCGGGTCAATCCTGCGGAGTATGAGCGGGCTTTCGACTTGCTCGCGGAGATCGGGCTCCCCCGAGGAAACCGGATCGAGTTATGGGTGGAGTGCAAGGACATGCCCAGACCATCCCGTTTTCCGTATGTCAACTTGGAGAACCGGTTTTGGCACGACGGCTCGAAATCGGTCCGGGTTCCCACCCTGGCGGCTCCGTATATTTCGCCCCGGATGGCTGAGGTGTGTGAGAAGCATGGCTGGAGCTGGTTCGACTTGGCGGGGAACTGCCGAATCACGGTGCCGGAGCTCCTGCACATCGAGAGAACTGGCAACAAACCGGTCCATTCGCGCCCGAAGAAGGGAGATGCCAATCTTTCGACGCACGAATCGGCCCGGATTCTCCGGTTGCTGATGGCACCTGAGAATGCGGAAAGGCGATGGACTCAGCGCGGACTGCGGGACACCTGCGAACCGAAGGTCAGCTTGGGCAAGGTCAACGCGCTGGTCAGTTACCTCCGGGAACAAGCCTATCTGGTCGATCAGCCAGGTGGCGGAGTCCGCATGCATGACTTCGAGGGACTGCTAAAAAAATGGCGGAATGCCTATGCCTACAAAGAACACCGGCAACTGAATTGCTTTACCCTGGATGATCGAAAAAGCATCTCCAGCAAGCTGGCGGATGGTGGGTCGGATTCGTCGGAGAACGTTGGAAGAGCTTGCCTGGCGTCCTTTTCGGCGGCGGATCATCTGGCACCGCATGTGAGGCAATCCCGGACTTGGATTTACGTCCGTGCCCGGGATACCCGCGATGTCCAGAAAGTCCTCGCGGCCAAGGAGGTGGAGTCAGGTGCCAATTTGGTGATGCTGGAGGCTTCCGATGAAGGGGTGTTTGATGGAGTGCGTTTCGGGAGTGACGGGGTTCCCACGACAAGTGCGCTGCAGAGTTATCTCGATCTCTGGCAGGCCGGAGGCCGGGGCGAAGAGGCCGCCACCGCGATACTGAATCAGTGCCTGAAACCCGCGTGGGAGGCAGCGCGCAACGAAGATTAAGCCATGCCAGGAGGAGATCAATACGACGACTACGACGATGCGACCGTCGATGCGGCACGCTCTGCGATCATCGAATTGATGACAGTCCTTGGCGAGTATCGGGAGGAGATTGTCCTGGTCGGGGGATGGGTTCCCTTTCTCGCCATGGATGCTCCGGAAGATCCGCTCGACCGGCATCCCGGGAGCTCCGATGTGGATATCGTGCTCGATCACCAAGAACTTGAAGAGGCGGGCTATGAAACGATAGCCAAACGACTCGGAGATGCCGGCTACGAACCTACCGGCGATCAACCGTTTCAGTTTTCAAAGACGATTCGTGGCGTGGTGGTCCATATTGATCTGCTTGCGGGCCAATATGCGGGCACCGGAAAAAAGCATCGCACTCAGAACATCCAGGACGTCAAGGCGCGTAAGGCCCGCGGAGCGGATCTTGTCTTTCAAATCAGCCCGGACAAGCGCGAGATCGGCGGCCAACTCCCTGATGGCAGTCATGGCTGCGTCGTCGTTCCAATCGCATCCGTGGTCCCCTTCATCGTCATGAAGTGCTTTGCCATGGATGACCGGATGAAGCCCAAGGATCCCTTCGATATCTGGTATGTCGTCAAACGTTTTCCGGGAGGATTCGACTCGCTCATCAGGACTTTCCGACCGCATCTGAGTCACGGATTGGTCAAACAGGGCTTGGAGATTCTCGCGCGGAAGTTTGAGCGGCTGGATTCGTGGGCCCCGGCCCGGGTGGGGGCATTCGACAGCGCCCTGAGTGACGACGAGCAAGAGGCACGTCAGCGCGACGCCTACGAGCGGATCGGGCATTTGTTAACCGAATTAGGATTCAAAACGTCATGAGCACCTACACCGAAGACCACCTGATCGAGCAACCGGCGATCCAGCTTATGGAGCATGGGCTGGGCCGGGACTCGGTAAATGCCTACGACAAACTGCCATACGGAGGGGAATAGGAAGAATTCATCATGTATCAGCTCGATGTGGAGAAGAACGAGATCGTGGAGTTGTCGCCGAAGAAGTTCGGCGATTTGTGGTTTAGGTTTCAGGAAGGGTGTTTCACTGAAAACGGCCATTTCAACATTTGCTGAAATTGTCCGATTCACTGAAATTGATTCTTGCGTGGTTTCACTGAAAAAGCTAATTTCACCACGTGGTGAAACAGGCAGGAAGAGTGAAAGAGCGCGATCTGGGGCAGCAGTTCCAGGGAGCTTTGCGCGGTTTGGTCGCGGGAGTGCCGTTTCTGAATCTGGTTTCGCTGAAGAGTGATGCGCGGCTCGGGGAGGGCGGGGATCGTCGGGCGGATTGGTTGGTGGAGCTCCGTGCGGGCGAGGAAGCCTGGACATTGGTCGCTGAGACCAAAAGGAACGGGCAACCACGTGAGGTGAGGACGGCGGTCTTGCAGGTTAAAGATTATCTTTCGCTGCTGCCGCAGGATAAGCAGGGCTGCGGGCTGGTGATCGCCCCATTCATTTCCGAGCAATCGGCGCAAATCTGCAAGGAGGCGGGGATAGGTTATGTGGATCTGGCGGGGAACGCCCTGCTTTCGTTTGGGCGGGTTTTCGTGGAAAAACGGGTTGCCGGAAATCCAGTGAGCGTGAAACGGGAGGCGCGGTCGGTATTTTCACCAAAAGCGACGCGGGTGATACGGCAGTTGCTGCAAGGGCCGCTGAGGGCATGGAAGGTCAAAGAGCTGGCGGAAGCTGCGGAAGTGAGCATCGGGCACGTCAGTGCGGTGCGTAAGAAGCTGCTGCAAAGGGAATGGGCGGTGGAGGATGAGGATGGGCTGACGATCAGCGATCCGGATGCGCTTCTCGATGCGTGGGTGCAGGTTGATGACTGGGGAAAGCGGACGGAAATCCGGGAGTATTCGTTGTTGCAGAACAATACTTCGGAAGTGGCCTCGCAGGTTGTGGGACTGCTAGCCGGGAAGAAATACGCGTTCAGCCAGTGGTTCGGTGCCTTCCTGCGGCAGCCCTACACGCTGCCGGTGCTGACGACGGTGTATGTGGAAGATTTTCCCGATGAAGAAACGCTGAAGAGACAACTCGGTGCACGGCGAGTGGATGGTGGTGGCAGGTTGCGCATTGTGCGGCCTACGGATGATGGTGTTTTCCAATGCCTTCAGGAGATCCAGGGGCGGAAGGTGGTGTGCGATGTGCAGCTCTATCTGGATGTGATCGCGGCGGGGCTGCGCGGGGATGAGGCGGCGACAGAGCTGAGAGGTGCGGAGAATTTCTCGGGAGGGTGGAAATGAGCGGTGGCGAACACGGTTGGGATTCCTATCCGCCCGATGGGGTGTTGGCCTCGGAAAAGGCGTTGTTCGAGGTATGGGACTGGCTGGAAAAATTCCGCAGGGATCTGGTGGTGGTGGGTGGTCTGGCGGTGCATTACCACAGCCGTGGGAGCGCGAATTCGCTCTATCCCGCCGCGCCGACGTTGGATGTCGATTTCGGCATCAGCCTTGGGACGGATGCGGGGATGAAAGGGACGGTTGAGTTCGATCTGATGCAAGCAGGATATCGCAGTGTGGAGAACCGGATGGTGAAGAAGCTGGAGAATGGGAAGAATCTCTATGTCGATTTCCTTACCGAGCACCCGCCGCGTAAAACGGGGTCAAGGAACGTGAGTGACATCATCGCGTCGATCTGTCCGGGGATCAACCGGGCGATGGAAGAGCGGGAATACGCGGAAATCAGCGGGGTTGACCGTTTCGGCGATAAGCAGACCTACCGGGTGCCGATCTGCGGGATAGGGCCATTGCTGGTTCTCAAGCTCAATGCTTTCGCTGGGAGAAAGCACGATAAGAAGGCGAAGGATGCCTATGATATCCTGGCGGTGGTGAGTTCGTATTCCGGGGGAGCCGCGTCCGCGATTGCGGCTTTCCAGATCGAGAAAGAGAAAGGGAATCCGGCAATCGAGCGGGCGCTTGAAACCCTCGCAAAGGATTTCCGGGACAATGATTCGTTAGCTCCCGGATTGGCTGAGAGTTTCCGTTTCGGTTCTGCTAGAAGAACGGAAAGCGGGCTTCGTTTGCGGAATGATCTTGCTAACATCGGCCAAGCATTACTTGGGGAATGATATGAGCTACACGGAAGACCACCTGATCGAGCAACCGGCGATCCAGCTCATGGAACATGAGCTGGGGTGGGATTCGGTGAATGCTTACGACGAGTGGACTTCGGGTGTGAGCAACTTCGGGCGCGAGGCGAAGCGGGAGGTGGTACTGACCCGCCGACTGAAGTCGGCGCTCCTCTTGCTGAACCCGGGGATTTCCTCTGAGTCGCTGGATGCGGCGGTGGAGGAGTTGGTGCGGGTGATCGATTGGGACGATGCGGCGGCGAACGATTTCCTGTTGGTCTCGCAGTTCTGGATCAGCGGTGATCTCTACACGCGGAGGCCGGATCTGATCGGCTTCGTGAACGGGCTGCCACTGGTGCTGATCGAGCTGAAAAAGCCGGGGGTAAACGCGCGGGAGGGCTTTGACAAGAACCTGGCCGATTACAAGGAGACGGTCCCGCAGCTTTTCCACTACAATGGCTTCCTGCTGGTCTCGAACGGGGTGCAGAGCAAGATCGGCAGCCTGACGGCGGCGTGGGAGCATTTCGGGGATTGGAAGAAGGTGGCGGCGGAGGAAGAGGCTCCGGACATTTCGCTGAACACCCTGCTGCGCGGGACTTGCGAGAAAGGAAGGCTGCTGGATCTGGTGGAAAACTTCTGCCGCTTTGTCGATACGAAGCGCGGCACGACCAAGCTGGTGGCGCGCAACCATCAGTTCCTTGGGGTTAATCGGGCGATCGAAGCCCTGATCAGGATTTGTGAGTGTGAAGGCAACGTTCCGGTTAAAGGTGGCTCCAAGGAAACCCTCACCCCAGCCCTCTCCCAGGGGGAGAGGGGGCAAGAGGTTCCGCATTATCGCGGTGGTTTTCAGTTTGCGGGGATGGTCGAGCGGGCGCGGGAGTTGCGGCAGAAGCAGACTCCGGCGGAGGAAGTGCTGTGGGAGTTGTTGAGGGATAGAAGGTTTCTTGGATTGAAATTTCGGAGGCAACATCAGGTTGGGGATTACATCCCTGATTTCTTTTGTGCGGAGCATGGGCTGATCGTCGAGGCGGATGGCGATGTTCATCAGACAGAAGTAACGTCGAAGAAGGACAAGACGCGGGACGCGGCACTGATCACCCAGGGTTTCAAGATTGTCCGGCTGCCGAATGATCTCATTCTGAACGACACAGAAGCAGCTCTGAAGCAGATTGTTTCTTCGCTCCCCTCTACCTTTGGGAGAGGGGTCGGGGGTGAGGGTAACTGGCAAGTCATGCCAGTTTTAAGCGAGCGGGACGACATCATCGTGCTGACCGACGAGGCGCACCGCAGCCAATACGACACGCTGGCGATGAACATGCGGACGGCGTTGCCGAACGCGAAGTTCGTAGCCTTCACCGGGACGCCGCTGATCGCCGGCGAGGAGCGGACGCGGGAGGTTTTTGGCGACTACGTGAGCATCTACGATTTCAAGCAGAGCGTGGAAGACGGCGCGACCGTGCCGCTCTACTACGAAAACCGGACGCCGGAACTGGAGATCACGAACCCGGAGCTGAACGAGGAAATCTACCAGACCATCGATGATGCGGATCTGGACGAGGATCAGGAAGAGAAGCTGCGGAAGGCGCTAGGGCAGCGTTATCACCTGATCACCCGCGAGGACAGGTTGGAAGCGGTGGCGAAGGATATCGTGCACCATTTTCTGAACCGTGGCTACCAGGGCAAGGCGATGGTGGTGTCCATCGACAAGCTGACGACGCTGAAAATGTTCGAGAAGGTGCGGGCGGAGTGGGATGCGGAAACCGAGCGGGTGCGCGGCAGGCTCAAGGCGATGTCGCCGCAGTTCCCGGAATATACGGAGCTTAACGCGCGGCTCAAAAACCTGGTGGAGACGGATATGGCGGTGGTCGTTTCACCCGGGCAGAACGAGATCTCCGAGATGAAGGCGAGGGGCTTCGATATCCTGCCGCACCGTGAGCGTATGGTGAAAGAGGATCTGGAAACGAAGTTCAAGGATCCGAAGGACGAGTTCCGCTTGGTTTTCGTCTGCGCGATGTGGCTGACGGGCTTCGACGCGCCGAGCTGCTCGACCCTCTACCTCGATAAGCCGATGCGCGGCCACACGCTGATGCAGACCATCGCGCGGGCGAACCGGGTGCATGGGGAGAAGGTCAACGGCCTGATCGTGGACTACGCGAATGTTTTCCAGGAACTGGAAAAGGCACTGGCGATCTATGGATCAGGCAGGAGCGGCGGAGAGCTGCCGGTGAAGGACAAGAAGGAGCTGGTGGAGGCGCTTAAAATCGCGCTGGAGCAGGTGACGGAGTTTTGCCGGAAACAGAATGTGGAACTGGAGGCGGTGATGAAGGATTCCACCGGGCACTTCGTGGAAGCGGTGGACCGGCTTATGAAGAACGATCCGGTGAAGGACGAGTTCCTCGGAAATGATCGCGACGTGCAACGGCTCTACAAGGCGGTGATGCCGGACCCCATCATCCCGAAACTCGCGCCGCTTTGTCAGGTGGTCGATCAACTGGCAAAAGCCATCCGGGCTCAGTCGGATCCGGTGAACATTACGGCAGTGATGAGGGAGATTTCCAAGGTGCTGGACGGATCAATTCTTGCGGAGCCGCATGTGAAACCCGGCGAGGTGGCGAAGACGGTGGATCTGAGCAAGATCGACTTCGAGGTGCTGGAGAGGAAATTTGCCAAGAGCAAAACGAAGAATACCGAAGCGCAGCAGCTCCGGGCGCTGATCGAGCGGAAGCTGGATAACATGATACGCCTCAACGCGAGCCGCCATGACTACCTCGACCGGTTCCAGAAGATGATCGAGGAATACAACAACGGAGCGCTGAGCATCGAGCAGTTCTATGCCGGGCTGGTATCTCTCACCAAGGATCTCAGCGAGGAAGAGCAGCGCCACTTGCGAGAGAACGTCAGCGAGGAACAGCTCGCCATCTTCGACATCCTCACCCGTCCCGGCCCAGATCTCGACCCGAAGGAGATCGAGGCGATCAAGAAGGTCTGCAAGGATCTGCTGGCGAAGCTGAAGACCGAGCTACTGGTGCTTGCGTGGCGAAACAAGCGCACGACCCGCGCGGCAGTCCGCGTGGAGATCGAGAAGATGCTGGATAGCGGACTACCGGAGAAATACACGGCTGAACTCTTCGAGCAAAAGTGCGGGGTGCTATTCCAGCACGTCCTCGAGAAGTATCCGGACGAGGGGCGGAGTGTTTATGGGCAGGCGGGGTGAGAATAAGGAGCGGCGACTCTCTGTGCGCCGACTGAGAATGGCCCTCGGGTTGCCGGGCGGCGGAACGCAGCCCGTCCATGGGGAAGACACTTCTCCATATTTGCTTGGAGAATGTTTCCGGGGCGGGTAGGAATCGTGCGTGAGGAAAGACCGACTTGATGCCCTGCTGTTTAATCGCGGGCTTTTCGACTCCCGGGAGCAGGGAAAACGGCTGATTCTGGCCGGGGAGGTGAAGGTGGACGGGCACGTGGTCGACAAGCCCGCAGAGCGTTTAACCACCCCCTCCGCTCCGGTCCAAAGGCGGCTTCAAAGCCCTCCCGCCAAAAGCAAATTCCTAGCAGCCGCCATGATACTCCCCCTCCAACCTCGGGCGCAGGAGCTCATTCGCCCAAAAGAGATGCCACAATCCCTTGAGTTTCCTAGGAATCAATCAAATCGAGGACGCGCGCGCTCACGCTCAGCCATCTGGGCGACTGGCGGTGTGCTGATCCTCTCATGGACGTTTGCCTCTGCCGGGGTGGTGTCCCTTCTGGAATCATCACCCCATACAGGCAAACCGGGTGCCGAGGCTTTTGATGCGGATTTATCTATTCAAGTTTCCCAGACAGACATCCTGAATGGAGTCATCCCTTCCATGACCCCTTCTGCTGCTGTGTTCGGAGCCGCACCGATCACTGATGGTGATGGAACCAGCCGCGACTATACCTCCGACAGCACTGGAGCAAGTTTCCTCGCAGACGGCCAGACAGTGATTGAATGGACCGCACTGGCCTCAATAGAAATCAACGAGATCCGTGTTTTTGGCTACGGTAAAGATGACCGCGCCTTGATGGAATACAGCATCGAACTGAACACCGGCAGTGGCTATGGCCTTATCGATACCATTGATGATGGCTCAGGTGGTCCCGTTGGCGCTTCCAATGGGACGAACCTCGTTCGAACTTATGACGACACGGGTGCGCCGCTTGCCACAGGTGTCGTTGGCATAAGAATCATCTATCAAGATAACTATTCAGGAGCAAACGGTGCCGCCATTGGCGAAATCGATGTCATTGGCACTCCTTACGTGGCTCCTGATAATGATGGGGTCTGGGCAAATCCGGCAGGCGGAAAATGGCTTGATTCCAATAATTGGAATACTGGAGCGGTGGCCACTGGCAGCGGGAGAACCGCTCGTTTTGACACTCTCGATCTAAGCAGTGACGCATCAGTTACCTTAGACAGCTCTCGACCATTGGCCCACCTGATCTTCGGAGATGTGAACCCCAGCCACAACTGGCACGTCAAGATCGACAACCCTTACCAGCCACTCATCCTGTCGGGAGACAATCCCAGCATCGAAGTCCTTTCCGGAATCACCTCGCTTGAAGTTCAACTTTCTGGAGATCAGGGATTTGAAAAAAAAGGCGGCGGAACATTGGAGCTTAACCGGCCAGCCACCTATTCAGGACCAACCATCGTTCGCGCTGGAACGCTGCGCTTGAACCCCGCACTGAAGGTCATGCCCTTCGGCGATTCCATCACCTACGGTGGCAGCGGCACCAACGCAGGCTACCGCGGCTACCTGTATGCCCAGCTCGCCCGGACCTTGCCAAAGTTTCAGTTTGAAGGTGCTTCCACCACGAACCCCAGCACGCTTCCGGCCAGCCCGGTCAATCAGCGGAAGCACAATGGCTACGCCTCCTATCCCACCCTCACCATTTCCAACAACCTTGATGGATTTGACAACGAGGCCTACGCTCGTTGGGGGCAGGAGTCTAGAAACCCACACGGCGGTTACTGGCTGACCGGAGGCCACGGAACAGGCCGTTCCCCACAGTATCCGGACATTGCTCTTTTCACGATTGGAACCAATGACATCGCTTGGGGGGTAAACAACTTCAATCCAGAGATTGGGGTGGAAGAATACCCGGTCAATTTGCGCAATCTTGTCGATAAAATCCACACTCTGCGCCCGGACTGCCACGTGATCATCGGTCGCATCACTCCGTGGCCAGCCAGAAGTGCTCTTGTCAACGATGTGAATGCGAGTGTGGACGCCGTTTTTGCCACCCTTCAGGGTGAAGGTCGGAATGTCAGCAAAGCCGATCTTTTCACTGACTTCCCAGCAAATGGTCTCAGTGCCGATGGTCTACATCCATCCGATATCGGCTATAGTTTCATGGCTGAAAAATGGCTGGAAGCGATCAAGAAAGCCGTGCCGCTGATGTTGCCGAAGAATGCAGCAGTGCAGGTGATGGCTGGAGCAATCATCGACAGTCCGAATCAATCCTTGGATTTTGATACCCTCGAAGGAGCGGGCGAGGTAAAGATGCGTGCCACGACATTGAGTCTCGGGGGAGCAGGCGGCTCGTTTGCCTTCGATGGAAATATTAGTGGCGCAGGCTCGATAACCAAGCGAGGCACAGGCACCGCCACTCTTGCTGGCACAAACAGCTATAGCGGTGAAACAAAAATCGAGGCAGGAACACTTTCTCTCGCCCAAGCCACACTCGCCGACAGGGCACCCCTGTCTCTTAGCTCAGGAGCCCTCCTTGCCCTGAGCCACAATGAGGTCGATACCGTTGGGGCTCTGATGATCGACGGAATCGCCCAAGCCGATGGAGTTTATGGCTCCATGGACTCCAATGCGCCCAATAGGGTGGGCTACCTGTCGGGCACCGGTAAGATCCGAGTCGGGGCGTCAAACTACGAGTCGTGGAGCGATTCAAATGCAGGGGGAGAGGACGAAGGTCAAGATTTCGACAACGATCATGTCCCGAATGGTATCGAGTTCTTCATGGGGGAAACAGGCGGAACGCAGACCCTGAATCCACCGATTCAAACGGACACGATCACTTGGCCTCGCGATGTAAGCTCTCTAGTCGCCGGTTTTGATGTCGAATCCTCGTCAGATCTAAAGATGTGGACGCCCGTTCCTCATGACGATGCAGCCATGGCGATTATCCCATCCTCTGTCTCATACACCATTCCAAGGATCCCACCCTCTCCAACCATCAAGTTCTATCGGATGAAAGTTTATCCCTAGGGAGACGCCGATTTAATCCGAGTGGTCACTGGCCCAGGACCGACATCGGAACCAGCGGAAGCTTCCCGACCTCGACCTTTTGGCTAATATACGCCATTTTTAGCCTTTTAACTAGTTCACATAAAAAGCCATAAAAATACAAAAAAATTATGGATTTCAAATCGCCAGACGATTTGCCGTGGATGTTAAAGATGTCGTTAGATCACGGAGTTTAGGTCTTTGGAGTTCCGGGTGTCACTTTCAAGAGGTTTCGCAATCGGCCTGACTTGGTCCTGACGGCGGGAGGGGTGCCCAAAGCAAAGCGATTCCTCCGTCTTTTCTCTCTCTGGAGCCTCACGGATGGCGCGGTGATTGGATCGAAGGGTTTTGTCGACGGAGTGTTTCAGGCGAGCCGGGAACGTTTTGGTCCGAAGCGGAAGGACGGAGCGAGGAAACCGCGAGGGACCCTCGCTGAAATGGCGGGCGAAATTTGGTCGCTGCGGGACTTGAAAGAGAAAGGAGTGCCGTAAGCTGGACCCTATTCGAAAAGCCATTCAGACGGAGCGATTTTTGGATTTTCGGCTTTGGGGTCAGGTTATGGGTAAGCGTCCTAAAATTGTCCTCGTTGGATTTTGGGCGCGGTGTGCGAAGATGGCGGACGCTGGAGTCTATGCGGCTTTTGGTTCGGCTTCAGCTTCAGCTGCGGTTTTTCGTTGGGCCGCGATCCGTGCCGGGGTCAGGGCGGCGATCTCTTCTGCCGAGGGGTCGGAGCCGAGGCGGTTGATCGCTTCGATGGTTTCGCTGAGGTAGATCTCGGGCTTGAGGCCGTGGATTTTGCAGTTTTCCAGCAGGGTGTAGAGGATGGCGTTCTGTTTCCCGGCCTCGGCACTGCCGAAGAACAAATAGTTTTTAGCACCTAGCTTGGTGATGCGGATGGCGTTCTCCACGAGGTTGGTATCCAGCTCGTAGCGACCGTCGGTGAGGATGGCTTCGATTTTTTCTCGCTGGTTACAAGCGTAGGTGAGCGCTTCACCGAGTTTACTCTTGGGAAGGATGAGGGGATGATCCGCTGCAGTGATCTGCTCGTAAAGTTTCCGTAGTTCGTAGCCGAGGACTTCAAGCAAGCATTCCAAGCTGCGTCCGGTCTGCCAGTCGTAGTAAACGGTGTTCGTCGAGGGCGCGCGATAAACCCAAAGGTAGCCTTGGGCGGTGCTGCCTTTGCCGGGGGAGAGGTAGTCGATGGGGGTTTGATGCTCCCCGCCGGTCGCACCCCTCCGGGGCACGTCGCGTTCGCTCCTGTCTATGTCGTTCCTCTCCATTCATCGATCTGCAAAACCTCGGAGTCGAGAAGCTCGGCGCGGATGGCTCCGACTACCGGGGTGAGCAGGTTGGCTACGCTAAATGCGGTGGCGTTGAGGGTGCTACGGCTGATCTCATAGTCGAAGAGCCGTTCGATGCGCTGGCTCTGGCGATAGTAGGGCAGGCTGTCGCAAAATTTTTCACAAACGATGAGGCTGGCAAGGTAGGTGCCGAACATGGTGCCGGGGACCGGTGGGGTGGGTGCCGGCGGCTTGACCGGTGGTGCGCTGCGGTCGTCTATGCGGACGTGTTTTTTGACGATGGTGCGCTTGTAAAAAAGTTGTGCGGCCTGGGCTTCGAGGATGTCGGTGTAGCTTTCCCCGATCTGGCGGTATGCGTCAGGTTCTGCGGTCACTTCTTGCGCCTCGATGATTTTCTCGATGACAACCGGGATGTTCCGGGGGCGGGTCTCAGCCTTGGTGCGGCGGGTTCTTTTTTGCTTTTCGCTTTCGTCCCCCTCCTCCTGTTCGGATGTTTTTGCGGAGGGAGGTTCGGCCTTTCCCAGCAGCCCATCGGGAAAGGCGAGCTGGTCTTGCAGCGGGTCGAGGCGTTCGGAACTGCTGCCGTAAATACGTGCCTGAGGGACTTGGATAACCTGGGCCTGGCGCTTGATTTCCTGGTGCGCGGCTTCGAGCAGAAGAAGCACCTGGGAGTGCTTTTCGAGTAGATCCTGATATGAGGAAGGCTCCGTCATCGCTTGCTTTTGATGCTAACGATGGCGGAGCCTTTGGCGAGCTTTTTCGGCTCTAAATACTATTTTTCTAGTAAATAAATTCAGTCGTCCCGTTCATACCACGGACGCATGCGCGCGCCCTTTAGATCGACACCATCGAGCAATAGCTGGAGTGCCTCCGGGGTGAGGCTGATTTTGCTTTCTCCGGTGGTGGAAGCCGGCCAGCTGAAGGTTCCCTTCTCCAGCCGTTTGGCAGCAATCCAGAGGCCGGTTCTGTCGTAGTAGAGGATTTTGAGTCGGTTGCGGCGTTTGTTGCAGAAGACGAAGAGAGCTTCGTGGGCAAGGGTCTGGCCGATATGATCGTGTGCGATGGCGCAGAGTCCGTTGAATGATTTGCGCATGTCGGTGGGATTCACCGCGAGGAAAACCTTGAGGGCGGCGCTGGCGAAGTTGATCATCGGGTCGCTCCTTTCACCTGGCGTCGTTGGATGAGGCGGACGGTGGCGATGAGTTGCGCGGCGAGATCGAGATCACTGGAATCGCACAGCAGCAACTGCAGCCCGTCGGCGAAACGGACGACGAGCCGTGGCTGGGGGACTCGGGGGAAATCGACCTCGGCAAAACCGAAGTCGGTACAGGAAGTGTCGGGCGGGGCGGGGTCTGATATTTTTGACATGACCCGCGCAAATACACGAATTCGGCGGTTCTGGGAAGGTGGTCGAATTAAAGACGCTTACGACACAGGGTGTGCAGCTTCGGGAACGCGCCCGCCGGACGGCTCCCCGATAGCGTCTCCCAAAGCGTGACCGCCAGACTATACTGATCCCAACCACCATCGGGCGTCGCTCCACCTTGCTGGCTCTCGGGCGGCGCATAGTCGGGCGTCAAGGGGCTTTCCAGGGTATGGGTGAGCCGCAGGTCGCGCTCGATGCGCAGGTCGTGGACCACGCCGAAATCCGCCACCACCCAACGTCCGCTGACGCGCTTCAGCAAGAGGTTCGACGGCTTGATATCGCGATGCACCAGCCCCTCAATTAGGTAGCAATAAATATGCCGTTAGCACAAGCTCGAACGATTATCAAGAGGGTTCAATCACCACCCGCCATGTCCAGCCCCCTTGGCCCGGCGCAAACATTCTGGTTGGCACTGATGTGCGTGATCTCGTGGCGAATCTCGACGCAAGGCATTGCGCATGGCCTTGACCTGTTCGACCGCTGTGGGGGAAGCCTTTTCTAAATTTTGCGAAAGCCACGGATCTTTCTGCAGCTCATCCAGAATGAGTTCGATCCGGGCGAGTTTGCTCTCTAACTGCTTCTTGGCGTCGCCCCGGTAGAGTTCAGTTTCCAGCTTGGGCAGGTCGATCTGCAGTTGCCGGAGCTTGCGGTCGAGGGCGAACTTCTCCCCTTCTTCTTGCATCGCCTTGATCTTGTCGTCGGAGGCCTTCTTTGCTTCCGGCGAGTGGCTCACACCCTCGACGATCGGCCAGTCGTCGGTTCGGAAGGTCGGGACAAGGAGGCGCTCGCGCCCGACGAGGTTGCCGGTCGGCCTGTTGGCCCATCCATAGCGGACCGCCACCGGTTCGTCGACGAGGTCGCTCCAAACATCGATCGTCCAGGTGCCGTCGACCCGCCTTTCCTGCGCCTTGGCCGGATACCACCGGCGGTCCTTCCCGGCGATGATGAAGCCCTCGATGGGGGCCTTGCCTTGGTAGGGTTGCGGGAGGACCTGCCACGAGGCGTTGTTCTCGCCCTGATAGTAGAGCACCCCGCGCACCCCAAGGTCTCGGATCGGAGCGACGTTGGCATTTACGGAGACTTTCTTTCACCGTGACATGCTGCAGGCCGTCGAGTTCCTCACGCAGGAACCAAGTGTCGCCCGTCGTTCCGCCCCGCGCGACGTTAAGGATGCCGACGGGTACTTTGAGGTAACGGTCCAGGAACATCCCATAAAGATAAGGGACCGCTGAGAAACCTTTCGCAGTCTCCGGCAAACACTCCTGCCAACGGATCTTGCTGCGGACATCGTCGAGCGGCTTGTCCCACGAGTCGTGCCACGCCACGTAGCGCATGCCAGGGAAGTCCGACGAAGCGGCGACGCGGGTCCTTTCGGTTGGAATTCCCCCAGCCCATGCTGCTCTGCCCCGCGCAGACCCAGACTTCGCCGGCACCCTCCACAGCGGCGGTTCCGGTGGCGGCGTCCTGCGTCAGGGTCACGGACACCTGCGTGTCAGGTTTGGCCCAGCCCCAGATCTTGCTCGGCTTCTCCTGTTGGAGAACCATCCCGTCACTGAGGATGCGGGCGAAGCGGAATTCCAGCTCCTGTTCCTGCTTGGCATGGGCCGCGCCGGTCACGACGCATAGGATGAGAGCCAGTCCCAACCATCGCAAATGCATGAAACCTCCGGTGGCGTTTTTCAATTTGTTGATTCTATTCATAAAGTTCCAGTCTGTTTCACCTGACCTACCGCTTCGGCTTGGTCGAAACGCCCGTGTAGGCATTCTTGGAAACAACCTGCCAGATCGTCTCGTGAAGGACTTTGAGTGTCTCTGGCGTGAATAGGCCCTCTTTCTTTCCGTCGTAATGGCCCTCTGGTTTGACTAGGCCTGCGGGGTTCGCGCTGCAGAGCGTCGCATAGACAGTTGCTCCCGCCAGGTAATGGCCGAGCCCTGCGTCAAGATGCAGCTTGTCTCCCATGATCTCGCTGATTGAACTGATGCCGGGCACCTTGCCCGCTTGCATCTTCTTATCAAACGCACACATCACTTCCGGAATCGGAACCAGGTGAATCTCAGCATCGGTCAGCGCTCTCAGGCGGGTCGTGAGATGCTCGTAGTAGTCACCCTGGTGGGACGTGGCGGTTGTCAGCTCGTCCTTGGTGGCCGTGCTCCAGGCGGTTTGCAGCGGCTTGCCTGTCCACAGGAACGGCCAACTTGCGTAGAGATAGAATTTCGTCTTTTTGTTTGCGGGGTTCTCGCGGGTCAGCTTGATGAACAGGAGAATCGAATCAATGTCCGTCTGCATGGTCGATTGCGGAAGGCCTCCGTACGGTCGTTTGTAGAACGGTTGGAGTGTCACGATGTCCCACTGGTGCTTCGTCAGCGCCTCGCGATACTTGCCGAATTTCTCGCTGATTTCGCGCCCGTTATCGGGGTTCCCCCAGATGTTATGCACCGGCGATCCGGATTTTATGTGTGCGCCTATCGTCAACTTCTTCGACTGCTGCTTGGCGAGCTCCGGCACACTGTACGGCTGGCAATTGTGCGTAAAGCTGTTCCCGATCATATAGACCGTGTCTGCACCGCTCGGCTGTGCCTGAACGAGCAGGACGGCGGCGATCATTGCGGCAGGTACCATTCTAAGTTTGCAGGTCATCATTTTTACTTTTGTTTCGCGATCAGTTCGGCCATCGACGTTGCGAAGGAGTCGCCAAGCCGGACGAAGAATTTTCCACTTCCCAGGTAGTGATATGGGCGGTCGCTGCCAACGGTGTCCCACTCCAAGAAATGCTTGGCCCAACCCTTATTGTAAACCTCGAGGGTATCGAGGGCATATTGGGTGTAACTCTCAACCGCCAGGACGTTGTCTTTGAATTCCGGAGCTTTGGCTGCTTCACGTTGGCCAACAGAAACAGCGTTTTCAGCAATTTTCTCCTTTGTCTGACCCGTGCCTAAGACACCAATAATGAACGGCATTTTTGGTGTTTTGTACTCTTTGCGCACGTCTTTGATGAAGTTGACCATATTGTCCTTATAGTTGTCACGAAAGGCGTCCGAAAACTGATCGTTGTAGCCCTGGAACCAGACAAAACCGGCGATCTCGTATCCCGCTTCCGGATCATAAGCCGGGTGATTGTCCTTGAGGTTGTCCAGAACTTGATGAACGGCGTCATTCATCATGCGGTAATTGAGGCTGGCATTCTTTTTGATCTCATCAGCTTTGCCACTCGCTTTTTGTTTGTCATCCAATTGGTATTCGCCGGCTGAAGGCGGCCGGAAATTATAATTCAGCGACTTGCCACCCCATGAGGTCTTGATCAGCAAAATGGGACCCTCAATTTTCTCTGCGATGGAAAGACCAAAACTGTATTCTGGCCCGATTGAGGTGGGGCCATGACCAGCATGTAGAACGACAATTAAAACTGAACCCCAACGACAGCTGTGGAACACACTCGCCGGTCGTCAATCTTTCCCAACACAACCGCAGGGAGGGTCCTTATCGGCTGTGTTGGGAAAGAATGATGACCTCTCGATTTGGCCGTGGAACAATTCATTTTCTAATTGTCGTCGAACTCAATTATAGTTGTCGTCAGACACAGCATGTCCGATGCTGAGTTTGCCTGATTTTTTGTTGCCATCTGAAATCGAATTGATGTAAACGCGATCAGAGACAATCAGGGAATCAGTGATTACTTTTTTGTAAGCCTCACCTGCCGCTTTGATTTTTTCCACTTCAGCTTCAGCGGCCGCTTTTGCATCTGCATCTGCATCTGCATCTGCATCTGTCATGGCCTCGATTCCCTTCTTCAGTTCATCGCCTTTTCTGGCGCGGACTAGTTGCTCGTCTAAGATGGCCTTGGACACCTTCGAATCCTTTTTAAAGACCAATTGAGTGAGTTCCTTGTCTTTGGGTCCTTCTGAATTAAACAAGGTGGCAATGGTGTGGCCTCTGGAATGCCCCACCATATTCGACTGGCCCGCCAGGATGAAAACCTTCAGCGGCTTGTCCTTGGACATTGCGCCGCCGGTCAAGACCAGCATTGTGATCATCGCCAATATCATTTTTTTCCATCTCTTTCATATTTCTTACTTCTTTTTTTGTTGTTATCTGTTTTTGCTAAAGAATTACTTTTCTGCCCCGCTGCCACTGGCCTCACTTGGTCTCGAGCCCTTGATTACCAAGACGCCAGAAACGGCGAGATGATCCGAGTGATCGTAGCCCTGCGATCCGAAAACGCCGTGTTTGACGACCTGGCTACTGACGGGCGAAAAGTGTTTGTTGTAAAAAATGTAGTCGATCCGGCTGTCGCCGCAGGTCAATCCCGGACTGATCTTCTTGTCTGGATGCGCCGTGCGATACAGGTCCTTGTAGCCGTGATCGGCCAGGTAAGGTGTCACCTTCCATCCTCCACGGACATCGAAATGCGAACGGGTGTTGAAGTCGCCGATGATCAGGGTCGGCAGATCGCGGTAGGGTTCGAGTTTTTTCTGGATCCCCTCGATCTCTTCAAGTCGCATCGAGGTCATCTTCTCGTTGCTCCCGTCACCCCACGGGTGCAGGTGCAGGACGAATACCACCAAGCGGTTTCCCTTCGCGGTTTCCAGCAGTGCCATGGTTCCACCACGATAGATCGGAACCTCCGGGTCGAAACGCTCATGATCCTTTGCCGCCATCGCATTGAATACCTCAGCGCGGATGATCTTGTGCTTCGTCAGCAGGACTTGCGGCATATAGAACCCATTGATCGTGTGATCTTTCGCCGGATGTTTCTCGGTCGGTGCGCGACCACCAAAGACGGTATTGTATCCAAGCTGCTTGGCAATCGCCTCGTTCCGCTTCTCGTCCCAGGCCTCGTTCAGACCGACGATATCAGCCCCGGATTTGCGGATGACGGCAGCTAGATTATCGACCCCGAGCTGCCACATGTGAATATTGTAGCTGAGCACGCGCACGGTTTCCGCAGAGGGAATCGCAGTAGATTCACCCAATACCTCCGGCTCGATCGCAAAGGCGGGCGAGCAGAAGATGAGAGACAGCAGTAATACACGGATCGGTTGTTTCATGATTTAACGAACTTCCCCGAATTCTGCCTCCCAGTCCTTAACGGCCTTCTTGAGCGTATCCAGGGCCTTCTGCAGGGTGGCACCCTGATGATCCTTCTTCGCGCAGCGGGCCTCCAGATTCGGCTGGATCCGCTTCATGCTGGCGATGAACGGTTTGCCATCTTCCTTTAGCATCATCGCGGCCTTGGCCAGGCCGATGTTTCCCCAGCCAGCCCCGATGATCGTCCAGCTCGCCGGCAACGCAGCCATGCTGGGGTAGGTGCGTTCGATCGCCGGCAGAAACGCAATCGCGTTTTCCGGATGCTTCTGCATGTCGATGTAGCGCAGTGTCTCGAAAATGTTGTTCAGGTCGATCGGCTGCTTGAAACCCTCGCGGAGCTTGAGTCCGTTGACCGACTTGGCCATGCCGGCGACGAGTTCGTCCTTGAGTTGCGGATTCTCAGCGATGGCCTTCTTGAACAGGCTCGTCGCGCCCCAGCGGCGGCTGGGCAGGTTGCTGTCGGCATCGTAGCTCGCGAGCATCGCGGGCAAGGCGGAGCGGAACGTCTCGGTCTCCGGGATCAGCGGATCCAATGCCGTAAACGCCGCGGCACGCAGCCACCATTCGCGGTCGCCGAGATACGGCGTGACCACGTTTAGGTGATCCTTAATTGCAGCCGCGTCACAGCAACTCAGCGCCATGAGGGCGTGACGCTTCTCCCACATCGGCGCCTTGGGATCCTTGAGCGGCTTGAGGATCTGCGGCAGGAAGTGCGCCTTGATCATCTCCGGGGTGATGTTCGAAGTCGTCTTGCCGATGCCCCAGCCGGTCGCGCAACTGATCGCGTCCAGCCCCGCCACGCGGAGGCGACCGTCGTCGCTGGCCAGTGCCTTCTTGATTTCCGGGATCGCTTTTCCACCCTGGAACCCCAGTCCGTGGGCGGCCCAGTCGCGCACCGTCGGCGAGTAGTGGCGCATCAACTTCGCGTACCACTCGACCGGCATCTGCTTCTTCCGCTTGTCGTTGATGGATGCATTGGCCGTGCTCGACTTGATCGTGCCGTCTTCATTGTAGAGGGTCTGGAACACCGCCGCGATCTCGTGCGGTTGCTCCTTGATCACGACGCCGTCGATGAAGTCGACCCGATGGAAGTCGTCCGTCTCCAGGGCCAACTCGACCGCGGTCGGCTTGTGCGCGACGCTGAATTCGGTGCGCGGCTTGCCACAGATGCGCAAGTTCTTGAGGTACGAGGTGTAGGTCATCGCGATCAGGCCGGTCTGGTAGAGCGGCGCGTTGCCAATCGTGCCGTACCCGGGGAACCATGGTGTCCGGAATCCCCCGCCCGGCATGCGGGACAACTCGTAGAACCAGATCATCTGGTCCTTGTGGCGCCGGTAGGAGTTCTTGTGCTCCTCGGGGACCAGCGCATCGACGATGTTGCGCCAGGTCTGGTTGCCGAAGCACGAGCCGTGCCCGCCCTCGCAACCGAAGTAGGTGTCGGTCTCGGACAAGGCAAGCAACTGGGCACCCGCCTGGAATTTCTTGTCTGGAAGCAGAGCCAGAGCCGAGGCCAAGCCGCCGTTCTTGCCATTCGACGACCACCACAACTCGGGGTGATGATCCCCGTAGGGCACGCCGCCCCGACCGGCATAGCGGAAGAACAGGCTCAGCGCGTCATCATAGGTCTTCTCATTGACCTTCACCCCGCACTCGCGGGCCAACACCAAGGTCGTCAGGGCCTGGTCGCCCGCGGCATGCAACAATCCGCCGGTAACATAGCCCGGCCCGCAGTTGCTTGTCCCGTGCCCCCAGCCGCCGAAATACTGGCCGGCGCTGAGGGTCTTGCACCTCGCCTCGAGTGCGGGCAACACCCGCTTGTCGCCCGTGGCGAGATAGTATTCGCCCAGGAAAATCCCGCTGTAACCAATTGACCAGGTGCTCGTCCCGGGCCCCTTCGCGGCCAGATCGAGCGCGTATTTCTCGACTGCAGGGAGGTATTTCTTCTCGCCGGTCGATAGCAGGAACAATCCTTCGAGGTTCCCGTTGATCCCGCCGGAACCTCCGCTGGGGCCGCCGTGCTTGAGGATAAACGCAGCGGTCTCGTCCACGATCTTCTGCGACTTCTTGCACTCGACCGGATAAGTCGTGCCGTAGCTCCCGATCGGGTCGAGTTGGACCACGACCGTCTTCTTCGCCCCGCCGCGCTCGATCGAGAACTTCATCTTGCCGTCGCGTCCCTCGGCCGCGTTAATCGCGAAGCCAAGCGGGTGGCGCGGATCCTGAA
>Ga0209390_10001636_pt1 | contig 42394 bp, 36 predicted proteins | sample BON01_FD_187212 | JGI IMG/M metagenome (GOLD analysis project Ga0209390, IMG submission 187212) | Freshwater microbial communities from Lake Bonney liftoff mats and glacier meltwater in Antarctica - BON-01 (SPAdes) (version 2) | ecosystem: Environmental > Aquatic > Freshwater > Ice > Glacier...
TGGGATGAAACCGGCTACCCCATAACTTTCGCCACCAAACGGGAAGCCCAACTGGAAATCGCGGACACCCTCCTGCATCAAATTACCCAGTTCCAAAACGGAGAGCGTGAGTTCGACGACGCCATCACCGTTGAAGACCAAATTTTACCAGTGAGCCGCCATACCGACGGCAGCATCCAACTCGAAAACGGCCTAATTTTTGGAAGTCGAGAAAACTAGTTCCTAAAAACAAACTTCCGATGAACAGAGAGGAATCCCCCATCAGGTAGGACTGCGTCCTTCGGCAGTTGTAACGTTTCGCCTTCATAAGCTGCAAAATTTTCCGCCACGGTGCGTTGAGGGAGGGCTGCCTTGAGTTCACTCGACAACTTGAGCTCGAGATTATCATCGAAAGAAATAAGCCCCCTATCGAAAGCCGCATCATGAAGCCGTGAAAGACATAGCCCATTGCGAACATTAAGCCGCTGTTTCTCATGTTTTCCCCAAGGGAGAATGTGAGAGGCGATCAACAATTGTCTCAAGGCGAGGCCTGTAACTCCACATTGGCCATCGAAATTATTAAGCACGGCTTGCCTAAAATACTCCTGTCCTCGTCGCACTTTCACATTTGCCGACTTTTCGGTCGGACCAGCTGGCACTTTGGAAATACGCACTCCATTTTTGGAAGTTACTTCAATCTCATGAGATTGAGTTACGCCGAACAGTTTCCGGAACGCAGCCTCGCTGGCGGGAACCGCCTCGGAAAGATCTTCATGGAAATCAGCCCAGAGGGCTCGATCCAAGGCACTTGCCCCCGACAGTCCTTTGATTCCTCGCAACTTTAATGCCGGGTCCAGAGACGCAAAATTGCATAGCTTCATGGCCAGACTTCCTGATGTTCGTCCGAGTCTTTTCGAAACCTCAATAACAGCTTTTTGCCGACCATGCATCTGCCCAAAGGTGAGTTTGTGGTAGATATTTAAAGCAACTACTAGTTGGTCGTTAGTCCATCGAGTGTTCGGTGCCATAGAAAATTGAATCAAAAATCACCTAGAACGCGTAAAACCGAAAAATAAGCCTTGGGAATTTTGTGCTCATGTGGAGAGGCGCGGCTTTTAGGAACCTAGATCCGTTCCAGTGTTAACCCAATTTCGCGAAGTGTCTTTCTTATCGTTTTGAATCGTTCAAAATCAAATCGATCAGCCTCATCGTCGGTTAAGGACATCCATCCATCTTCTGAATACATGCACTCCAAATGGGCAAGCCGGTTTCTTAGATTTTGCATTGCACTAATATCGCCCCCGTCGGAAAGAAGGCTATAGACGTCTTCCACATTCTTCATGAGCTTAGCGAGTCTATGCCTCACGAGGTTGAAATCCGAAATTTTGACGTCGGACAGCGCCGAGATAGGACACTCGATTCGTCCGGCTTTCTCTAATTGATCCTCCGCTCTTTTCGTAATTCGTTTCACTACATCAACCCGAACAGACTCCAACACCTCGGGACTAGCGTTACTCAGGATTTTGGTGCACTTGTCCCGCAAGATCCGATCAATCCTGCTTGTTTCATCCATCACAACGCCACGGATTCCATTCACATCGCATGCTTTCTTAATGTGATCCTCTAGAATCATTTCAAAATTCTCCGCGAAATTTGCGCGATCAACGACAAAGACCCCATCCACTCGATTTTCATAGAGTATCTTTCGCAAATTCTCCGAGGCATTTCCGCTATAAAACACCATATCTGTATAGACCTCTGCGCGGAGTTTTCGCGCTATATCGGAACCGTCCGGTCCGGTTCCTAGGTCGTAGTCAAATACAATCATATCGTATTTATTGTAGCGCGAGATCCGCTCGGCAATCTCCACCACCTCTGCTTCGGTTACCGTTGTTTTCATTTCAACCCTCAAGGAGTAACCAGAGGATTCAAGGCACTCCTTAATACTTTCTAGGTCGTGCTCCAATGCTTCGGGTTGATCCTCAAACCACAGAATTTCGTAATTAATTTTCATCGCGATACAAACTTGATTAGGAGCGTGAAGCCAGTCTCTTGATCCTTTCGAGGCAGCGCAACCATCTGCCCACCCAAGCGCTCAACCTGATCCCGGCAGAAATGCAATCCCAGGCCAGAACCCTTTGTTCGAGAAAACCCCCTTTCGAAAATGTCTTCAGGATCTTCGATATCAGCCGCTAAACCACGACCATTGTCATGCACGCGAACCATTAGAATACCGCTCTCAATCGAAAGTTTGAAAGAAATCTTAGACGCTCGAGCTTTTTTGGCATTCGAGATAAGATTATCGAAAAGTATTCCCATCTCGATTGGAGGAAATTCCATCCCAAATTCTTTTGGCGTAGAAGCGACATCGATCTCAATACCTGATGTAAAACGAGGGGCCATCACAGTAAGGTGCTCGTGAATGAAACCAATAAGGTCGCCCTCGATTTTTCCAGAGGTCATCCGAAAGTTCGCTGCCGTCAAATATCGAGAAGTGGAAATAATCTTCTCAATTCCTTCGCCAAGCTGATAAAATGCTGCACGAACCTTGACCCAATCCGCCCCCTGTTTCGCGTTGATCGAACGAATTTGATTTTTGATCAGACTTTTATTGTGCCCAGCAAAATAGATCATCTGGTGAATGAAATTTTCCAACTGCTCCTTATCTCGTGATCCCGTGCTTGTGAGAAATACATTTCGCTTCCTCTCTTCTTTATAGGCAGATTTTGCAGTTTCCGCCTCATGCTGGGCGGCCGAGGCCGCACGTTCTGCTTCCCTCCTCGCCTTCTCCTCTTGTTCCGCTAGCGAAAATGCCTCTCGCTCGTCTCTTTTCGCCCGTTTGAGGACCACCTCGGCTTTTGCTACCTGCTTCGCGAGCGACTCATCACCGAGTTTATCTGCTAGTTTTCGCAATGTAGACAAAGACGGTTCAAACCCCTCTGCTTTCTCGCTGAGAATACCTATTAGATCTCGGTTGTAATCAAGGACCTCGACTTCCTTTGAGTCGGACAGGTCTCCGATCAGCTCAATTATTTTAAGTCGATTACCATCAAGAAACATCCGTTCGGATGTTTCAAATTCCTTGTCCAGTTTATCCATCCAAGAAACACCAACAACATAGCGTTCGAACTTCTTGACGCATCGAAAAATGCAAGCGCTTAAAGCAAGGGCAGCTGGAGTGTCGATGAGTCCCTTGTCCCTGCTTGAAGACTCTTTGAAGTCAGCTTCACTTCCGTGAACATCAACCCTACCCATGATGTCGCGATTTCCTAGGAACCTCCGCATACCTTGCGCCTTTCTTCGATCGAGCCCCCAATAATCATTTCCTTCTTCACCAACGGGAAATACACGAAAACTGTTACGAAACAAAAAAACTGATCCGAAATCACGAGACCGAATACCCATTTTCCTTTTGAAGGAATTCTTCGCCGCAAAGTTGAGAAAGAAAATATTGGCAGAAAACTCAGAGCCCATGAGTGGTGTCAGCTCAGCGTCCAGTTTCTCACGTATTCTATAAATTTCGTCGCCTCTATCATGCAAAGTTGAATGTAGGTAACCCGATTTGATCCAAGTCTCCAACCAAGTCGTCTTCCCTTGGAGGGTTTCTAAAATGGAATTCTTAACAATGCCGTTGACGACTTGAGGAGCATCTTCCTCCTCGTCGATTTCACGAATAAGCGCCTGATCCATTTCAGTCTCTCGATCACAGCGAACCTCGATCGTGTATTTGTCTCCATCACTCCCAAACGGGTTAATTAATTTCGCTAGGTTCGACCTCAACTGAATGAGCTTACCGCGAGTCCAGGATTCGGCATTTCTGAGTTCGGAAATACTGATGGCTACACCTGAATCTTCGGGAACAAAATCAGACTGAAAATCAAAGCGATCAGCTTCAGTGTAACCAACATCGATTTTCGAAAAAAGGTCCTCCGCATTTCGTTCAAAGTCCCCCCAATTGACATTCACTACATTGACCAGCGAGCGAGCCTTGGACTTGGTTTGAAGTTCCATTTTTCCGCCCAACCGGTCGCATGAAAATCTCCCGACTCCTTTGTTCCCAGCATAAACCTTTGATTGGCTGTCCTCGGTCCCTTCCTTCTTTGCGGAATAAGCAAGGAAGAGCCACTTGTCTCTAATATCTTCAAACGACATCCCCTTGCCATCATCGATGACCCGGATGCACGAATCCGCGCCGCTCTCGAGATCGAACACTACGGCGATTCTCGACGCACCGGCGTCGATAGAGTTCTTTACGAGCTCAAAAATAGCCACGAAGTCATTCGTTATCAGGTCTCTCCCGATAACACTTTTGAGAGCAGCACTTACCCTGAACTGTAGCTTCTTACTCATCCGAGAGAATTGTCTGCATTGCGAGTCCCGCTAACTCAGCAAATAGAGGAGGGATTGCGTTCCCAATCTGGCTGTAGCGAGGAACTTCAATTTTCCTCCGCCGCCCGCCCGTGGTGTATTTCCCCTTAAACTCATACCAGTCCGGAAACGACTGGATCCGGGCATACTCGCGAACGGTTAAAATTCTAGGTTCACAATAATGCACATAGTCGTCCGGTAAAGTAGTCAGTGTGGGCGTTGGCGTTTTCGCGTTAAGAAGCTTCGTGCTACTTTTCTTTGTATCGAACTGTTCTCGAACTTGTTTAGAACTAAGTCGTTTCTTGATAATCGTCTCGAACTTAAGTTCGACGGCATCCGAATGATTGGCAAATCGATGGCTGTCCGGAATGCCGTTCGCGCTACCTCGCATTAGCTTTTGATAGGAGGTGTCGGAGGTCGCAGAATACCGACCTGCCTGAAATCTATCTGAGTCAGGCGAAACGCATACGCCATATTTTCGCTGAATATCTGAAATCGCTGTTTCTAAACTTTGGGTCGGATGAAGGTCTTTCGATTTCAGAAATTCATCACTGTTCGTTTTCAACGAAGTGAAAAAATTCGATGCGCTTTTGTTGCGGGTGCCAACAATTATGCACCGCTGCCGATGCTGCGGCACGCCATATTCTGAGAAATTCAATACCTCTGCCTTCGCATCCGAATAACCGAGTTTCTTAAGGTAATCTAAAACGAAATCAGAATACGGGATCCCTCTGGTGTCGTCACTCCGTTTAAACCCGATCTTGAAGCCTTTGACATTTTCGAAGAGAATCGCCCGTGGACGCACCAAATCGATAAATTTGAGATAAGATGAGACCAAGCCATTGCGCTGGTCTTTTTCAACACGGCGCCCTGCCATTGAAAAACCCTGGCAAGGTGGACCACCTGCCACGAGGTCAACAGACCCTCTGAGTGCCGTGAGATTGTCCTTATGCTCTTCCAGCAATTCGTTGATATCGTGATTAGACTGCCCCAACCACTTAGGCCATGTGAAGTGGTTGTTATTTTCTATCAGATTATGCTCAAGAGTCTTGAAAGCGTCCGGACTCTTTTCGACAGCGAAGAGCCCGTGCCAGTGACCCGAATTATATAAGCCGAGTGACAACCCTCCACATCCCGAAAAGATGTCGATATATTTCAATTTTGGGGGTTCAGACATCGCAGTAGCCGACTAAATGTTTGGAATACGCCGTTTAACCCAGTCGAGTTGAGACGGGGACGGTGGTCAATCACCTAGAATGCTGTAATTTAGCCAGGCATCCGCCTGCTGAATCGAAATCTACCCCATTCGAAAAGAATTTCTTTACCGGCCATCACTATCGATGGCCACGCAAAACACCCAAAACTCGGAGGCACGAAAAGAGTCTGGTCTAAACAATTGTAGTATCCGGCTCTTCACGCGTTCATCCGCCCCCTCCCAGCCTTAGCGACCTCCGCGTCTTTGCGTTAAAACTCCACCGGCCCGCCCCGAAAGTTGTGATCGAGCGGTGAATGCCCCCAAATTGGGAAAAGCGAGCGTCATTCCCCAAACTGACAACTGCCCCCCCCCCAATCAATCCGCACTATCTAGAGTTTATCCGAGTCTTGCCCAAAAAACGTTGAGCCATAATTTTCGTCCTATGAGTTTCAACGATGTCTTGGGAGAGCTACCTGCCCTTTACGTTTCGAAACGGCGGCTCTTGATCCGACGCGCCATGGATAGTAACGAAACCCCGCTCTCCTCTGTCCCAGAAGCTGTAAGCGACCAACGTCGCGCAGCTCATCAACAGGATCCGGCCACCGCTATTCCCTTGGAGATGAAAGCACGTTTCCGCCATCGATCAGGAGAATGAATTGGCGAGTAACCATCCGGCCAGAGGCTCAAACCGGCATGACTGGGGCAAAGTTTGGATTGAAGTGAATCCACCCAGCCTAACTTCCGATTCTCAAATCCAATTCACTGGTTGGCCCCAGCATCACAGCCGACTCCACTATATCACGGGGAAGGGCGCCCCTGATTTTTGCGCTCTTTTGCGGCCAATCCCATCACGCCGACGGCCTCCCCGTCTTTTCCCACCTCCAGCCTGAGCGACCTCTGCGCCTCCCCGTCTTTACGTTAAAATCCCTCCGACCAACTAATTCACGCTTTTCGGGTGATTGAATGAGCCACCTCACTATTCATTCAGCCCGACAGCTTCGGCTTTGAATGATCAAGCTCTCGACGGGTCAAAATTCCTCAACTTGCCTAATCTCGAAATATTGATATCTGATGACGTCATCATGAGAACCATCATCGATCTTCCTCAAAGCCAGGTAACTGCGTTAGATTCTCTTTGTCAGGAAAAGGGGATCTCCCGCGCGGAAGCCGTGAGACGAGCGGTAGACGCGATGCTGTCGTCGCAACAAATCAGCTCACAACAGGCCTCGTTCGGTGCGTGGACCAAACCAAAGAATAGCCGGGCACTCGTCGATGACCTACGGGAGGAATGGGGGCGATGAAGGCCGTCATTGATAGTGATGTGTTGATCGACTACCTACAGGGACTCCCTGCCGCCAAAGAGGAACTCGCCCGCTATCGATCCCCTCATTACTCGATCATTTCGTTCATAGAGTTACTCTGCGGAGCAAAAAACCCTCATGAGAAACAGGCCGTCGAAGGACTTCTCGGCAGCATGAAAAAGGTTGATATCAGCGAATCGGTGGCACGCCGTGCCGTTGAGCTTCGGCAAGAACTCCAACTCAAATTACCCGACGCCGTAGTGCTCGCCACCGCCGAAGTCGAAGGCTGTATCCTCGTCACTCGGAATACTCGTGATTTCCCCGCCAACGACCCCCGCGTTAGATTCCCCTACGCCGTTTGAGCACATAAAATCCCATTTCGAATCATTTACTCGATGCCCGCCTTCATTGCCTGATCTGTTTTTTCAACTTTTTGCGGCCAATCTCATCACGCCGACGGCCTCCCCTCTCTTCCCCTATTCGCCCACCTACCTCACCTCAGCGGCCTCTGCGCCTCGGCGTTAAAACATTCCCCCAGCCAACCGGCTCCATTTCCCCGTCCCTCAACCCAAACCCTACGAAGGATCCCGGGTAGGGAGCTCCATAGTCCTCCCCGTAACGAGGTTGGCGATCAACGGCACCGCGCATACCCCTACGGCCGGGAGCAGCCACACCAGTTCTATCCGCAGCAGCGCTCCGAGGAGCGCGACTCCGAGAAGTCCACCCATAAAAAACGCCCCGAACTGCCGAAAAGCAAAAACGGAGGTGATGGCCATCACCAACCCTGCGATCCCCACCGGCCAAGGCACCAGCAGCGCAACCATTCCAACGACATATCCCAGCGGTGCGAGCATCCCCCCCTCTTCCCTTTGCGAATAAAGTTGAGCCATGACTCCGATCAGCATCGCACCGACAAACACCCCATATTCCATCTGAGATACTTGGCTCCAGTAGACGACCTCCAACCCCAAGCTCCCCCTCAGCAGGTAGACCCCCAGCATTGCCCGCACGGGATCAATCCACAGCGCCGCCACCCACCACCAAGGCTTTCTCGTCTTAACACTGTGCAAGCTCTGAAAGCTCTCCCACGTGCGCAACTGCACCTGACGGGAAAGCATGCCAATCGTGGGAAACAACAACAGAAACAAGCCTGGTGCGAGTGTTTCCCAAGCAAACGTCACCGCACGTCGCCTTCAGTATCATCCGGAAACTCGTAGCTAATTAGCCCCTCGATTACTTCCCGCAACGCCATGTCCTCCAACGAATGTTTCTCCAATGACTCAATCAAGGGACGGGCACCCCGTCGGATTTGCTTAACTCGGCGCGAGATAAGGTTCACCAAAATATTAGGGTCAGGCACAACCTTTAGCGCCGCTTGCAAATAATCGTTTCTCATAGCGAATAACCTGCCCGATGAGTCGAAATGATCTCGGCGCAGTCGGACCTTCTAGAAGCCCGATCGACCAAATACCATGACTATCGCTGAGCCCCCCTGCTCTACCCCTTCGATACGTTTCCCCACCAACTACTTACCCCCTATAATAACTTCCCCTTCGGCCTAAACCCCATCTCGCTTCGCCCCCGCATCCCCGCCCCATCTCCCACTCCAAGGCCCCCCTTTTACCCCCCTCCATTACGAAACCGTTCGGATGTTTTGGGTATTTCGTGGTCTCTGAATATCGGGCTGCAGGATTTCGGTTTCCCGAGAGTTCGTAGCTCCCGGCCTGTTGGCCCCAAAAATATCGCCCATGCGCCACCCCCCTCTGAGTCTTTCGTCTCCATTTATTCTTCAATTACCTATACGGGCACCCATTCCATCCCCTTCACAGGGGCATCATCTACGCGCTCTCGCGCTCCATGGGGCAAACAACTCCCTGGGTTTCATCCGCTTGGCTAAAAGCCTAAAACTGCCGGGCGTAGCCGGTAGGCGAAACGTTTTCGTGTCTATTTGTCGTTAAAACACCCCTGCTGCTCAGCTCAAATCTTTCACCCCCAGCTCGGCGTCTCATCGCAGAATGTTACCCGTTCCCCACTCAACGGATGCGTAAACGACAGCTCCAGGCAATGCAGCCCCATCGGCGGCTCATCCACGCCTAACGTCATCGCCGCACCATCTTCGATCGCGGCCCGTCCATAAATCGGATCGCCCCAAATCGGATAACCTAATGCCTGCAGATGTAGCCGAATCTGATGCGTGCGCCCCGTGACCGGCCGCACCTCGAGTAGCGAGGTGTCGTCCGCTTCCCGATAAGAAATTACCTTAAACTCAGTCCGCGCCGCTTTCCCATTTTCCCGATCAATCAGCCGACTTCCCGTAGGCCCCACCACCGTCCCCACCGGTAATTCACACTCAAATTCAGCCTCCCTTGGCTTCCCCTGCACTCGTGCGAGGTAAGTCTTTTTTACCGTGCCGGCCGTAAATTGCGGTTGCAGGCGGCCCGCCACGCGCCGCGTGCGCGAACACACCACCAGCCCGCTGGTGTTCGCATCCAGTCGGTGTGCGGGACGCGGATGATACGGTGCGTAAGCTTCGGTCAAAAAATGATCGAGCGTATTAAGCTTAAACCGCCCGCCCGGATGCATCGGCAGCGGTGCCGGTTTCGACAACACCACAATCGCTTCGTCTTCGTAGACTAACTTCACCCGCGCGTTCACCGCTGGCTCCGTCATCGCCGGTTTCAGCTGCACGTAGTATTCCCCCGCCCTCACCACGCGATCGAGTGACGTTCTCCTGTCCGTGCTGTCGACCAGCTGATCTTCATCCACCATCGCCTGCCAATGTGCCGGCGGCAGATGTGGAAAAACCGCCCCGAGCGCCGCGCCCAAGGTTGCCCCGTCTTGCTGACCAGGCACCGTAAATGGACGTCGATTATCATAGGGCACCGACCCCGGCAAAGGATCGACCAATGCATCCAACTTCTTCTGACGCTCCGCCAACGCCACGCGTTCCTTCTCTGCATCCGTCACATAACAGTGCGGACAACTTTGCGGCGGCTGGTAATGCGGATGCTCCTGCTCCTCTGCCGTTAATGGCGTCTGACAATGATAACATTGGGTCGACTCCGACTCCCGTAAAGCCGGGTCCACCCCCACCCGCTGATCAAAAACAAAACACTCCCCGTCATAGTGATCGCCACCGACTTCCTCGAAGTATTTCAGGATGCCTCCGTCGAGTTGGTAAATTTCCTTAAACCCTTCTCTCTCCATGTAAGGTCCGGCCTTTTCGCAACGAATGCCCCCCGTGCAAAACATCACCACCGGCCGGTCCTTAAGGTCGTCCGGCAACTTCGCCACCGCTTGCGGGAAATCACGAAAAGAATCAATGCCCGCCCGCACCGCCCCTTTGAACGTGCCCAACTTCACTTCGTAATCATTACGCGTATCGAAAAGCGTCACCGGTTTGCCCTCATCCAACCACCGCTTCAACTCCGTCGCCTTCAACTTCGGCGACGTGTGCGTCGCCGGATCGATTCCCTCCACCCCAAACGCAATAATCTCCTTCTTAATCCGCACGAGCATGCGATTGAACGGCTGGTCATCGCTCTCGCTATACTTTGGCGCCAGAGCCCCCAGTCCCGGCACCGCGCAAATGATCGCCACCACCTCATCGATCGACTCCCGCCCCCCGGCCACAAACAGATTAATCCCCTCTACACTCAACAAAATCGTCCCCTTCAGTCCCCGCGCCTTACACGCCGCCAAAAGCTCCGCCCGCAGCGTCTTCAGCTCCGATAAATGGGCAAACAGGTAACAAGATATATTCGTGATCATGAGAAAAACCGGACCACTACCCAGCGGAACCCAGCCCCCACTTCAACCTCAACTTACCAAAACCTCATCAATCCGTCGTGGGCATCGCGTTGTGAGTAGCGAGTAAAGCCCCCCGATTCACCCTGCCCCCCCCCATCAGTCCCCTTCTCTTTTTCTCATCCTGCCCCGCCCCGCTCTGCTCCTTCTGTTCCCTTCTGTAAAAACCGTCGGCCCGGCCCCCGGCCCCGCGCCTCTAGGCGCACGCAACGCTGCCCCATCAGTTGGGATCTTTGCGACTTTTCGCGGCCAAAAAACGCCCGTACGTTAGCCCTCGGTGGCGTCTTTGTCTCCTCCGTGCGCTCTGTGGCTAAAATCCCCTCCCTGCCTCAACCGCCCTCCAGCGCGCAGTCGGTGGACGAAGCCTCGGGTCTATTCGTGGCTAAAAGTCCCCCTCCCTACCCGCCTTCAATCTCTTCCCGCAACGCCTCCAATTCCTCCCACCGCTTAAACGCCACCGCCGAATCCGTTTCATTCGCATCAAGCCGCGCCTTGATCCCCGGCACGTCATCCCCCCGGTCCGTATACAAAGTAGGATCCGCCAACGCCTCCGTCAGCTGAGTGTGCGCCACTTCCAAAGCCTCTATCCGGGCCGGCAACTCTTCGAGCTCTCGCTTCTCTTTGCTCGCCATCTTCCGCGGCTTCTTCGCGATCGCATAACGCTTCGATCCTTTCGACTGCACTGGAGCTGCCACCGCTTTTTCGTTCCGCTTCTTTTCCTCCATATAGTCGGAATAGCCCCCGACATACTCCGCCCACTTCCCGTCCCCCTCGGCCACCAGCGTCGTCGTCACCACGTTATCCAGAAAGTCACGATCATGACTCACCAGCAGGAGCGTGCCCCTGAATTCCACCAACAAATTTTCCAACAAATCCAGCGTCTCGGCATCGAGGTCATTCGTGGGTTCATCGAGCACCAAGATATTTGCCGGCTTCGTAAAGAGTCGTGCTAACAAGAGTCGGTTTCGTTCCCCCCCGCTCAAAACCCGCGCCGGCGTCCGCGCCCGATCGGGTTCAAACAAGAAGTCCTCCAGGTAACTGATCACGTGCTTCCGTCTCCCATCAATCGTCACGTGGCTATTCCCCTCCGAGACATTGTCCGCGACCGACTTTTTATCATCAATCTGCGCCCTCAATTGATCCAGATAAACCACCTCCCGTTTCGTGCCTTCCTTCAGCTCGCCCGCGGTGGGCTCGAGTTGCCCCATCAACAAGCGCACCAACGTCGTCTTCCCCGAGCCGTTAGGTCCAAGCAGTCCGATCTTATCCCCTCGGCTGATGAGTAAATTTAAATCCTTCACCAAGGGCTCTCCCCCCGGATACGAAAAACTCAATCCCACCGTTTCCACCACTCGCTGACCACTGCGCTCGGCCTCGCTCACTTTAATCGTCGCCGTTCCTGCCACTTCGCGGCGCGCGCGACGCTCCGTCCTTAACTGCTTCAAGCGGGTCACCCGACCTTGGTCACGCGTGCGGCGAGCTTTCACTCCCCGCCGGATCCAAGCCTCTTCCTGCGCCAGAACTTTATCCTTTAACGCTCGCTCCCGTTCCTCGACTTCCATCCGCGCCGATTTCCGCTCCAGGAACGTATCAAAATCACAGTCCCAATTTGTCAGCACCCCGCGATCGAGCTCCACAATCCGGGTCGCCAGCTTCTTCAAGAAAGTCCGGTCATGACTCACGAAAAACAACGCGACCTGCGCCTCCACCAAGAAATCCTCAATCCACTCGATACTCTCGATATCCAGGTGATTGGTCGGCTCATCCAAAAGCAGCAAATCCGGTCCACTCGCCAACGCTCGCGCCAACAAGACCCGTCGCTTCATCCCCCCGGAAAGTGCCTCAAAATCGGCCTCGGGTGACAGGCTCATCCGTTCCAATAGATTCTCCAGCCGCACCTCTTGCTCCCAATCTTCCTCGTGCTCGCTCAGGGGCACCAGACCTGCCATCACCACATCATGCACCGCCCCCTCGACATCCGTCGGGATCTCCTGCGCCAACGTCGCCACTCGCAGTCTCGGCATACGCGAAATCGAGCCGAGGTCGGGTTTCATCTCCCCCGCGAGCAACCGCATCAACGTGGACTTCCCCGATCCGTTTCGGCCCACCAAGCAAACACGTTCTCCTGCATCAACTTGGAAGTTCACCCCATCAAGCACGGGGGGACCACCGAATGCATGGTGAAGATCAAGTAAGGTGATAAGCGGCATAGAGCCCGCCAACTTGCCACCCCGTCCCGCCCAAAAGCAATCCGCAATCAGCACGAAAGGGACGGACGGACCGCTGGGCCGACCGCAACTGGCCCTCAATCCCAATCCGTGTTTAGCCGGCGTTAAACAAAATCCCGGCCTAACCGCCCTGCCTCTCAGCCCCAAAAACACCCCCAGTGCATCGTCGGTGGACGATGCCTTTTCGGGTCCATTCGTGGTTAAAAAATCTATCCTGCCCCCCCCGGCACCTGCCCCTCGCCCGCCCACCGCCGCGCTCCTCGTCCCTACCGGATCCGAAACATCAACCCCACGCCTGCCGCCAACATGATCAAATTCGGCCCCAGCGCCGCCCACATCGGCTCCAGCACCCCTCTCGCCCCCAACGCCCCACCCACCTTAAATAATACGAAATAGATCAAAAACAACCCGATCGACTTCGATACGCCCACCGCCGGATTCACCCGCACGCCTGACACCGCAAACGGCACCGCCAGCGCGATAATGATCAGCGGCCCCAACGTCTCCGCCAATAACCCGAAATACCGCACCGCATAAAGCCTCAGTTTCGGATCATCATGTGAACCATGATACTCCATTACGCGCTCTAGCTCGAAAAACGACAGATCACTCGCTTTCTGGTCAAACACCAGCATCAGCTCCGGATCCTCCCGATAGCGGCTGATCAACTGCTCCTCGATCGCCACCGTGCGGAGCACTTCGCCCGTCTCGGGCTCGATCCAGATCTCACGCCCATCTTTGAAGACCCACCCTTGCCGCGCTTCGTCATACCACGCTTCTCGCGCCTGCAATCGCGTTTTCTCCCGCCGCTGATTGTCCATCTCCGTCACCGTCACGCCGTAGCCACGTGACGTGTAGCGACTGTATCGGTTCATAAACCACACCCGGTTTTCTTCCCGATTATCGAAGGCCACCGACACCACCGCCTCGATGCGATCAACCTGCTCGACCTCCCCCTGCCCCTTCACCCTTAAGTCTCGCAAAATACCTCTCGAGGTTTCCACCGACCACGGGATCACCGTGCCATTCAGATACCAGGTCACCCCGCACAACACCAAGCCCGACACCCAAATCATTCGGGTGATCCGCCACATCCCTAAACCCGCCGCCCGCATCGCCGTTATCTCCAGATTCCGGTGCAGTCGGCCGAGCGTATACAGCAGCGACAACAACAGCGACAACGTCAGCACCAGCGATAGAAAGCTCGGCAGTCGCACCGTATAGTAAAATACGATATCCACCGCGCCGGCGCCAAATTCGATCAGATCGCCCAGATCATCATACATCGACTGCATGAGCAGCAGGCCCATCGTCGCCCCGAGCACGAGCAACAACGTGCCCAACCATTCCCGCAAAATGTATCGGTCGATCAATGACATTATTTTTTCGGCTCCATCGTTTCGTCTGCTTTATCCGCCGGCGTCATCGTCCACCCCGTAAACCCGTAAATCGCCGAGATGATCGGATTGAGCAGGTTCAAAAAGGCAAACGGCAGATACGCCAACGGAAACACCCCCAAAGTCGCAAACATGTAAGCTCCGCACGAATTCCACGGAATCAAGGGCGACGTCATCGTGCCGCCATCTTCCAGACATCGCGACAGATTTTTAGGATGTAATTTCGCCTGATCAAACGCGGGGCGATACATGCGCCCCGGCACCACGATGGAAAGATATTGGTCCGCCGCCACCACGTTGATCCCAAAGCTCGTGCCTAGCGTCGCCAGAACCAAACCCCCTCGCGATTTCGCCATCCCCAAGATCGCTCCTGCAATCCGCGCCAGCATGCCCGACCGCTCCATCACCCCGCCAAAACACATCGCACACAGAATGATCCCCACCGTGCCATACATACTGCTCATCCCCCCCCGAGTGAGCAGATCATCCACCGCCGCAACTCCTGTTTCGCTCACGTAGCCGTCGTAGGAAATACTCAACAAAGTCGCCAACGACTCGCCCTGCAAAACGCTCGCCATCACGCCGCCCACGATCGTGCCCGCCAGCAATGCCGGCAACGCCGGCACCCGCATCATCACCATGACTAAAACAACGAGCGGCGGAATCGCCAACCAACCCGATAGCGTGAAATTCTCGGACACTCCCATCACCATTTCGTCGACCGACCCTGCCGCCAAAGTCCCATCGCCGTACTTCAACCCGAGCAACCAATACAAGATCAGCGCGATCACAAAACTCGGTCCCGTCGTGTACAACATATGCCGCACGTGATCAAAAAGTTCCACCCCCGCAATTCCCGGTGCCAAGTTCGTCGTATCTGAAAGCGGCGACATCTTATCCCCGAAATAGGCCCCCGAAATGATCGCTCCCGCCACCATCGGCAACGGCACCCCGAGACCCTGACCGACGCCGATTAACGCGACCCCGATCGTGCCCGCCGTCGTCCAGGAGCTCCCTGTCACCAACGATACGATCGCGCAAATCAAACACGTTGCGAACAGGAACACTTGCGGCGAGAGCAGCTTCAGTCCCGCCACAATCAGCATCGGCACCACGCCGCTCGATATCCACAACGCGATCAGCATTCCCACCACCAACAAAATCAAAATCGCGCCCAAAGAGAGTTTAATCCCTTCCAAGTAACTCCGCTGAATCGTCGCCCAGCGCAGGCCCAATCGCCCCGCCATCACCGAAGCCACCGCCGCCGCCGCCACCAACGGAATCTGCACCGGTATCGACTGATACAATACGCCACCGCAATAGGGCACTTGGGCCCAAAACCGCAAAAACGGCGAGATAACCGCCAACTCCGGCAGATCGTTGAGATTCAAGACCGCCCCCGCCAAAAACACGATCAAGCAAACCACCGGAATCAGGGCTTCCGTTAGCGTGGGCGGGCGCAGTTTTCGAGAATCAGTGGTCATGCAGTCGGATAGGCGGAGAACGAGCCCGTCCTCGGCAGAGGCCAAACTCGCGCAAACCTTGCACCAGCCCGCCTCTCCCGCGCCACCTCAAAGTGCGCCCCAACCCAAAGGAACCAATCGCCCCCTTCGGGGGGCCGGCTCGACGCCCGACAACCCTTCCGCCCCCGGGAAATACCCTTTCCCACTCAAAACCACGCCCGCTACCGCACCGTTCGTGCCCGCCCCGTCTCAATCGAAGCCGGCAGACCTCGGCGCAGCCCCGGCGCATCTCCCACCGGCACCGGCCAGTCCTGCGGTGCCATCCGACGCAACCAAGCAAGCGACAAATCGTATTCGATGTAACCGATCATTCCCGTGTTCACGCACGCCTCCAACTGGGTTCTCCTCCCTTCGACGGTCTGTCCCGGCGTAAATGCCAACGCGAAATGCGCCTCACAGCGTTGGCCGGTGATCAAATAATCACGCCCTTCTTCCGCCTGTGCGAGCAACTGCTCCGCCCCCATGTTCCCCTGCACGGCCATCAACAATTTTGCGATCCAAGCCGCTTCGTCCACCAACGCGCGTGCTTGCTCAACTTCATCCGCTCGGGCGCTCCCCGCCAACTGGGCCATCCCGTGGGCGTGAAGAGCGGAAAATGCCCGCCGCGACGGGTCCGCCAACTCATTCTCAAACCCAGCCGTGAAGGCGACTGCTGCTGCCGCGTAGTCGCCCAACATCGTCTCCGCGATACCTCGGGAGAAATTTGTTTCCTTCATTTTTCGATCCGCCTTCTTCAAGTCTTCCCGCGCCTGCATGACCGCGGCGGTATCCTGCATCGCCACCGCGAGCGATAGGTTTTCCCGCCCGAGGTTCACCCGGTCGTTTGAAAGTGCCGCGTAACGATCCAACGCCTCCCGCGCCTGCTGAAAGTTACCCAGCGTCCGCTCACTCTCCGCAACGATGAGCCAAGCGTTCCGCTCCTCCTCCGGCGTCGGCGTCGCCAGTTCCAAAGTCGCCATCGCATCGCGTCGCCGACGCTCATAATGCCCCGCGATCAAACGGTTCATGGGCACTTCGACTCGCGCGACCGGATCCGCCTCCCCCGGAAAAACGGATACCCGCGCGGCGCCGCCAACGCTCAGTGCGGCCCCTATCGGACCGGCGGCCTCATCGCCCAAAACCATCGGTAGAAGTTTTTTCAGGCTCTCGAGGTCGGCTGGATCAATTTCGCCTGCTTCGCCCATCTTCATTCTCACTGCCCGCAAGGCCCAGTCCGGTAAACCGATCCTCAGAAAGTCGGCCGTCAACTTCTCAAAATCCGCCCCACTCAGATTGAGCACTCCGATACTATCCGAGCTCATGGCTTCCGACACTCGCTTCGCTGCGTCCGCCGCCTCGCCGTCGGCCTTCACGATGGCCGCCCACATCGGTTGTCCCGCTTCCAAGGCTTCCATCGAGTTCGGTTCCGCTGCCAAAATTTTATTTCGCATCCGTCGATCTTCCCCCTCCGCCAGCAACTCAATCCCCGCCAACCCCGCCCGCATCCGGAGCACCGCCAACGCCACCGTCGGCGAATCCGGATAATTCGCCTGCAAAGTCTTCAACGGCTGCCAGCGCTGCTGCGGCGGAAGCCCCTGCGCCATCGCCACATCCAACGACGGCGGGTTAAGCCGCCAACCACGAATCAGATTACGTTGATGCGAGACCACCCGATCCAGTGACTCCCCCATCAGCGGCCCCGCGCGCAATAACTCCATCAGATCATAAGCATGCTCGATCTCCCCTGCCGCCGCCAAAACCAAGACCTCCAACGCCGCCACCGTGCCGTCACCGGGAGCCATTTCTAAACTCGCCCGCCAGAAATTAGGGTTCTCCGTGATCAATGCCTTCGGATCAAGTGTGTCGAAATCCCCCTCCAACCCTGCCTTCACGATCTCCGCCGCCGCTTGGAGGTCCTTGACCAACGCTGCGATTCCGGGGTGCTGCGCGGCATCCACTTCATCCAAAATCGCCACGAGTTTCTCCGCGCTTTCCCAGGCGTGAGTCCGAACCTCACGGCTCGAAGTCGCCACCAACGTTCCCGTCGGCGTTAAAACATTCGCGCAACCGACTCCCCACCCCAGGAACCCGGTAGCGAAGACCAAAGCCATTATTCGAGAAATCACGTGATTTCTCCCCGCCGGAGGGGACTGCACACCAAAGTTAAGCGTAAAATTATTCATGACGGGATGGACCACCGGGGATTGGCACCGCGGGTTAAATCATCTTCCGCCGCCTCATCATCGGCCGCGTCGGTCGGTTCGGCCGGGGGCGCCTGCGTCGGATCCCATCGCGGTGGATCCAGCTCCCGCAGTCGCAGGAGCGCCGCGGTATATTCAACGAAATCAACCACTCCCGTGGCCACGGAACTTTCCAATAACGCTCGCTGCTTTCCGGGTGAAATACCCCGCTGAAAGGCGCGGTAAAATCGCTGCTCACAGATGCGCCCCGCCTCGGTAATCTCCGTCACTGCCCCCCCGCTTGCCCCCCCTCCCACTCCTCCCGCCATCGCGCTCGCCAGCGAAGCGACCCATTCGTGTCCCTCGCTTAAAACCGTCGCCTTTCCGATCAGCGCATCGGCCTCGCCGTCATCGCCCGCCAGCCGCTGAAACGCGGCGGCCATCAGCGTGTAATAGGTGCGAAACTCACCATCGAGCTCCTCCACGGCCGCCGCGGCGGCAAACGCATCGGCTCCCTCCGCCCACCTGCCGTTGGCGGCATGAGCCAACGCTGGGATCGCCGGCGACTGCAGTTTGAATTCATCATTCAGCTGCCCAAGATAATCATCCAGTGACTCTTTGCGGCCACTCCACAGTGCCAACCAGGAACGCATCACCAACGTGCGGTCTTGCAACGCATCCGCGACCTGCGTGAGAGCGGCTTCCGCCTCATCCCATCGCCCGAGATGCCCCAAAGTTTCCGCCTGAGTCATCAGGCTCGCCGCTTTTTCCTCATCGCTAATATCCGTCTGCGCCAAACGCCGCTCGACTTCCTGTAATCGGCGTAAACTGCGCTCCGCCATGATCGGATGCAGCGGTAATAAACTCACCCCTTCCGGCTCCACCGTGGGTTGGAAAAACGAAACCGGCCTCACCAGTCCCGACTCCATCGCGCGGCGGAGCGCAGCCGTTTCATCCGCTCCAATCAACTCCGGCAACCACCGCCACCACACGTCAAAATCCGTCGGAATCGTAAAACCTCGCATCGCAATTCCTCGCCGATTGGCCATCAACGCTTCGCCATAAAAATTTGTCGCCGCCAAGCCCTGACTCAGTCGATTCAGGTCCCGCCCACCAAACGCCCCCCGGCTCTCGTTCAATTCGTCCAGTTGCCCCGCCAGCGCGTTCGCCGCCCCTCGCACCGTCTCACTCGGGTTGAGTCTCGCCCCGATCAACGGATGATTCCGGGCCAACTCCTCCCAGTCGGTTCGCATCTGTTCCATCAATCTGTTGATCAGTCTCGGGTTCGCCTCCATCTCATCCATCCTGACCCCGCCCATCTGCAACCGCACCACCACACTGGCGAGCAACCAGTCCGGATGACCGGGCTGAAACTGCCGGGCCGCCGCGATCACCTGTGGCACTTCTTCCGGGGTCACATTGTCCAATAAACTGTTTTTCCGTTGGGCCTCCCGATTGCGTAACCGCCGCATTTCGTCGGCCAATGCATACACCGTGCGATGCACCGAAGGCGGCAGCGCCGGACCGTAGCGATGCAACTCGATCAACCAATTCGCCCGATCAAAGTAGCCGCGACTGGCCCACAACATCTCTTCAAAAAGCGCCACCACCGGATCTTCCGGATTCGTCTCCAACATCGCTCGCCAAAAGGCAGGATTATTTAGCGTAAATTTCTCCGGCTCAATCCGCCCGATCATGAGGCTATCCTCCTGCTCAACCTCCCCCCTCAAGGCCTCGACCTGTGCGGCCAGCGCGGTGAGACCGGGAAACACTTCCGCCGGCAACTCCGCCCACATCGCGGTAATCGCCTTCACGTGCTGCCACGCGGTAAACTGCACCGCTTGGCGATCACGCTGCAGTTGGCGGTTTCCGTCAGCGACCGCTTGCTGTGACGCCGCTCGCTCCGCTGCGACTGACGCCTCGTTCCCTTCCGCGTTCTCTATTGCCGCCGCGACATCCCCTTGGGTTCCGACCGGCGCCTCTGCCCCCACCGCCGGTTCCGTGCCCGTGGTCTTGCATCCGGCCATCATCAACAGTCCTGCCAAAACCATCACAGGCAGTATCCGGTCGGACCAAGAGCAGCACTTATTCAACATACGCACACCTATTCTTCGATTTGGGAGAGATTTGACGAGGCGAAACCCGATTTGATTTCACTCCCCTCACTCGACCTGTAACCGCCCATGTTGATCCCCGTTGCTCTAATTTCTGTTCGCTCCCGATAAAAACACCATTGCAGTTACGTGGCACGGGCTTAGCCGATTACCCCCATGTCTGCTGCCCCCAAAGAGGCTTGGTCCTCTCGTCTCGGTGTTATTCTCGCGGTCGCCGGTAGCGCCGTCGGCCTCGGTAACTTCCTTCGTTTTCCCGGCCTAGCAGCCCAATACGGCGGCGGTGCCTTCATGATCGCCTACTTCATCTCGCTCCTGATCATCGGTATTCCGATTTGCTGGACGGAGTGGACCCTCGGTCGCTTCGGTGGCCGGCAAGGTTATCACTCCACCGCCGGTATCTTCCACGCGCTCATGCAAAAGCCGTGGGCCAAATACCTCGGCGTCATTGGCTTCGTCGTCCCCGTGATCATCTACATGTACTACGTCTATATCGAGGCTTGGGCACTCGGTTACGCAGTCAATGCCCTGATGGGCAACCTCAGTATCGAGGGTCGCGACTACGGTGCATTCTTTGGGTCCTTCACCGGCGCATCCGCCGACGGGATAGCCTTCAAATTCGGCGTTGGCGACGTCGGCCTCTTCGTCGTCATCGTCTATCTGCTTAACTTTTTCTTCATCTACCGCGGTATCTCCAAGGGTATCGAGATGGTGTGTAAATACGCCATGCCGGCCCTCATCGGTATCGCGATTATCATCCTCATCCGGGTGCTCACCCTCGGCACGCCCGACCTGGCCAAGCCCGACCAAAACGTCATCAACGGCCTCGGCTACCTTTGGAATCCCGGAGCCGTTGCCGTGATAGACTCCGGCGGCACGGAGGTTGCCCGCTATCCCGACGCCGCCGGTATCCCCGCCGAATATCAAACCGCAGCGTTCACCTTCAAAGACCTCGACCTCTGGCTCAGCTTGATGAATCCGCAATTGTGGCTCGCCGCCGCGGGCCAAATCTTCTTCTCCCTCTCGGTCGGTTTCGGCGTCATTATCACCTACGCTTCATATCTCAGGAGTCAGGACGATGTCGTGCTCTCGGGACTCACGGCCACTTCGGCCAATGAATTTTGCGAAGTCGGCCTCGGCGGTCTCATCACCGTGCCTGCTGCCTTCATGTTCCTCGGCACGGCCGGTATCGTCGGTCAGGGCACGTTCGGCCTCGGCTTCAACGTGCTACCACAAGTATTCGCCCTGATGCCGGCCGGACACTTATTCGCCGCGATCTTCTTCATTCTCCTCTTCATCGCGGCCGTAACGAGCTCCCTTTCCATGCTGCAACCCGGCATCGCCTTCCTCGAAGAAGGGCTCGGCATCGAGCGCAAGGCTTCAGTCGCTCTTCTCGGCCTCATGACCGCCGTGGGCACTTTGTTTGTCTGGTATTTCTCCAAAGACCTGAAGGCTCTCGATACCATGGACTTCTGGGTCGGCACCGTGATGCTCTTCGTGCAAGCGACAATTCTCGTGATCATCTTCGGCTGGGGACTCGGCATCCCCCGCGGCTGGGAAATCGCCCACGAGGGGGCAGAAATGCGTATCCCCAATCTATTCAAGCCGATCATCAAATACGTGACGCCGGCCTACCTGTTGGCGATCTTCACGATGTTTATGCTTCAAAATATCTTCGGCTGGAACTACTCGTTTACCGATCCTTCCTTTCAGCCCACCGGCTACATGAAAGATCTCGTGGGTGATGATACCAATAGCGTCGCCCAACTCACCGTCGGATTCATCATCATCATCACCGGGTTCGGTCTTGTCTTCGTCAATATAGCCGGTAAGCGCTGGACGAAAAACCCTCCCGCCCCGATCCAAGACTAACCCTTTACCCGATTTCATTATGACCACAGGTGGCTGGATAAACATGCTCCTCTCGGTAGGTTTCGTAACTTGCCTTTTCGTCTATTGCGTCTCCCGCGTCCTCCGCGGCCCCGGCGCGAAAAAAGAACATGAACTCGCCCACGTCGAACCTCTCGACGAAGAAGAGTCCAACTCAAGGTAAGCTTAAAACCTCAGGTTTTCTCCAGCGCCCCAAACCCCGGACGCCCCGGTCCTCCGTCCCCTTTTATCGATCGGGTCTTTCTCTCCCGACCCTCCGCGTAAGGGCATTGCTCGACGCCCCCCCCTGCCTCCCGGCCCGTGCGTCAGTCCTTCGTGACCTTCGTATCCCCCCCTCCGTGCAATAAAGCCGGTAGACGGAGCCTTTGTTCTTCAGTTGCCCGGAGGGCTCCCCCTCGCTTCCTCCGCGCCCGACGGGCACCCGCGTCAGTCACCCGCTCCGCTCACTTCGTTCACCCCGGGGCAAATCACCTCGTGACTCACCATCTGCGCGCTACCGCGCTCCGTCATCACCCCTTTGCGACACGCCGCTCCGGCCCACCATGTGCGATTTTTGAGGCCCACGCAGATGGGCCCCTCACTCATCGCCCTTCCGCGTAGCTTCAGGGCCGAACCTCCCGTTCGACCTTTTCGGCCTGGCGGCCTACATCCGCGCTCCCGCGCTTCGTCGAGTCCATTCGTGGTTAAAAACAGCAGGCTGACGGCTCCGCTGTAATTCTGTGCCTTGATTTTTCACCAAAACACCCAAAACTTCTCCGCTCACTTTAAGATCCACCAAATTCACGATCAAATACACGACCATGTCTGAAACCCACGAATTCCAAGCCGAGATCAAGCAGCTGCTCGATATCGTCATCCATTCGCTTTACACCGAGAAGGAGATTTTCGTTCGCGAACTCGTCTCCAACGCATCCGATGCGCTCGAAAAATTGCGCCACACGCAAATCACCGAAAAGGACATCGCCGATGATCAACTCGCGCTTGAGATCAATCTCACGACCGACGCCGAAGCCAAGACCCTGACCATTCAGGACCACGGTATCGGCATGACGCGCGACGAATTGGTCCAATTCCTGGGCACCATCGCTCACTCCGGCTCCAAAGCCTTCCTCGCCGCGATCAAAGACGGTGGCGCCAAAAACGACAACCTCATCGGCCAATTCGGCGTCGGGTTCTACTCGGCCTTCATGGTCGCCAAATCCGTCAAAGTCTATTCCCGCTCTTGGAAAAAGGATGAGAAGGCTCACGTCTGGACGTCCGACGGATCCGGTTCCTACACCGTCGATGAAGTCGAAGGCGAAACCCGCGGCACCAAAGTTGTCATCGAACTCAAAGACGACTGCGAAGACTACGCCAAAGACAACACCATCAAAACGATCCTCGAACGCTACAGCGCGTTCGTCTCCTTCCCGATCAACCTCGACGGCAAGCACATCAACACCGTTTCCGCCCTCTGGCTCCGCTCCAAAAGCGAGATTAAGGACGAAGAATATACCGAGTTCTACAAGTTCCAGTCTCACGCCTACGACGAGCCCCGGATGAAGCTCCACTTCTCGGCCGATGCTCCTCTCGCGATCAACTCGATCCTCTTCGTGCCCCAGAGCAATCCCGAGAAATTCGGCATGACCCGCGCCGAACCGGCCGTTTCTCTTTACTGCCGCAAGGTCCTCATCGACCCGGCTCCCAAGGATCTTATCCCCGAGTGGGGCCGCTTCCTCAAGGGTGTCGTCGATAGCGAAGATCTCCCGCTCAATATCTCCCGCGAGACCATGCAGGACCGCGCGCTCATCGAGAAACTCGGCAAGGTCATCACCAAGCGTTTCCTCAAATTTCTCGGCGACGAAGCCAAGAACCGCCCCGATGACTTCAACAAGTTCTACGGCGAATTCGGCATCTTCCTCAAAGAAGGCGCCGCGACCGACTTCACCCACAAAGACGCCCTCGCCAAGCTCCTCCGCTTCGAGTCGTCCCGCACCGAGCTGGGCAAGACCACTTCACTCGCCGACTACGTGTCGCGCATGGGCGAAGAGCAAAAAGAGATCTACTACCTTATCGGCGCCAGCCGGGCCTCCATCGAACGCGGCCCCTACCTCGAAGGCTTCGCCGCCCGCGACCTCGAGGTCCTGTTCTGCTACGAGAACGTCGATGACTACGTCATGCGCAACTTACGCGAATTCGACGGCAAGAATCTCACCGCCGCCGACTCCGCCGACGTCAAACTCGCCAAAAAGGAAAACGAAGGTGAATCCCTCTCGAACGACGAGATGGCCGCCCTCACCAAGTGGCTCAAGGAAACTCTCGGCGACCGTGTCTCCGCCGTAAATTCCTCCGATCGCCTCGTCAATTCACCCGCCGCCGTGCTCAACGCCGACAGCTTCATGAGCCCGCAAATGCGCGCCATGATGAAGGCCATGAAAAAAGACGGTGACGGCGAAGCCGCGCCCCCCCTCAAGGTCAACCTCGAGCTCAACCCGCGCCACGCCGTCATCAAGCGCCTCAGTGCGAGCAAGGACACCGAAGGCGAGAAAGCCGGCCTCATCGCCGAACAGCTCTTCGACAACGCCATGCTCGCCGCCGGCCTCCTCGAGGATCCGACCAACATGATCCAACGCCTCTACAAGCTCCTCGAACAGGTGTAAGCCCAACAACGTGGTGCCGTGCTTCAGCCGGCGTCCCCTCGCTCGTCTCTCAAAGCGCGTCTCACCCCAAGACGCGCTTTTTTATGCTTCAGCAACCAAAATGGGATCCACTTAGATAATCCTAAGTGTGAAATTTCATTACTAAGAATCCCCCCAATAATCGATCATTCTAGAGGGGTTTCATGTGGACATCCCTGCTTCCTCTCACCCTTACTGGCCCTGAAATCTATGAAATTAACCCCGCAAAAACGTGTAATTTTCGGAGGATTGATCGCTCTGCTATTCAGCACCCTCTCCTTCGCCACCCCGGATATTAACGGCCGCTGGCGCCTCGACATTGAGCTGAGCACTGCTCTCGACGGCTGGCATGCCGCCGACCTCGTCATCGCGCAAACCGGCACCAAGATCTCGATCGACCATCACATGAAGTGGAGAACCACTCTCTTCGATGCCACCAACGGGTATGATACGGCGGCCCCCGTGGTCATGTCCGACTTCTTTCGCATCGAACAACGCCACATGGCCGTCTACCCGGCGAAAGACAGCCACACTCACGCCACGGCGACTTGGATCGATCAGGGGCGCACCCTTCGGCTCGAAATAGACACCACGGTCGAAGTCTCCCAAGGCGACGTCGAGATGCGGATCTACCAAGAATACCGCGTCAGTGAGCTGGGCGATATCCTCACGCTCATCGAATTGCATTCCAGCCGCAATCGGCCCCTGGTCTACGTCTTCAAAAAAGTAATCGAGGAGGCCAAATAAATGAAATCACGTTCCTTAATCCCCACTCTTTTCGGCCTCGCTGCCCTTCTGGGCGCCGCCGCCATTCCCTCCTTCGCTGCCGATCACGGCAAAGCCTCCGGCAAGTCCGCCTGGATGATGAACTTTGACCTCGATTGGGAAAAAGCCAGTGGCCTGCCCGAAAAGGCCATGCTCATCAGTCTCCAAGGCCTCACCAATCGCGCCGCCCCTCAACTCTATATCGTGCACCCGCCTGACTTCCAATGGGAGATTACCGGGCCGCTCTACGAATTTTACCAACGCAAGCACCACGTCGATTTCACCGAAATCCCCACCGCTGATGCTGCCCTCACCCAATTCGCGCAGCACGCCAAAGGCTATGTCGTTTGGGATCTGGAAGTCGGCCCTTCCCTCAATGTTGCCTTCACCATCGCTGGCCTCGAAGACGCCGTCGTGGTATCGGAAGCGCTTATCCCTCTGGTCGAAAAACACGGCCTCAAACCAATCGACGACCTTCGCGGGCGTTACCATGGCCAGACTGACGCCGCGATTTATCAAGACGCCTACAACCGTTACTGGCATCGGTGTATTCACGATGCGGTCATGCTCATGGGCGGCCATCGCGGTCGGGTCATGATGCCCGGCATGGCCGACTGGGGCGTGCAACGTAAGATGTTCTTCCACGACCTTTCCGCCAACCCTGAGCATACCGAGGAGCTCGTGCTGCTCAAGCGCACGTTCGCTGAGCTGGCCCCCGGTTCCACCATCTTCGGCTGGCATCCCTACGGCAAAGACACCGAGGAGCAACACACCACGTTGCTCTCCAGCTACGGCCACAAAATGGAGGGCCTGCACAACCTCCCCAACCTGAGCTTCAACAGCCAGTTCACCTTCACCCCCGGCTTCAAGTTCACCAACAACCACAACGTTGCTCTCGACGCCAAACTTGTCGCCGAGGAGAAGGTCTACATCACGTTCGTTCAGTCCGATTCTATCGGCATCGGCGTGTGGACCAAACCCGGCCGCGGCAAACTCCCCTTCGGCTGGCAGGTCACCATGAACTGGACAAAATACTCGCCTGCCGCGCTCGAGTATTTTCACGAATCCTCCACCCCCAACGACTACTTCATCGGCGGTCTCTCCGGGCCCGGTTACATGTATCCCAACCACATCCCCGCCGACCGCTTCCCCCTCCTCATGGCGGAAGCTCGCGAGCTGATGGCGGTGCTCGATGAGCGCGTCATGGAGATCATGGATAACTCCGCCGCCGACGGCAACGTGGGCAACACCGATCTCACCAAGGAGACCGTTGATCGCTACTACGAGGCCTTCCCCGACGTCATTGGCTTCATCAATGGCTACGGTCCCGCGCGCACCCGCGACCTCCGTGATACCCGTCCCATGCTGTCCTACGACTACTACATCGACCCCAAACGTCCTCGCGACGAAGTCGCCGCCGACCTCAACGAATTGATCGCCCTCAACTCGACGCGTCCCTATTTCCTCCCCGTCCATGTGCGCGAATCCAACGACGTGAACAGCCTCGTCGAAATCACTAAACAACTCGAAGGCCCCGTCGAAATCGTGCCTCTCGACGTCTTCCTCAAACTCGCCGCCAGCAAGAAAACCTACACCACCCGCTATCAAGATCCCGATGATCCCAAGCACTTTAAGGGTTTCTAGTCGGTCAGGTAGATCCTGCTTCCGCATCCGCTTCCGCTCGGGTTCTGGGATAGCGTCACCACTCTGCTCGGGTCAATAAACAGGCCCCACAGAGCGCTACGGCTTGTCTCCTTCCTGAAAGTTTATCAAGGTCTGGCTTATACCCTTAATGGCCCGTCCTTCCCTTACAGATCCCACTCGCCTCGCCGCGGTAAAGGCAACGAGGCCCGTCGATACCCCGGCGGAAGAAAATTTTGCCCAGTTTACCCGGCTAGCCCAGCGAGTGCTCGGAGTCGAGATGGCTATCATCACTCTCGTCCTGGATGATCGGCAATTTTATAAAAGTGGGGTCGGACTGCCCGAGCCACTGGCTTCTAATCATGGGTCCCCGCTAGCCGTAAGTCTTTGCCGCATCGTGATCGAGCGGCGCGAACCGTTGATGATTTGCGATGGCCCCAACGACCCCGAGTTTTTCGAACATCCAGCTATCATCAACGACGGCATCACATCCTATTATGGCGTGCCTTTGCGCGATGATTCCGCTCAGATCCTCGGCACGCTTTGCGTCGCCAATTCCACTCCTCGAGCATGGAACGACGAAGACTTTGCCACTCTCTCCACTCTCGCTTACGCCGTCAGTAACGCGATCCGTCTCCATCAGTCCGAGGCGGCGCGTGCCGTCGCCCTCAAATCGGCCCGCTATGACAACGCGCTGCTCGACTGCATTCTCGATACGACGATCGCCGCCATCACGATCCTCGACCCCAACGGGGAAATTCTCTTTTGCAACAACGCCGCCGAACGCGTCCTCGGACTCAAGCCGTCGAAAGTTGCCGGACTCAGCTACGACGCCCCTGCTTGGCATAGCACCGATGTCGACGGTAATCCTTGGCCTGATGAGAACAGTCCCTTCCGTCGCGTGCTCGCTACCGATGGCCCCGTGCACGACATTCGTCATGCGATCGAATGGCCCAACGGCACCCGTCGGATTCTCTCGGTCAGCGGAGCCCCCCCTCCGAGACGACTCTGGCAAAATCAGCCGTTTGGTTTTTCTCGTAACCGACGTCACGGAGCAACACGCCGTCAATCAACGACTCAGCCGCGTCGCTCAACAGTTTAGTAAATCATTCTGCCTCAGCCTCAATTGGGTCATACTCTGTCACTACGAGAACCGAAAAATCGTGGAGGTGAGCGAAGGCCTCACCACCTCACTGGGGGTTTCCCGCTTCGATTGTGTCGGCCGCCGACTCGACGATATCGGGGCGCATTTCTCCTCGTCCAAAATCAACGAGCTCTTCTCCGTTTCTCCCGCGACACCAGAATCCGATTTAATCGAACTGCGCCTCCAAGCCACCGACCAAAGACTCCGACTCATCGAAGTCCGCTCGCAATTAATCGAAGTTGGCTCGGATAAATTTCTGTCGATATCCGGACAGGACCTGACCGATCAACGCTCCGAGAAACAGCGCCGCGCTTTCCTCGAACACCAACTTCGCGAGGCCCAAAAAGCTGAAATCGCCGGCCAATTGGCCGGCGGGCTGGCCCATGATTTTAATAATATCCTCACCGAGATCATCGGTAACTCCGAGATCGCTGGATTAAAGCTCCCCCCTTCCCACGCTGCCCAAAAATTTATCGGCTTAATCAAAAAGGCCGGCCAACGGGCCGCGGAACAAATTCGCCAAATTCTCGCCCTCAGTCGCAAAGAGCAGCCCACCATTGGTCGCGTCAACATTGGCCGCACGATAGAGGAATCGACCTCTCTCTTGCGCTCGCAGAATCCATCATCACTGCAGATAAACGTCGAACTTCCTTCCGAAAATATCTACGTTTTTGGCAACGCCGCTCAGATCGATCAGATTCTCACCAATCTATTCAATAACGCCCGGCAAGCGATCGGCGAACAAGGCAAAATCGAGGTGCGACTCATTTCCCTTCAGCCCTCCGACGTCGACGACCTCGGGGCTTCGGATGCGGTGGTCATCGAGGTGGAAGACTCCGGCACCGGCATCGATCCGGTTCATCTTCCGCTGGTTTTCGAACCTTACTTTACGACCAAGGAAGCGGGCGCCGGCACCGGTATCGGGCTGGCCACAGCCCGCACCATCGCTCGCAGTTTCAATGGCGAACTCACCGTCGATAGTCAACTAGGGCATGGCGCGACCTTCCGCCTCCTTCTCCCTCGAGATCGGGATCAATCCGGGCCAGGCAACAGCAGCAATCCCCCCTTTCCCATTCCCGTGCCGCCGTCCTCTGCTCGCCTGCACGTGCTGTTGGTCGACGATAAGCAGGAAGTGCTCCTCACCAGTCTCATGATTCTCGAACAGCTCGGCCACAAAGTGGAATCCACCCAAGATCCTCAAGCCGCGCTCGAAAGCATCTCCGCCCACCCCGAAACATTCGACCTCCTGATCACCGATAATCTCATGCCCGGACTCACCGGCCTCGAACTGATCGAACAACTTCGGCACCGCAATATCGACACCCCCGCTATCCTCATATCCGGCTTCGGCACCACGCGTAAGCAAATCGAAAAACTCGCGGCCAACCGCGCGAGCTTCGTCCCCAAACCGTTCACGATTTCAGAAATAGCCGAGGCCATCGCTCAAACCATCAAACTCTAGCCAGCGGCGTTTACTCCAATTTAGCCAGCCAACTCCACCTCCTATATTTGCTCCCATCATCGGCTCTATCGGCTGGATGATCTCACCGTCAACAACGCCACTGCCGTGTGCGATTTTTATGCTCAAGTCGCTAACTGGGATTCAAGTGATGTCGATATGGGCGGCTACAGTGACGACTGTACGCTGCCGTCCGGCAGCCCCGACCCCGTCGCCGGGATTTGCCACGCCCAAGGCGAAAACGCGGATCTCCCTGCCCAATGGTTGATGTATATCACCGTCGCGGATGTCGCTGGTAGCCTGACCCGGTGTGAAAGTAATGGCGGCAAAGTCATCCGACCAATCCGCGATATGGGTGGCGCCAAGATGGCCGTGATTAGCGATCCGGCCGGAGCCGTCTGTGCTCTATTCCAGCCTGCCGCAGATGAAGAAGAGTCCTGACTCTCCCTCCCTTGAGTTCGAGTCCGTGAGCGCTGACGACCTCGAAGCCCTCTTCACCATCCGCACCGCCGCCATGCGGCCGAGCCTAGAGCAGGTCGGCCGGTTTGATCCCGCGCGATCTCGCCAACGTCTCCTCGATTCATTCTATCCCGCCCACCCTCATTTCATCGTGCACCAGAACCGTAGAGTCGGTTTCCACCCTTTCCGCTCCGATGACAATTTTCTCAAACTTAACCACCGCTAGGTTCTACCGGACTTCCCATCACTCGGATTTGGCGCCCCGATTATGCAACGTATAATTGAGCGAGCCGAAACCGCTCGGAAACCGATCCACCTCTGCGCCCCGCGCGAAAGTGCCGCCAACAATTTCAACCAACGCCACGGCCTCATCGCCCAAAGCGAAGATGATTCGAATATTAACGACGAGAGATCCGCTTCGACTACCCCGTCGCCACGGGTCTAGTCGGATCGGAACTCCACTCACTCCAAGATCCCGCGTAGAGCTTCGACCCCGCGAGTCCCGCCTGCTCCATGGCCAAAAGGTTCACGCAGGCGGTAATGCCCGATCCGCACTGGTGCACCACTTCTTCCGGTAACCGCGTGCCCAACAATGCCTCAAAATGTGCTCGGAGCTCCGCCGGACCTCGCAAGGTAAGATCGTCATTGAGGTTTTGCTTAAACCCTCGATTCAGTGCGCCGGGAATATGTCCCGCCACCCGATCCAACGGCTCCACTTCGCCCCGATAACGTTCGGGCGCGCGAGCATCGATCACCACCTGCTTAGACGTATCCAGATTGGCCAGCACCTCATCCACCCTGACCAACAACGATTCATTCACTCGTGCCGTGAGGGCCCCTTTCCGCAACGCCGGCACCAGTTGATCAACCGGCTGGCCTTCCGCCATCCACTTCGCCCAACCTCCATCCAGCAACGCCACCCCTTCAAATCCGATCCACCGCGCCACCCACCACAGCCGGGCCGCATACTGTCCCCCGACGTCATCGTAAGCGATCACGCGGGTTTTCTCCGTCACCCCATGCTGAGCGAAGAACGCGGCGAAATCCTCCGGCTCGGGCAACGGATGCCGCCCGTTGTGTCCCGTCTTCGTCCCCGAAAGATCGGCGTCAACCGCAGCAAAATACGCGCCCGTAATATGCTCATCAGCATAAATCGCAGCGCCTTTACCCGGATCCATCAAATCATGCCGACAATCAAAAATTACCCAATCCGGGTCGTTCAAATGCTCCCTCAGTTCAGTCGTAGAAACCAACATGCACCCAGCCTGATCGATCACCTATCAAGTGGAAAGCACTACCGTACCCAAGGTGGGGTCGGACCACTGGGCCGATCGCATCTGCCGCACCGCCCTCGCCAAAAACATCCCCCGGTTCGTCTGCCCTTCCGTGCGGAGTCGTTAGACAAAGCCTTTGTGCGTCAGTCGCCTCAAGGCACCCCTTGTTCCCTCCGCTCCCGACGGGCCCCCGCGTCAGTCACCCGTTCCGCTCACGTCGTTCACCACGGGGCAAGTCACCTCGTGACTCACCGTCTGCGCGCTACCGCGCTCCGTCATCACCCCTTCGGGGCACGATCTTGGATCGCACTATTTCCGCGCTCTCAAGCTCCATCAGGTCCATGCGTGGTTAACCTCCCCTCCCCCTTCACCCAAAACCGAGACTCGCCAACCGCCCGCCCGCCCCCTTCATTCCCTCCCGTGACCGATACATCTGCACCTACTTCCTCCCGTCCTGCTCCCGGCGACCCCTGCCCTTGCGGCAGCGGCCAAGCATTCTCCTCATGTTGTGAACCTTTGCTCAAAGGCGTCACGAAAGCCTCCACGGCTGAGCTGCTCATGCGATCGCGCTACACCGCGCACGCCGTGGAAGACTTTGAGTATCTCCATCACACCTACGTGCCGACTTGTGATACGCCCTACGAAGAAGAGGAATACGAAGCCACGATCAAATGGACCAAGCTCGTCATCAACAGTCATGAGCCCGAGGTGCATCCGGGAATTTCTCACGTCGATTTTTCGGCCTATTTCACCGAAAAAGATCGCCAGGGCGTCATGCACGAGAAGTCAGAATTCATCCTCCGCGATGACAAATGGCTATTCAATCGGCCCCTGCGCGAAGGTCCTGCGCCCATAAAAGCAGGTCCCAAAGTGGGCCGGAACGATCCCTGCCCGTGCGGCTCGGGCAAGAAATACAAAAAGTGCTGCGGCTAAACCGCCGCCGCCCTAGTTCTCCTTGAGTTTGCGCTCCGCGAGCGCGTTTTCGATCTCATCAATCTCTTTCGCTCCCAGAGGGTAGATCCAGATCGCCCATGCCTTCCCCACCGCGAAGAGGGCCGGGATCACCGAGAACATCAAAGTGATGCCAAGAATCGAGCGCTCGGATTGAACGACGTTCGCTTCGAAACCAAAGCATGCCAGCAACCCACCCGCCAGTGAACCGGCGATCATACTGCCCGTTTTTAACGAAAACAATGACGCGGAGTGGATCAGGCCGGTCGAGCGACGCCCAAACTTGTATTCCCCGTAAGCGGCGACGTCGCCATACATCGACCAAATAATCGCCGCCGTCGGGCCGTAAACAAACGTGCCCACGGTATTGATCACGACCATCAGGGCGAACTGATCCGGGGGGATAAAATAGAACGAAAAAACACTCACTGCCGTGATCAAACACATCACGACTGCGAGCGGCTTCTTATCGTAGTTCCCCAGAAAGAAACCGATCGAGAGAATGCCAAATACATTACTCAGCTTGCCGGCGGCCAAGAACAACGAGGGCTGATCGAAGATCCAGAACACTTTCTCATCCGAAAGCCCGACCACGTATTTGAAATAGTGCAATGTCACCGAATCTCGTAGCACGAGAAAGGTGGTCGAACACACGGCCCCGTAAAATAAAATCACCCAGGGTCGGTTTTTGAACAGCTCACCAATTTCTTCTTTCGCGTTATGCTTTTGATTGGCTGGCGGCAACACCCGCTCCCGCGTCGTTGCAAACGTGACCCAGAACAGCACCACCGAGAGCACGGCAAATAACATCATCGTATACTGAAACCCCAGAATCTCGTTTCCGTCTCCCAGTTGCTCCACCAACGGTCGCACAAAAAGTGAGATCAGGAAACCGCCCCCGAACGCCCCCACAAAACGAAAATTGGAAGCCACCCGCCGCGCACTTGAAGACGGACTCAATACTCCCATCAACGAAGAGTAGGGTACGTTGATCGCCGTATAGACCAACATCATCAGCGAGTAGGTTACATACGCATACAAGAGTTTCGAAGCACCTTCCAAATCCGGATTAGCGAAGATTAGGTATCCGCATATCCCATACGGTATCGCCATCCATAACAAATAGGGTCGATACTTACCCCATCTAGTCGACGTTCGATCCGCCAAGAGTCCCATCGCCGGATCCGTAAATGCATCCACCAGTCTTGTCACCAACATCATCGTGCCCGCGGCCGCCGGAGCGATCCCGAATACGTCGGTGTAATAATACATTAGAAAAATTCCAAATGTCTGGAAAAAGAAATTCGAAGCCATGTCGCCTAGGCCAAATCCCACATTCTCCTTAAAGGACAGTCGGTCACATTTCGACGAGGGGGTAACGTTTAGGGGCATGAATCGCACCGTAGATGCCGCGGAGCCCCCCTCACAAGCTCCCCGCCGATACACGTTCATCAACCTAGTTTCGCCCGCAAATCGTGCCCCCCCCACGAACCCAAATTCCCGCGAAATGGACTAATCAATTTATGACGCTCCCTCCGACGCCCCCTTTCTTTTTCACGCTATCCACTTTTGCTCGGCGTCATTGGCGGGGTGACGCGGCTGCATTCTCTTCTTTTGCTTCGTTTGGATTCCGCTTCGCTCCAGCGTAATCGACTACCATCCCATCCCGACCTGTTCGATGAATCCCACCTTCCTTGAGGGCGACGTCGTGTGGGTTAATAAGCTCGCTTATAGCCTCCGCATCCCCCTCACCCAGCAGCATCTCGTGCGCTGGAACGAACTCCCAACGCGGCGATATTATCGTGCTCCTCTCCCCCGGGGACGGCACTCATCTCGTCAAACGCGTAATCGGCATTCCGGGCGATCAAATTGCTCTCCACCAGAATCGCCTCAGCCTCAACGGCAACCCCATCTCCTACTCTGCCCCCGTGGCTGAATTGGGAACGACCGTGGCCGAGCTCTATCGCCCTCACGCCGTCTTTGCCGCAGAGAAACTTCCGGGCCACGCTCACCCCATCATGGGACTCTCCCGTCTCGGCAAAGCCCCCCGCAACTTCATTCCCATCACCGTCCCTCATGGGCAATATTTCATCATGGGCGACTCCCGCGATAACAGCATCGATTCGCGGGCCTGGGGCTTCGCTCCTCGCGACGTAATTCTTGGCCAAGCCAGAGGCATCATCGTCTCGCTCGATATCAACGATACCGACCGGCCTCGCTGGAATCGCTGGGGCTGCCGACTCAGGTAGGGCCGAACCGCTGGGCCGACCGCAACTGCCCCTCGGAGTAGCAACAAGGGCCATTGCGTGACGACGCTTCCACTAGCTCAACCTGCCCGGCCTCTCAGCGCCTCGCCTCTATGGCCGTTTCAAGCCAAGCTTATCGAGCTTCTTGAAAGCAATATTGCGCACGTAAGAATGACGCGGATTGAGCCGCACAAAATCTTGGTGGTAGTCCTCCGCGACGTAAAACTGCTTTAACTTCACGATCTGAGTCGCGATCGGCTTATCGAAATTCGCCCGCGCGGCATGACGCGATTGTTTCGCGATCTCAAGCTGCTCGTCGTCGTGGGCTAAGATGATACTGCGATACTGCGGCCCAAAATCCGGCCAAACCCCGCTCCCGTCCGTGACGTCGTGCGTCTTCCAGAAATAGTCGATCAATTCGCGGTAGCTCGTCTTGTCCGGATCGAACGTAATTTGCACCACTTCAGCATGTCCGGTAAGTCCTCGACTCACTTGCTCATAGGTCGGCCTTTCTTCCGGCCCACCGGCATAGCCCGAGACCACATCCAACACCCCGGGAAGTTGCTCGTAAACCGCTTCCACGCACCAAAAGCATCCCGCGCCCACTGTCGCCTGCTTCGGCTCTCCCGCGGTCAAAACGGCGGATCCCAAAATTAGTCCCAAAAATAATGTCTTAATTCTCATGGCAGGTAAGAGGGGTTTCACGATGACCCTATTCCAATTAACGTTCGACTTAATCGCGCGGATCTAAGTGCTTTAAAAAGCATCGGATAACAACATTCAATATAAGAGCTTGGGTATCCGCGCATCGCAATAATTTGTCCCCGTCAGGAGTTTTCATCAAGGCTCCGCCTTGCCTTTTTCCGCCCGGTCCCAGACGACTCCAAACCCGCGGGGTCGCTCCGTTCTCACTCGACGGGTTTCTATCGCCACCCATGAAAACGCCCCAGCAACTCACGACGCGGCTCACGACTGCCCTATTCGGTTCTATTGCTCTGGTCACCGCGCTCCTCCCCTGGTGGCACAACCGCGGTTTTCTGCGCGACTTTCTCGACTACGGCTTGGTGATGGCCTCCAACGGTCGGATTCAAGCTGGTGAATCACCCTACGTTGATTTTCTCACCCCCATTCAGGCGGGCTTCCTCTATACCAGCCTGCTTTTCGAAAAACTGTTCGGGGAAAACTACCTCGGACTGACCAACGGCAACCTTCTGCTCATCATCGCCAGCGGGACAATTTTATGGGGGATGCTTCGCACTCGCTTGCAGGATGCGATCGCCATTCCCGTGTGCTGGGCGCTCGTCGTGCTCACCGCGTCGCAACACACCATATATTGGTATAACGCTGCTGGTGCCATCTACATGGCACTCGCCACCTGGGCCATCGCGGCGGCGCCGGCTTGGGAGAAAAAATCCTGGCCTTGGTGCGCGATTCTCGTCGGAGCGCTCTGGCTGAGCGGACTCAACAAGATCAATTTTCATCTCATCACCCTCTCTGGCTGTATCGGCCTCCTGGTTCGTTTCGCTCTGCTTAAAAAAATGAGCGTTAAACAACTGGGCATCGGCCTCGCCGCCATCGGATTGTTCGGCGTCGTTTTACCCTTATCGACTGAACTCCTGCTCACCGGCGCTTCATGGCCTCAATGGCGTTTTAATGTTTTCGACGTCGCCAGTGGCGGACGGCTCGCCTACCTCACCGCGTTCTTTTCCCCTTCCGCTTACTTCCATCCCATTCATAACCACTATGGGGATCTCGCAGTTCCTCAAATCGGGGCCATCCTCGTCTTAATCAGCATAGGTATCATTTGGTGGGGTTGGCGGGACCGCAGCCTCCTCGACCGAACCCTCCTGATCATCGCTTCCGTCGGTTGCGCCGCAGCCAGCTTGGCCCTGCTCTACACCAACAACGAGATCGCTTACGTTTCCTTGGGCGCTGGGCTGGGACTCTTCACCAGTCTCACCCTCGCATTCAATTTCCGCTACCGTCTCCTGCAGGTTGGACTCGTCCTACTTCTGCCTGCCATCTTGGTCGGCATTCCGGCCTGGTTCTCCGCCTGGTCCGGTGCTCGGTCGCTTTTCGGCCATGCCTCCACCAACCGGGCCGACTACGTGGTCCTATCAGACCAAGCACCCGCCTACAAATATCTGGCCCACGTCAAAATTCCACCCGAACTGGCCCTATCTTATACCCTGCTCGAACAACGGATTCCTGCCTCCGATTCCAACGGTCTGACCCCCATCTTCTATGGCAAAGGACTCGAGTGGTTGGAACGGGTTTGGCCCGCCGTAAAAATCCCCGGCCAACCGCTGTGGATGTATCAGGGCGTCACCTATCACGCGGAACAAAATGAACGCCTCAATCGGGCGCTCTTCCCCCCCTCCCGCTACGCTTCCATTTTGGAATCAGTCGCTTGGGCAGAGCAATCCGATGCCACCGCGCAGTATCTTAAGGTTTTTGCGAAAATGACGATGGTGGGACCGCTTGTCCGGCACTATCAAGTGCCGCTCACGTTTGAGGACGGCTTTGATGTCATCGAACTCGTCAACTTACTCGGCATCAACTTCGATCCCCGCCTTTGGGCGCCGGAATCCCCCTACTTCCTCTATCAAGATCAAGCGGCTCGTCGGTTCTTCGGCACCACGCGGGGCCCGGCTGCCTTTCGCTTTGATGGGATCGTAGATCGAGCTCAATGCGAGGCTATCTTGCAACGAGTCCACCCCGAAAATGCGCTTCCTCTTTCCGCCACGTTCACCATTCACCGGCGGGTCGATTCGACTTGGCAACAAATCTGGCGGCAAGAACTCACGCTCGCCCCCGGAGAAATCGAAACCGCCGTGCCCGTGATGGTCGACGCTCAGCAAAGCGCGCTCCGGTTCACGGTCGAACTGGCTCCAGCATCTCTCCGCAAGGCTGCCGGCGGTTGGTTCCCTCCCTCAATGCGGGGGGAACCGGCATCCGCCGACGAGCCTCCCGCTCTCGTTCGCTCGCCTCCTTCCGTGATGCGCGATCTTCCCGATATTCAATCCGCTCTTATCGGTCCCGCTTGGCGACCCGACCAAGTGCTGGTTCGCGATGGTCGCCTCACCGATGACGGGTTTTTTCTCGCGGCTAACGGCCAGGTTTGGCTCCGGGCCGATCACGGTTTGGACTCGTTGGATGGCACCGCGTCTCTTCATAATTCACCGCCCGACACTGAGATCAAAGTCGTCGTGCTATGGCTTAAGTCTGCACGTATCCAAATAACGGATCAATTCACCCTCACCAATGAAACCCCGTCCCGCCCTTTCCACTCTTGGTCATCCGCCCACGAGGGGTGGTTCGGGATCCTGCTGCAGCAGACCAGCAACTCCTCGCCCGTAAAAATACGCATCGAAGCAGCGCAGCCCGCTGGAGGATAACCTGAGTCTCAGAACGTCGTATCCGGCTCCGCTAGATTTAGCCGTTTGATCCATCCATTCCGAAAGCGCACATCGTGCCCTTCGGCTTGGAGCTTCAGCGGTCCCGGTTGGTCGGTGATGCCGAAACCCTTTTCGTTGCCCCCATCCAATCCGGAGTTGGCACCACCCCACACCTTGTGGATCAGCTGGTTGTGATGCACCCGCACCCCGTTGAAATACATCGTCACCATCGCCGGCTGCACGCGGGCGCCATTCTCAAACCGTGCCGCTCGGAAAACCATATCATACGCGTTCCACTTCCCCCGCCCCCGGTAGTGTTCATAGGGGGAAGGCGTTGCATTAATCACCGCCCCCATCCCGTGCTTCGATTTATCGCCATCCAAAATCTGAATCTCATATCGATTCTGTAAATACACCCCGCTATTCCCCCCTTCCGTCGGCACGTTAAATTCCACGTGCAGTCGAAAATCCCGATACAACTCGTGGGTGACAATATCCGCTGCCCCATACTTGCCTCCTGCTGCCGCCGGATCACTCGACTCCACCACTGTGCCACCGTCGACCAGATCTGGCACGACTTTCCACTTCAAAGGTAGCTCAGCTGCCAAACGGGGACCGTTCCAGTAAGTCCACTTTGCGTCCAACATCTCTCGTGAACCATCCAAGATGATCTCCGCTCCCGTGATCGGCGCACTCCCCACTCCGATCGACTCATCGGCCAACACCCCACTCACCGCCCACAGCGCCATGCTCAGTCCCAGTGCCTGCTTTAAGTTAAGAGGTATCATGTTAGAACTGTCCAACGATGGCCTCGGCGCTGGCGACACATTTCCTCGCACGCTACTCTTCCTCATATCGTATCCCTTGGGTTAAACCCCGCTATGCAAAAAATCCTGCAAGTTGGCACCTACCTTTTCGCCCTCCACCTGAGTGCGACCCCAAGTGACAATCGACCTCAAATCATCGACTGACCAGCAGCCGATCAATCCCTACATCTACGGGCAGTTCATCGAGCACCTCGGGCGCTGCATCTACGGCGGCATTTGGGCCGAAATGCTGGAAGACCGGAAATTCTATTTCGAAATCACCCCGGACTATTCGCCCTACCGCTCCCTCATCGAGACTGACTATCCCGTCGTCGGAGCTTCGCCCTGGGAAATCGTTGGCGGAAACGACGGAATCGAAATGGATACCACTGAATCATTCGTGGGCCGTCACACCCCTCGCATCTCTTCCGGCCATGGTATCAGTCAACACGATCTCGCCCTGCGGGCCAACCTCGACTATCCGGGTTACGTTTGGATCAAACCATTAGGCAATACCCCGGCCCGAGTGACCGTGAGTCTGACGTGGGAGACAGGCGGCGACCGCCAGACACTGACCATTCCATCCGACGGAGGTTACATCAAACGCGCCTTCCGCTTCCAATCCCAGCACGCGACCTCACAAGCCACTTTCACCATCCACGCCGACGAGGGCGACATCATGGTCGGCACCAGTTCACTTATGCCGGGTGACAACGTAAACGGCATGCGCGCCGATACCCTTGCGCGACTCAAAGACCTCAATGGTTCTATCTACCGCTGGCCCGGTGGCAACTTCGCCTCCGGCTACGACTGGCGCGATGGCATTGGCGACCGCGACCGACGCCCTCCTCGTAAAAACCCGGCCTGGACCGGCGTAGAGCACAACGACTTCGGCACCGATGAATTCATCGCCTTCTGTCGCGAGATCAGCGCGGAACCTTCCATCGCCGCCAACACCGGTTTCGGCGATGCCTACAGCGCGGCCCAATGGGTCGAGTATTGCAACGGAACCGCCGATACCACCGCCGGCGCTTGGCGCGCTCAAAACGCCACGCCCGTTCCCTACGACGTCAAATACTGGTGTGTCGGCAACGAGATGTTTGGCACCTGGCAACTCGGCTTCATGTCGATTTCCCAATACGTCTTGAAGCACAACCAAGTTGCCGAAGCCATGTGGGCAAAAGATCCCACCCTGCAACTCGTCTCCGTCGGCGAACTCGAAGGCATTAATAAGGAAAACGACCCTGAACAAGTGCGGGTCGGCAAGACCTGGTCGCACCGTATGCTCGAATCGAGCGGCGACTACATGAACGCCATTTCCGAACACTTCTACAGCGGCCGAGTCCCCTGGCAGGATAACGGCGAAGTCGACCTCGTCTCCCACGTCGCGCAACTCAAGCAAACCATCCGCAGTAAAGCTGCCGGCCACCGTGAACTCCAAGCCAAAGTCCCCCAGCTCAATGGCCGGATTATTCCCATCTCAATGGACGAGTGGAACTACTGGCATCGCGAATACGACTACGGAGAACTGGGCTGCATTTACCGCATGGATGATGGACTCGGGACCGCCGCTGGCCTCCATGAATACTACCGCAACACCGACATCATTCACCTCGCATTCTACGCCCAAACGGTGAACGTCATCGGCGCGATCAAGACCAGCAAGACCGCCGCCGAAATGGAGACCACCGGACTTGTGCTGCAACTTTACCGCGCACACTTCGGCACCCAACCGATCGCGTTAGATTCCTCCGGAATCCCCTCGCCCCTCGACATCGCAGCCGCACTCACCGACGACGGCAAAACCCTCACGATCGGAATCGTCAATCCCACCGATTCAGCGGTCACCGTGCCCTTCTCCATCACCCACGGCACGACCGCCGGATCGGCCACTCGCTACGTCATTGCCGCCGACAATCGGCACGCGCACAACGCCCCTGGTCAACCCCGCGTCGTCGATATCGTAGAGACCACCGGCATCGATGCCACCCACCCCCTTCAAGTCCCCGCCATCGGAGTCGCCCTCTTCAAAATCCCCCTCAACTAAGCGATCCGGTTCGACCGAAAGGACCAACAACAGCGCTCCCGCCCCACCCGTGGCGCCGTGCTTCAGCCGGCGTCCCGTTGCGTCTCAATCGGTCGGGACGGACCGCTGGCCGGTCCGCTCATACCCACCTTTCCAATCAACCCGCATTCCATAATCCCGTCCATCAGCCTCCCACAGACCCGATCAATTTAGACCAAAACTCCGGCATCCGCGGGGCCTCGATACCGCGATCAAACGTGGGGATTTCCAGATCATTCTCGCGCGTAAATGGGGCAGGGTATGCAGCCCTGATTTGCCCGACCACGATACGCTCGTCATCCTGACCGGGCGAGCCCCATTTGACCAACGCCGCTTCGGTTCAGTGGCTCCGGAATAACCAAATTTTACGGACTCGCAAATCACTGATGATGTTTCTCCATGAACCAATGGTGCCTATTTCTCCTCTCGAACAGCTCAAGAGTCACGGCTACTATGTAGCCCGAGGACTACTCAACCCCAGTGAAGACCTTCTTCCCCTGAAAACCACGATGGAGTCTCTCATCTCTCATCTGACCGATATTTATCTCCGTGAGCTACCGAATCAGGAGATTTCGAAGTCTATCCAAACAAAGTCTTTCCCTGAAAAGTTCGGCATCATGCTGGGTGCAAGTAAAGGGGCCGCCCTGCATCATCTCGATCCTGCATTGAATCTCTTCATGCCAAAATTTCGTTGGCGGCGCGATCTACCCGATACCCGCACAGACGGATTATTTGCCCTCCAAACCCACCCGAAAATCCTCGATATCATGCAGGAGATTATCGGGGAGGAAATCACCGCCACCCCAATGTATCACGTTAATTTTAAACTCGCTGCGGCTGATCTACAATTGGCAGACCGCATCGCGGGGATGGCCGGCGCAAACCTTGGTCGCGAGCGTTTTTACAATCTCCAGGTAGGTAAAACGCATTGGCACATGGATGCCGTTGCTGGCCTGGCAGACTCGCACGACACTCCCGTCGTGAATGCGTGGATCCCGTTGACTCATGCGAATGAAGAAAATGGATGCCTCAGAGTCGTTCCGGGTAGTCACCAAAATGGCATTCGCCACGAGCTGGATTGAGACGATTTGGAGCGGAGGGCTCTATCGCTAATCGTAGCACCCGGCGATGTGATTATCCTCGATAGCAAAGTGATTCACAGCTCGGTGCCAAACATCAGCAAAGCAGATTACCGGTGGGCCTATAACTTCCGGTATGCTCCAACGGGACAGCCGAATGGAAGACCATTTTTACCCGGTTTTGTGGCTCGATACGTGGCCCCCTCAGGGGCACACCCTGCTCTACGGCGATCTGCAACCCCACGAGCTCAACCGCGCCAACATCACCACCCGACTAAACACCTTCGCCAAAGCGGCCTTCCGCCGCCCATTGCGGGACCAGGAACTCGCGCCCATCGAACACCTCGTCGCCACCAAACTAGATGGAGCCTGTCCCAAAAACTGGGATTTTCCCACGAGTGCCATATTGTCTCGAATTCTTACGGCCATCAGCACTTCACGCAATCTGTGATCCAGATTTGGAATGGGACTAAACACCGCTAACCACCTGGT
>Ga0209390_10001637_pt1 | contig 42381 bp, 19 predicted proteins | sample BON01_FD_187212 | JGI IMG/M metagenome (GOLD analysis project Ga0209390, IMG submission 187212) | Freshwater microbial communities from Lake Bonney liftoff mats and glacier meltwater in Antarctica - BON-01 (SPAdes) (version 2) | ecosystem: Environmental > Aquatic > Freshwater > Ice > Glacier...
CGTCAGCGACAGTCCAGGAGTCGTCCAGCCCAAGCAAGGCACGGTAATGTTCGTTGAGATCTTTCATCCCCAAAGACTACCAAACGCACCAATTTTCTCGAACTGCCACTAAAGTAACTGAAGAACCTTCTTTCTCATGGAGGATTCATTGAAGGCTTTACAAATTACGGAACGCCGTTTCTTCGAGAAGCCACAGGCGACTCGCCGGCAAACATGAAGCTGCCAGCGTTGTCGGCCGTGAAATAACATTGGCTGAGCTCACCGCAAATTGGCCAGATACCGCACTCTGGTTAAGGAACAGTTGTTGATATGAAATTTGCGATCATCTGCTTGTTTTGCCTATTCGTCTGTCCATGGTCAGTTGCTCAGGCTCAGGCTCAGGCTCAGCGACCGAATGTGATTATGGTGATCGCTGATCAGTTGCGGTACACGTCGTGCGGTTACGCGGGCGATTCAACAGCGGTGACTCCCAATATCGATAGCCTTGCGGCCGAAGGAATGAGCTTCGACAACTACGTCGTCAACACTCCGGAGCAAGCGGCGACGCAGGCAACCTTGTGGACGGGCAAGTACACCAGTACTCATGGCCTGATCATTGGTCCGCTGCAGTTGAATCCTAACCATGATGCTCTGGGATATTTGCTAACTGCTAAAGGCTATATGTGCGACTATATTGGCAGATGGCAGTTGTGGGCAAATGTCACCGGTCCGCCTGATTTGCGGGAAGAAAACTACTGTCCGCCGGGGCCGTACCGTTTGGGCTTTGATGGTTTGTGGGCGACTAGCGATTTTAATCAAAATTACGGCAACCAGTTTCTTGTTCGACACACGTCCGATCGAATTCAGATCAGGAATTCAGATAGCCAAAGGCACTCGACAGATCTGGCTATCGAACGAGTACAGCAACACGCGAAATCGAAACAGCCGTTCGCAATGGTTGTGGCTTATGGCGCATGGGTCGATACGCAGACGAGAAGCAACGAAGCCGAACGGCCGGAAGATACCCGAGCTCAGGCTTCTGCGACGACAATACAGGATGAGCAAATCGGAAGGTTGCTACGGGCGGTAGAAGACTCCGGACTTTCCCACAATACAATTGTGATGTTGACGTCAGGCCAGGCTGCACGATTCGACGCGAGTAATCAGAACGCGAAGATGATGTTTCTTGACACGTGCGTGCGAGTACCAATGCTGATTCGCTGATTCGCTGATTCGCTGGTTCGGCAAGATACCCGCCGGCCGCCGGTCGAATGCGTGCATATCGGCGGTCGATATTATGCCCACGATCTGCGGGATGCTGGGTGTTGGCTACCCGGAAAGGATCGATGGCATTGATCTTTCGGATGCTACGCGAGTGGACTGCAGTTGCGAACCCGACTTTGCGTTTCTTCAGAACCTGGGCCATCGCTCCGAATGGAAAGACGGCTTTGAATGGCGAGCGATCCGGGATCAGCAGTTCACGTATGCTCGATGTCTTGCCGATAGTGAAGAATTCCTGTTTGACAACAGAAACGACCCCCGGCAGGTCACAAATCTGGTAACCGATTCAGCCTTTGCAGACGACCTGACACGCCTGCGACAGTGGACAGCCGAAAAAATGCTGGCGAATCATGATCAGTTCAAACCATGCACATGGTATCGCAATGAGTGGACCGAAAACCAAATGATTCTTCGTGGCGCACTCGGCGAGTTTCACCGAGAAATGGGCGACGATGTGCCGGTTGACGTGCAGCCTTAGCTTTTTGATTGAACGAATATCAGCAGGGCTGTCACGCAATGCCGCAAAGGAACAGGATTTCCTTTTGCGGCTTAGAGTGCCTTTGCGTGAGGAACCCGGCGGTCGCTCCTGTCGCTCCGATCGGAGCGACCGGTACACCGTATTAACCGAGGATCTTTGAGCGTAGTTCTTCCAGCAGTGAAACGGCTTTGCCGATGTCGGCTTTTTGTTGAACGGGGTCCAGCGGGATTTCTCGTTCGATTGTCAGAGGACCGTCATAGCCGATTTCGTTCAGAGTGCGGAGGTAGTTTTCCATGCCGACATCGCCATCGCCGAGCGCGACTTCGCAGCCCCAGTCCTGACCTCGACGACCTTCCGCAGCCCAGGTGCCATCCTTGCAGTGAACACTCCGCACGTACTGGCCGACTTTCTTCAGCGCTTCAATGGGCTCGCCTGTTCCATACAGAATCATGTTCGCCGGATCGAAGTTGATGAACAGGTTATCTCGATTTACGTCGGCGATGAAGTGCAGCAGATGGTTGGCGGTTTCCTGGCCGGTTTCCAGATGTAGGTTTTGTCCGTTGCCTTTGACGTGATCCAGTAGTTCTCGGGTTATTGTCAGCAGGTTCCTGTAGCTGTCGGAACTTGTGTCTTCGGGAACAAAGCCAATGTGCAGACCAACAGCGTTCACGCCCAGCCGTTTTGCAAAATCGCTGATCTCTTTCATTTCCTGCACGCGTGCTGCTCGAGTTTCTTCCGGCACCAGGCCAACCGTGCGCGCTGTCGTGGCGATGTCGGCATAGCTTTCGCCTTCGAAGCCTCCGAAGACGCAGGTGATGGTGACATCGGCATCAGCACACTTGGCCAGAAATGCTGTGGCGGCGGCTTCTGTGCGAGTCTCTTTGTGAGGTGCGTGCAATTGAATCGAAGGGATTTTTAATTCCCTGACGACATCAAAATGCACACCTAAGCCGGCATCTACAGACGCAAACACTCCAATTGGCCACTTGCTCATGACAATCTTCCACTATGCAGCAACAGAAAACAAAACTTTGAGGTTGCATCGTGGCGGACATACGCCGGAAAATCAAACGTGCCGCAAAGCAGAGACCTGACAGCATTGCGCGGGCCCGATTTTGTAGCGTCAGTTTTGGCAGCGATACAGTCTGTTTTATAGGCGGTCAGTGTGGGAGACCCGGTGCCAGGTTTGCCATTCGGCATTCAGCAGACTTCTCGTTGACCAGGAAGGGCTGGCAGCAAGCTGGCTGACGTCACGCGTTCGTCGCACAATGATAACTTCGACATCGGCAGGAATGCTGTCGATTGCGACTTCGTTATCCGCGAAGATTTGTTTCCATACCGCTTTTCGTGTTGGAAATAGTGGCGTGTTAAAGTGATGGCCCAGCCACGGTCGCACATTGGCGTACGTCGGCAGAAGGTAATTCAATGTTTCAGATTCGGAAAGCACAATGCGATTCGTTGTATCCGGCGATTGATGCAATGCGTCGCACAAGGCTCGTTCGTCGCTGTCCAGATGGAAGCCATCCGCCAGATTTGTTTGCCGATTCGAATGGACGATAGCGAACGCAAGATTGTCAGCAATTAGCACAGCGACGATAAATATGGCAGCGAGTTTTCGTAGTGGCGTTGCTTTGCTGGCAGCGTCCGCCCATTGCAACAGCAGTGGAAGGCTGAGCAGAAACAGGGGCATCCATACGTATCCGCGCGTAAAGTGGATCGGTTGCACGGGTTTGATCAAACGATCGTGGAACGCCAGTCCAGTGGCGATAAACAACGCGCATACCAGAAATTGTTCGGTGCGATCCACCGACCCGACACGCGATTTTCTGGCCAGTACGATCGCGCCTGGAATCAGCACTGGCAAATAGGCCAGTCCGGCGGCTGTCCAGGAAACACTCCAGTTCAGTTCCCACACGTTCTGCAGTTCTGCATGTTGCGGAAACGAAGGTAACCAGACTTTGTAGTAGCTCAGGAAAACAACCAGCGTCAACGCCGAGATAGACAGATGGTTTAAACAACGATGATCTCGATGACGGAACAGTTCGATGGCTCGCCACAGGTTAATCGTTAGCAATAATTCCAGGCCGGACCACGGATGAGTTGTGGCCAGCAGCAGCAGCCAGATGTTTGCCATCGCCTGCTTCTTAGTAATCTCGGATAGCCAACACAGTGCAACCAGCGTGTGATAAATGGCTTCCGTTGGGAACAGCGCGTTGCGTCCCCAGTTAAGAAACCACATGCCATTGCCTGGGTCAAACTGAAGGACGTTTTCCAGCCACGAGGTCGTTTGGAAAACGCATCGAACGCTGCCTGCCAGAGCCAGTAAACCTCCGCCCCACATCGCGAGCAAAAAAGCGAATGTCTTTCTGCGATGAGTGGCGACGCGATGAAGTACCAGAATTTGAGTGGCCCACGCGAAGGCCAGCGATGCAAACAGCGTCAGAGTCAAAATAACATCGCCCGGATCGCACCCCAACTTTGTGGTTAACAGACCAAGTGTCCACGGAAGCCAATGAGTGTAAATGGCGGGCGAGTCTGCTGAGGCATCATATGGATTCGGGTACAGAAACCCGTTGCCTCGTTCAAAGGCCGCTCGCCCGTTCGCAACGTAGTAGGGCAGTTCGTATTGAAAGAACCCTGTTGCCGTCTGCGGTTCCGAAAAAACATGGGCCAGAGGCACGGTCCAAAATGGAATCAGCGCCAGGACCAGCAGAGCAAGGGTTCGTGGAGCGGTGAACGGTACCCGTGATGGCTGTTTTGAATTGGTCATGCAGTCGGTGATTGCGTCAGGCATCTGCAAATCCAGTTTAGCCGACTTCTCGTTTGAAGAAGTCGGCTTTGGTGGCAGAAAACGGACCGACATGAACCAAATTTCCAGCTGGATATTTCTGAGATCGCATGCTTAGCGAGCAGGTGGCAACCAGTTAGCCGCCGCCACTTTTTTGACACTTCGTCGCGCGCTGGTTGTCGAAAGTTCTGCCCCTTGAACCGCAGAAACGATCCCGGCCTGGTTAGCTGGTTCGCCAGTTAGCAATTCCAGCAGCCAGGGACTTGGCTTTGGAATCACGACAACTCGCTTGCCTTTGGTCGGGTCTTTTGAATCTATAATCACGGTAATTTCTGTGGGCGAATCGTCGCCACTGAGTGACGTCAGTTCAGCGGTTGTTGTGCTGGCGGCAAAGGGGGCAGGCAGATCTTGATGTGAGGCGTTGGCGAATGTCGGCGCTTCTACAGATCTTTGGTTTGGTGCTTCGGCGAATGGCGAAGTACTTTCTTCGAACAGCTCGTCAAAAATGTCTTCTTCAGCAAGGGGATTTGCAGCCGGTGTTGTAAATTCGGGAGTCGCCTGAGCCGTCTGGAAAGTGGGAGCTTCTTCACCCAGCAGATGCGTCAGCTTGAGTTGCGCCGCAAGCGATCTGACGGGAGTAATACCCGTGTAGAGGCCTTCCTTTGTCTTGCGAAACGCTCCGCTGCATACACCGATTAATTGGCCAGCACTGTTAAACAGTCCGCCGCCGGATCTTCCCTGAATAGGGTCCTGAGTGCAGACGATGTTTTCCGGGCCCTGGTAGCGATTGACGGCAATGATTTTCATGTTTAGTCGAGTTGGCAGGTCTCCGTTATTGCAACCCAGACTGAAGACTGATTCTTCGGCTTCAACAGTCAGTTGATCGGCGATTGGACTTGTGGGCAGTGGCGAGGTGTTTTGGATGCTAAGAAAGGCGACATCGGAATTGTGATCACCGCCGATGAGTTTGGCAGGATACTTTAGGACTTCGCCATCTCGAAAAACGTCGACAACAATGGCTGCCTTGTCACTGACTTCTTTAAACACGTGAGCACACGTAATGATTGTTGACTGACCTGTCGTGCTGTGAATGATGGTTCCTGTGCCAGAATCGAATGTGCGTCCATCAATCAGCCGAACACGCACACACGAAGACAGTGTCGGTGGAGGGTTGGTGGACGGTTCGCTGGTGGTTTCCGGACTTTGTGCTCGAAAGTTGGGATGTTCCAGTTGGTCACGGCCAGTCGTTGCTCCACCGCCGAGACCGCTTCGCATGCGATCGAGGATACCGCGAATTCCGGTCTTGGGTTCTGTCGGTTCTAAACCCGGTTGAGGGTCCGACTGATCATTCTGCACGTTGGCCGCGAGTTCCGATTCAGCCTGAACGGCACCCTTCGAACGGCGGACGAGATCCAGTTTTTTGGCTGCGTCGTTCATGGCTTGACGCAGTTCGTCTTCGGCCGTCAATCCCACAAAGCGTTGTGCTTCCTGACCTTCTACAAGCAGCACCAGCGTGGGAATACGATCAACATTGTAGCGCCGACTGGTTTCCGGATCTTCAGTGATATCGATCTGACGAATGGGGAAATTGTCTTGTTCCATTCTTTGCAGCACGGGCACCATCTGCTGGCACGGCTGGCAATATCCTGCTGTAAAGTCCAGCAAAACAATGTCTGGAAGTGGCTGCCCGTTAAGGTCGGCGGCCAACATCAGCATGGCGATAAAATTCATAGCGGCTTCCCTGCCAAGTGAAGGTTTATGGGCGACTGAAAAAACGCCCGAATCCAGCGGCGGTTTGACATAAGGTGTCCCACAACCAATTAAACGATCAGATCCATCTGGCGTTTAACGGGTCTGTTGTTTCGAGACTCGTCCATTTAACCAGAATCATTTGTCGCCACTCGTTTTCCGTTGAACAAGTTGCGTTGGATGAAGACTGGTTTTGTAATTCTTACCTCATTCGCGTTGTAAATAATTCAACACTGTGAGGACTCAGCAGCAATCCGATAAAACGGTCCGAACGTTGCCGAACAAACCGCAAATCCCATGAAACATGTTATTTGGCGCCCTTCATCTCGCCATGATGCTCCATCACTGCAGGCATTCGCGGGCTCCTGAATTCCCACGATCGCCGTTCTTTCCTGCCGGAAATTTAAGGTAGCAATCGACATGCCGAAATTGCCGAAGCTCTGAATGCGAGTCGCTTCGACTGTCGTCCGCGTTGATGTGGAAGGATCAACGGTGCTTCATTGCGGCAGCCATCTCGCGAGTGTGTTCCTGCTTCTTGAGGTTTTCACGCTTATCGTGCACCTTGCGACCGCGACACAGCCCCAGCTTGACCTTGACAAAACCTCGCTGGATAAACACAGACAGGGGGACGAGTGTTAGTCCCTGTTTTTCACCGGCTTCGGCGAATTTTCTAATCTCACGTCGCTGTAGCAAAAGCTTTCGCTTGCGGCGTCGTTCGTGATTGAAAACACTGGCTTGGGGGTATTCGGCGATGTCAGCGTTGATCAGCCAGACTTCGTTATTCACGACTCGGCCAAAAGCGTCTTCGATAACAATCTTGCTGTTGCGAATGCTTTTTACTTCGCTGCCATACAACTGAATGCCGCAGTCGATTTCGTCCATCACATCGTATTCGAATCGCGCCTTGCGGTTCCGACAGACGACTCGAGAGTTGGGGTCGTCGTTCTTGTTTTGTTTTTTGTTTTGTGCCATGGCGGTTGACCGAATTGGAGAGCGCTGACAACACTGTCAACGAGATGATAGACGAGGACTTTCAAAGATCATCGTCGGTTCGAGCGGCAGACACAATGAAACGGTACGATGTTCGCAGTGTCTATTTTAGATTGGATTCAGATTGGACTAAGCCGAAACGGCAATCGACAGATTCTTATACACAGGGCTTCGGCTTAGTCAGAAAGCGAACTACTCGCTTGCCGAAATCGGTGCAATATCAATAGTAGGCGTACATCGTTGATCTAGGGTTTTCCGGGAAAGAATGAAAACGATGATGGCCGCAAGTTGACGATTGGTAGTTCTCGCGAATAATCTGAAGCGTCTCGCAGCAAACGTAAGTGGAGTACAAAGCGTTTGTGGCGGGTACTCAGATCCAGATCGTGCGGGATGAATTGAAGGAGTAATCGTTGGCACACAAGCGGATCGCAAGGCAAGCCCATGCAATGGCTTTCACGCTCTCCGTCCGAACTCAGCGTGTTATTCCGTTGTCGGCTCATTTTCGTTCAGGAACAGCATTCGGCGGAATCACGATTTTCGGGGTGTCGACGATTGATTTTTCTGAGACGCGGGTATGCTGAAGGACTCCCGGATTTTTCGGCAGGATGCTGAATGATTTGAATGAACAGGTTTGGTCGTCTTTCCTCTCGGGGCAGGACGTGAAATGCGTGTGTCTCACATGGAGGCACAGACACTCGTGTTTGAAATAGGGGTTAAGCTCCTCTTCTCTGCTATGTTGACAGAGAGTCATGTGGCAAGAAGAAACTAAAAGAAGGGGATTCGCGTGCATCGTCTCGATTCAGGAATGAAGGCGATCATTGAAAAAGCCAAGGAACGAGGCTTCGTCACTGTTCAACAGGCCCATGAGTGGTTGCCCGACGAAGCTGGCGATCCAGCCATGGTCGACAATCTGATCAGGGCCATGGATCAGGAGGGGCTCGATTTTATCGAGGACCCCGATATTCCGCTTGAACCTGAACCTGTTGAAGAAGAGGTTCGGCAAGAGCAGGCCGAAAAAGCAGCTCGGGCACTTCTGGGCCCGGAAACATCCGCGTTGTCATCGCGAGATCCGATTCGTATGTATCTGAGCCAAATGGGAAACATCCCGCTGCTCAGCCGCGATCGGGAAATCTTTCTGGCAAAGCAGATTGAAATCATGCGAAAGCGAATGCGACGCCATGTGATCGAGTCAGACTTCGCGCTGCGAATCGCTGTCGACATCATCGAAAAGGTTAGTCGTCAGGAATTGCCCTTCGAGCGAACTCTAAGGACATCTGAAACAGAAGATGTTCGCAAGGAGCAGATCGAAGGTCGTATGCAGTCGAATCTGGGTTCGCTGCGTTTTCTGATGGGAGAAAATGAAACTGACTTTAAAGCGTGGCGAGTCTCAAAAGACGGCAGCGCGGAAAAGGCAGCTTTGACCGAGCGAATTCGAGAACGACGCGTGAAGATGTGTACGCTGTGCGAAGAGCTCAGTGTCAGAACACATCGTATGCAGCCAGTGTTGAAGCGGATGCTTCAGATTGGCGAACGCATTGAGCAGTTGCAGGATGAAATCGCTTGTCTGAAGGGCTTGAAGTCTGCAGAAACGGAACGTGAATCTCTTGAGCGTGAGCTCGAGGAGTACGTCGAAATGGTTCTGGAAACACCGGAACAGTTTCGTGCTCGTTGCCGGCAGATCATCAAACGTATGAATGGATGGACCGACGCAAAGCAAAAGCTTTCCGGAGGTAATCTGCGACTTGTTGTATCCATCGCCAAAAAGTATCGAAATCGTGGACTTAGCTTTCTGGACTTGATTCAGGAAGGCAACGCGGGGTTGATGCGTGGTGTTGAAAAGTACGAATACCGTCGCGGGTACAAGTTCTCAACTTACGCAACGTGGTGGATTCGTCAGGCGATTACACGTGCTGTTGCAGACCATGCCAGAACCATTCGTATTCCGGTTCACATGTTCCAGAATATATCGATGCTGAAAGCCAAGGCGGAAGAAATTCGCCAGGCGACCGGTCGTGAGCCCAGCAATGAAGAGCTGGCCGAAGCGGTTGGGATGAGCATCGAGGAAACAGAACGGATCATGAAGACCTGGAAGCATCCAATCAGTTTGGATACTCCGGTTGGCGAAAGCGAAGACAGTAGTTTTGGCGAGTTTCTTGAAGACTCGCACGAACAAAGTCCCGCAGAGTCTGCAGCCAAGCAGATGCTGCGAGATAAAATTGATCATGTTCTGAAAAGCCTGACTTATCGCGAACGCGAAATTGTCAAGTTGCGTTACGGTCTGGGCGACGGCTACAGCTATACGCTGGAAGAAACCGGCCGGATATTTAAGGTGACGCGAGAACGTATTCGTCAAATCGAAAGCAAGGCTTTGAAGAAGCTGCAGCACCACACTCGGGCGATTCATCTGAGGGGGTTTGTAGATCACATCTCCGACGATGATGACCTGCCGAAAAACAAGGATCTGCCGTCAGACGCATTGGGCGTTGCCTGATTTGAACTGATTTGATGCGCTATAAAAGAAGGTGGTCTTTGTCTCTGGCAGGGCCACTTTTTTTATGCGCTAGTTTTACGCGATAGGAGGTTTTGGTAGCTTAGGTGGGCTATCTGGTAGCGAAATATGCCAATTCGTGAGTCATTTCAGATTACGGGCCTGTTTCGTCGACGAAATTAGGTCTTCCCCCTATTATCTCCGAATTCTCAAACTGCACATTCGTGATGCAGCAGAAACCTTGGTGCGAAAAGAGACAGAGTTATGGGTTTGCTTGAAGGCAAAAAAGGACTGGTTCTGGGGATTGCAAACAACTTTTCGATCGCCTGGGCGATTACTGAAAAGCTGCACGAGCAGGGCGCAGTCATGGGATTCACGCATCTTCCCGACGGTGAACGTCCCAAGAACGAAAAGAAGGTTCGCAAGCTTGTTGAGCCAATCGGCGCTAAGTTTGTTATGCCCTGCGACGTTTGCGATGACGCACACATCGAAGCCGTGATGGACAAAGCAGCCGAAGAGTTCGGCGAGATTGATTTTCTGCTGCATAGTATCGCCTTCGCGCCTCCGGCAGACCTGACAGGCCCAACCTATGCGGCCAGCCGAAACGGTTTCAAACTGGCCATGGAAATCAGCGCTTACAGTTTGTTAGCTGTGGCTGGTGCGGCCAAGAAAAAAGGAATCCTCAGCAAGAATTCCAGCATTCTGACACTGTCCTATTTTGGTGGCGAAGAAGTCATTCCTGGCTACAATCTGATGGGCATTTGCAAAGCCGCACTCGAATGCGAAGTGCGTTATCTTGCCAGCGAACTTGGTCCCGGTGGCACTCGAGTTAACGCGATCAGCGCTGGTCCGGTGAAGACTGTGAGTGCTCAAGGTGTTGGTGACTTCGACCAGATGATCTCGTTGTATGAACAGGTTACGCCAATGCGACGCAACATAACAGCGGAAGAAGTTGGCAAGTCTGGCATGTTTCTTCTGAGTGACCTTTCCAGCGGTATCACTGCAGAAGTCGTACACGTCGACTGCGGTTTCAGCAAGATGGGTGCACCGCCTGCTGACTTTGCAGATTCAATGAAGAAGTAGCAGAACTGACTTTCGATGCAGGATGTAACCATCTTTTCGAAACGAGTTCGGAGCATAATTTGCCAATCGCCACCAAAGTCGCAATTGCCGTCGTTGAATCAGCTGGAAACATTCTGGTAGGAATACGCCCCACAGGCGTTCCTCTTGCCGGAATGCATGAATTTCCGGGCGGCAAGTGCGAAGGTGATGAAACTCCACGGTCCTGTGCGGTTCGCGAATGTCGCGAAGAAACCGGGTTGTTGGTAGTTCCTCGCGAGCATCTGATCACAACGACGCACGAATACGATTACGGAACACTGGAACTGCATTTTTGGCGGTGTGTACTTTCGCCGGATCTTCCGGATTGTGCTGCAGCAAAAAAGCCGTTTCACTGGGTAAATGTTGCGACATTATCGCAGTTCAATTTCCCGGCGGCGAATCAGGAAGTGCTTGGCATCCTGTCGCAAGTGTCGACTGGTTGATTTTTTGTCCGTCGCAGCATTAGGGGGCGAGCGGTAATTATGGTTGATGATTCTGGCCATCAAAGCGACTCGCAGCCGCCCGTAACAGCTGTTGTGATTGTGGATCATGGATCTCGAAAGTCTGCTAGCAACGACATGCTGCTCAAAGCTGTGATAAGTTTTGCAGAGCAGTCTGAATACGCCATAGTGGAACCAGCCCACATGGAACTTGCTGAGCCCGATATTACTTCGGCATTTCGCCGCTGTGTCGAACAGGGCGCGGAACGGGTGATTGTGTTTCCGTATTTTTTGTCGCCCGGTCGCCATTGGAGCGCTGACATCCCTCGGCTTGTCAGCCAAGCCGCTCAGCCCTTTCCGGGTGTTACCTGGCTGGTGACAGCACCGTTTGGTCTGCATTCCGGAATGTCTGCAATCATCAGCGATCGTATTCAGTATTGTCTGAATGTCGCCGAGGGAACTGCTAACGCTGATTCCTGTGATGTTTGTCGCGAAAGCGGCCACTGCCAGATTCACCGTGGCGGCGCTGCCACATAGCAAAACCGCCGAACGTCTGGGGGCAGCCAACAAACATCGTGTTTTCTGCAGCAACGCTCACCTTTCGGGCGGTGCGGCCTGTCAGGGCATTCTCAACAACCTCGTGAGCAGTTTGTCCAACGCATTAGCGAAGTTCTGTTTATCTTTTGGTGAATACGGCGCCGGGCCACCTGTTTGCATTCCCGCGGCCCGAAATTCTTCCAGAAAGTTGCGAGTTGCAAGCCGCGAACCAATGTTGTCGTTGTCCAGTAATTCGCCTCGAGGATCAATCACGAACCCTCCCTTGGCAATCACATCGGCTGCCAGGGGAATGTCGGCCGTGACAACCAGGTCTTCTGCTTCCATTAATTCGACAATGCGTTTGTCCGCTGCATCCGCGCCCCACTTTGCCAGTTCGAACCGAATGTAATCTGACCTTGGATAGTTCATTGGTTGGTTGGCAACAAGCGTCAGTGGAATGCCGATGCGGCGGACAGCCCGAAACAACACTTCTTTGGCTTCCGACGGACAGGCATCGGCATCAACCCAGATTAGCATGATACACGTCTTTCTGAGTGTGTCGTTTATCGGTCTTGCGGCGTTGGTTTTCAGTTGACTGCTGAATAGCAGAATGAGGGGCACATTCCGTGAATCAACAGCAGTCTAATTGAACCATAGTGCAAAGTTGAAGAAGTTTCCTTGGAAGTTGACCATCATCTTCTGCCATTTTTCAGGTGTGGAAATATCACCTTCTTCGAGGTAAGGCATGAGGGCAGTTCCCTGAAGCCACAAGGCGAGATCAAAACGAGTTGGCTCAAGGAAGATCTTTCGCACGTTGATGCCCAGTTTTGAGTTGTGCGGAAGTCGTTCAAACGGAGCAACGCCGCCCTTGATACCTCGCCAGAACGGAACAAGCTTTTTTCCCTGCAGAATCAATTCCAGCTCATCCAAAAACTCACGCCAGCCAGCAACAACTTCGCGACCGACGGTAAAGCCCGTCATTGCAGATTTTTGGCTGACGTTTGGAACCCACTCATTTTCGTCATCCGTTTCGGATTCGATCAGTGTCCACGACTGTCGGCTTAACCGGATAACAGTTTCCATGTGCATCAAGGCCTTTTGCATGCGTTCCGGCTCAGCGACTTCATAGTTGATGGTGTGCAGCCAGGCCACGATGTCAAAGATGTTCTGAGCACCGAAGCTCATGAAGGCCCCGGTTCCTTCAGCTTCCAGAAATTTATACGGTGAATCGACCTTCGGGTAGAACAGGTGAGCCGTACGTTCAAACTGGTCACTCCAATCATGCGCGAGTGCGATTTCTCCAAGGGCAGAAAACACGTGACAGTAGCCCTGCAACCACACAGCGTCACCGGCATCGAACGTCACCGGAAAATCGACGACTGATGTCGCAACCGCTGTTTGCCTTGGATTTTGAAGCATCTGGCTGATGTACCACATTGTTTCTTCGTCGACTGGTTTTCCATCACTGTTAAGGTCGAGTCGCACCTGTCCCAGTTTCAGCGGCAGTCGAACGTCATCGGCTTTAACGGATGACAGCGTTTGCTCTGCTTGGGTTAGGCCAGTGATGAACTTCTGCAACAATGCCTTCGCTTTATCGTAAGAAATTTCTTCCGGAGCAGGGTTCTCGGGAATTGGCAGTCGCATAAACGGAAGAGCCCGCGCTCGGCCGGCCAGCAGGCCGTAGCGAAACTGATCCTGTCCCAGTCCCTCAACCGCCTGGAAAAACTGCACAACACCAAGACTGAACCAAGCCTGGTGATCGGTAGGGTTTGCTTCGACAAGTTGCTGCATTGCAGCGGCTCCGTCAGCAAGCCGACCTTCGATGAGGAATTTTTCAACTGGTGGAGGCGTGTCGTCGCCAACAGCAACAGAAAAACATGTTGCCATAAGTGCGACACCTAGATTTGTCCATCGCATGTCAATTTTCCGGTTAAAGTGGTCAAAAGAAAAATCTTACATATCGTCGCCGGTTGACGCTTAGCAATAACCAGGCCGAGTTTGCTGCGGCCCTGTCCGCCGATACGGTTAGTTCGTTGAAAAGTGATTTACCCTAAGCCAATCTTCCAAGCGAGCTGGCCAGGTGGAAAGAACCGGGTTGTTCCCGCCCAGGCCGACTCCGTGACCGCCTTTTTGGTAGATATGTAGTTCGCAGCCCACGCCGTGTTTTCGAAGTGCCGAATAGAATTCGATCGCGTTTTCGACAGGTACAGCCTGATCTTCTGTTGTGTGGAAAATAAACGTCGGTGGAGTCTTGCTGGTGACGTGTTTCTCGTTGGACAGCAACTCAACCAGTTCAGGACTGTGATAACGATCGTTGCCGAACAGATTTCGTCGAGACCCTTTGTGTGTGAACTGCTCATCCATGGTGATGACCGGATAGCACAGCACAGCGAAGTCAGGGCGACTGCTGATTTTATCAATCGGATCTGTTGCGTCTGGATTCCCCGAATCAAAGTGTGTGGCGGCGGTCGACGCAAGATGCCCGCCCGCAGAAAATCCCATCACGCCGATGTGTGCCGGGGCAACGCCGATTGCTGCGGCATGGTGTCGAGCAGTGCGGATGGCTCGCAACACATCGCCTTGTTGGATTGGGTGATGGTAGCCTTTTGACCCAAGTCGATACCGCAAAATCCAAGCGCTGATGCCGCGTTTGTTTAGCCAATCGGCAACTTGAAGGCCTTCGTGGTCCATTGCCAATCCGCCGTAGCCTCCTCCGGGACAAACGACGACTCCACATCCGTTAGCGATTTCTTTTGCGGCGGGAAACGCCAGCAGGGCGGGAACATCTTGGTCAGCGGTGCCCATTGTTCCCGGAGCACCCCCGGGCCAAAGCGGTTTCCAGTCTGTGGCTGAAACCACATTCAAAGACATTATGACAAGGCAGAGGAAAAAAATACGCGGCACAGCCAGATCTCCCGAAAACGCAATCGCGGATCAACAATCAATTTTATGATTGATGATCCGCGATTCGAATTGGAAAGGCCAGCAGCGGCTGAAAGTTGTGCTCAACTGTCGTTAGCTATCGTATTTGACGACTAAAAGCGTCTAACCATGATTCATGGTTGCGAACATCGCAGTTTTCGAGCGATCGCTTTTTTCCACGAACCGAAACCAGCCGCTTGATTTGCACGTTGCTCTATTCAGAGCGAGCTGTAATTTCCAGCAGGTGATATCCGAATTGTGTTTTGACTGGACCGTGAACAGTGTTCAGCGATTCGTTGAAGACTACAGTGTCGAATTCTGGAACCATCTGGCCGGGACCAAATGTGCCGAGATCTCCACCGCGAGTACCCGACGGGCACTGGCTGTGTTCTTTGGCGGCATCGGCGAAGTCAACTCCGCCTTCGATTTCGCTTTTCAGTTCCAGACATTTTGCTTCATCACCGACAAGGATGTGTCGAGCAGCGGCCGTGGCCATAATACGGTCTTTCTAAATGAACGATGTTTGTAGGATGTTAGTGAATTATTCCGCAAAGCCTGGAGGTTAACAGTCTGTCGCGGATTCATCGAGCAGACACGCTTTTGAAACTCGATTTGCCACAAATTTCGCGTTTTGATCCGCACCACGCCATTGGTTTGATTCTGAAAAGCGAATGGCAGATTCGTGAGCCTTTTGCCGTTTCACTTCGTCGCGGCACACCCTATCTTTCATTCCCGTAACGGCACGCCGCAACAGCCATCATTCAAAACGAACCGAAAACATGCCTCCCAAACGCATAGCGACGCTATTTAAAGATGCCCAGCCAGAAGAAACCATCACGGTGAAGGGTTGGGTTCGAACTCGGCGAGATTCCAAAAACGGCTTTTCGTTTGTTGAACTAAACGACGGCAGCTGCATGAAGAACCTGCAGATTGTCGTCGACGCAGCAGTGCCGGGCTACGCCGAAATCATTAAAGATGTCACAACCGGCGCGAGCATCGCTGTTGTCGGCGTTGTGAAAGAATCGCCGGGTAAAGGACAGAATATTGAAGTCCATGCGACTTCGCTGGAGCTTCTGGGAGCCGCTGATCCAGCCAGCTTTCCACTTCAAAAGAAGGGGCATAGTTTTGAATTTCTGCGTGAGATCGCTCATCTACGGCCGCGAACAAATACCTTTGGTGCTGTTGCCCGAGTTCGCAACTGTATCAGCCGATCGATTCATAACTTCTTTCAGTCGCGGGGCTTTCTGTATATTAATACTCCAATTATCACCACCAGCGACTGCGAAGGCGCAGGGGAAATGTTTCAGGTGACCACGCTGAATCTGCAGCGAATCGCTCAGGTGCAGACAGAAATCGACTGGAAGCAGGACTTCTTCGGCAAGGCAGCGTCTTTGACTGTCAGCGGTCAGTTGGAAGCAGAAATTTTCGCGACTTCAGTCGGCGATTGTTATACGTTTGGGCCAACGTTCCGAGCTGAAAACAGCAACACAACTCGGCATCTTGCAGAGTTCTGGATGGTTGAACCCGAAATGCCGTTCTATGAACTTGAAGACAACATGGATCTAGCTGAGTCCTTTATCAAGACACTGATCAACGACTGCCTTGATCAGTGTCCGGAGGATATGGAATTCTTCAACCAGCGGATCGACAAGACCGTTCTGGAGACGCTGGAAAATATTCGTAGCAACGACTTTGTAAGACTGCCTTACACCGAAGCAATCGAGCTGCTACAGAACTGCGGCAAGATGTTTGACTATCCGGTTGAATGGGGCACGGATCTTCAAAGCGAACACGAACGCTATCTGACGGAAGAACACTTTAAGCAGCCCGTGATTCTGTACGACTATCCGCGCAGTATCAAGCCGTTCTATATGCGATGCAATGACGACGGTAAGACCGTGCGGGCAATGGACGTGCTGGTTCCAAGAGTTGGTGAAATCATCGGCGGCAGTCAACGCGAAGAGCGATTAGACATCTTGCTGGCTCGCATTGAAGAATGCGGCATGAACCCCGATGATTATTGGTGGTACACAGATCTCAGAAAATACGGTTCCGTCCCCCACAGTGGCTTTGGGCTTGGGCTGGAGCGAGCCGTCCAGCTTATTACGGGAATGACAAACATTCGCGACGTAATCCCGTTTCCACGCACTCCAGGGCACGCTGAATTCTAACGGAAGCCGCTGATTCTGCCCGCAAAAACTACTTTTAACGTCGGAATCGAAAATCGATGAATAATGTGACTGGAAATATTCGGGATTGCCGGTAGACTGCCGCTCCCTCGCACAGGGAAAGAGCCTGTGCGATTCAACACCCAAGAAGTTTAGCGGCAATTTAGCGTCTTGTTTGACGCAATAAATACACTGTCGCGGGGTGGAGCAGCCTGGTAGCTCGCGAGGCTCATAACCTCGAGGTCGTCGGTTCAAATCCGGCCCCCGCCACTACAGCCCCGTTGTCGAAATGTTTTCGACAACGGGGTTTTCTCATGCGCCCACGGAGAGACAGCGGCGAATCACACGCAGTATCGCCAGCGTCCGCAACAAGTTGCGACGTGCCCCGCCTCTCGTCCGCCGGCTGCGATCTCAAACTGAGACCGCCGTGCGACACGCCGTTTCTTCGTCCGGTCCCGTTTCTGGCCCGAAGTCTCGGCTCGAAAGTCGAGACAATCCGCCCGCGCAGGGTCAAAAAACTGAACCGACCGCAAAGCTCTTTGACAATCAGGTGTTAGCGAGCGAATCGAGTCACGATTTCGGCCGAACGTGGTTGAGACGATTGGACCACAGGCGAGTAAATCGGTGTCTGTTTGAACTGAGCGCGCACCTTCACCGCAGAATGCCGACGATTCGGTTCAGCTCCGAATCAAATCAAGCGGCGCGTCGGTGGTAGTACTTCAGCCTGGCACCGAGTCGTTCTCGGCACTCGATCTTAGCAGCGACGGCACCGACTCCTTTCTCTGGATCGATGAGATGGTTGCTCAGACCCTGATGGTTTCTCTCGCCATGATAATGCTGAACGAAGTTGGTAACAGCTCGCTTAAGTGACCGCTGACCGAAGAAGATCATGCGGTCGAGGCACTCGGACTTGAGGCTGCGAAACCATCTCTCCATGTAGGCGTTCAGGTTGGGACTCTTGGGTGGCAACAGCACGACTTCGGTGTCCGTGTTCTGCTCCAGGAATTCGCGCATGGCGATGAAGCTCGTATCGCGCTCCACAATGAGATGCTTGGCGTCTTTCAGGAATCCGTCTTCGCAATCGGTGAGATAGCGGCAGGCCTGTTTCATCCACGTGGCATTCGGGCTCGGCGTGATCCCGGCAATGTGGACGTGACGGGTTTTCAGATGCATCACGGCGAGCACGTAGAACGTGACCAGTCCGTTCCGCGTCCAGACTTCGACAGTCGTGAAGTCCGTGGCAAAGATGGAATCCCAGTGTGCCTTCAGGAACGTCGACCACGCCGGTGTTGGCTGCCGATCGGGTGCTGGTTCGATGCCGTGAGCCTTCAGCACGTTGGCGACGGTGGAATCTGAGATGTGGTAGCCAAGGTTCTTCATCGCTCCCTGAATGCGATCATAGCCCCACGTCGGATTCTCCCTAGCGAAGCGAACAATCGCATCCACGACTTCCTGTCGTATGCGTAGTCGACCGTTTTTTTTTGTCGCTGGAGTCGAACTTCTTCGCGACAAGTTCCCGGTGCCAGCGGAGAATCGTGTCTGGCGTAAAGATGGTCGTCAATTCCAGCAGAGCCTTACGGCCAATGGCGTGAGCCTTGACGGCCAGGAGTCGACGCTGATCGTCGTCGAGCAACAGACGCTTCTTTCCCAGCTTCTTGAGCAGAGCTTCGATCTGTGCGTTCTGGAACTGGATGATCTGCTGCTGTTGCTGATTGGCGAGGCCGCAGAGTGCAGCGAGCAGAATGTGCCATGGCTGGAGCAGGAAGGACATGGTTGACGTCGAAAATCGCCAGTTTCCGGGGCAGACAGGTGAAATCAAGCGGCTGAGATGCGAGACTCTGGCGGGCCGTAAGTCCCGCGTTTTTGCGGCGTTTTGAGTTCGGCACAGTTTTTTGACCCTACGCGTCCTTGACAAACATTCGCAACCGCGATGAAGTGATTTTTGCCCATGATTCCGTCACTCACGTTTCAACTATCGATGGGATATCTTCCTTATTTACCCCAAGGCTCTTCTGTGGAGCCAGTTTTTCTTAGGTAACGGGACGATACTTCGCGTACCGTACCGTACCGTGGCGGAGCGTACCGTGGCGGAGCGGCAACCCTCAACCTTCCGGTTGACCGGGTTATTCGCTACAACCACACACGCGGGAATCTACTTATGTCGCTCAGACGCTTCTTACGGTCACTGATGTCGAACATCGTGACAGGGCGGCAATCGCGGACCCGTAAGTCACTCCAGAAAACTCAGTGGAAGGCCACCGCTGCGGAATCTCTGGAATCGCGAGCGATGCTCTCGGCGTCCTTCGATCTGGACGCGAGTGCCGGCAAGCTGAAGGTGGAGCTGGACAAAAATGCTGCCGAGATTTTCCTGCGCACGCTGCCTGAAAACGGATCTCACGTGCTGCAGTTCAGTTGGGACGGTACCACCTGGAGCAGCGACTTTAATCACGACGGCAATCTGGACGACCTGACACTCGACCAGGATTTCACCATCACGGTCGGCACCGGATTGAACGCATCAGCCGATGTTCTGGACCCGGACGACGGAGCCGTCCACCTGGTGGGTCTCCAGACAGCGGGTAAGGCCCTGACGGTGACTTCCGTCGTCGACCTCTATGTCGAGGGCGACATTGCAACCGAAACCGGCCACATCACACTCGTTGTCTCAGATACGATCAATCTCGCCGGTGGAACTCTGGCACATACACAATCCAGAATCCGGATCGGAGAGCCGAACACAGGATTTCTGCCTGATGCCGACAGCAACAGCGACGGACGCGTCACCATTACCGGAGGCAACGTCACGATCAAGGCCACACAGACCGAGAAGAAATCGCAACGTCAGGTCTTTGGTCAGGACAGCATTACTGCCACGATTGACATTACAGACAGCGATCTCTCGGGCGACCAGGTCAGTGTCATTGCCAGCAGTCAGGATCTGGTCTACGGCGATGACTCAGCGACATACAGCAATTATATCCAGCCATTCGTCGGCGCAGTCGTTGACGGACTTCTTGGTGGTGGTTCTCCTGCCGGTCTGTTTTTCCGGGAAGCGGAATCTGCAGTCACGATTACCGACAGCACTCTTACTGCCACGGATGATCTGCAGGTCAACAGCCTGAATCACACCGATGCCACTGCAACAGCAATCGCAGCCAGGCCGGCATACCTGGATAAGGAAGAGCAGACACATGCGGGATACAAGTTCCTGAACACATTGAGTGTTGGCGTCACATCCGCCACGGGAACAGCCACGATCGACATTGCGGGAGCCAGTTCACTGACCTCCACTCTGGGTGATGTCGCTGTGAAAGCCGAAGCCACAGTCAAATCCAGTGTGACAGCACGCACAACTCAGAACATCAATGCAGACTCACCCGCACATCAGTTTGGCGGTTCCTTCTCGGTTACGTTATCTGACACCACAGTCACCGCCACACTGGGAGAACAGGCATCCATTGCAGCGCCCTCCGGAAGCGTGAATTTTGAGGCACTGGGGACGGTTACCAATACGGGCAGTGCAACGTCTTCGTCATATAAGGACGGGACAGCGGGGCTGACGGTCGCGGTGGGTTCGGATACGACGACGGTCACGACAACAGTGGATGGCGATATTCAGTCGGGTGGTACAGTCACAAAGACACAATCCTTGGCGACCGCAGACATCGGCCCTGACCCTGACAATGTCGCCAGGATCAATACCCTGACGATTCCGGACCACGGGTTTGTGGATGGTCAAACGGTGGATTTCCGGGTCAACAGTTCGTCGGGCGATACGCCTTCCATTGGGGATCTAGTGGATGGGGAATCGCTTCGTGTCCGCGTCCTGAACGAAAACAGCATCCAACTGTACCTGACAGAAGAAATTGATCTCCGCGTCCCGAACGGCGATCCCGCATCGCAGCACACACTGTCCACGTACGACACACTGCCCGCCTTTGATCCGCAGCAGGTCGTCAGTGGCAGTTCCATCACCATTCCTGGCAATCCCTTCGAAGTCGGACAGGCCGTTCTGTACCGGATTGCCCCGCCAGACGATACGCATCCCAGTGAACCGATTAACGGGCTGTTTGACGGCACGACCTACTACGTCATCCCGGATGCTGGCGACCCGGATCGTTTTCAGCTGGCGCTGTCTGCTGCTGACGCGCTGGATGAACAGGCGGTCCAGTTGACCGGCCCCGGCGCAGGGGATCGACATTATCTGACGTATGTTTCGGACTCACACGGCTTTCAGCCGGTAACGGACGTGAATCCCGGGACGAATACGATTTCCATTGCTGCGACCAGCGGAATTGAAACCGGGGATCCGCTGCTGTACCAGGCCGACCCTAATGTGCAGAACACGCAGGTCATAGAACGGCATTACGGCTTCACGAACGAGGGGCTGACCAGTTCTTTTGACGCCACGGGAACGGTTGATTACGGCCAGCCGGTCCTCGAACCGGCCACTTACGCTCTGACGATTCCCAATCACGGCTGGCAGACCGGGGACAGCGTGGTCTACAGCGTGTCTGATGAAAACGGCGAGACATCACCGACCATTCTTGTGGGCGAAGACAGTGAACTGACGGATGGAGTCACCTATCGGATTATCCGTGTGGATGACCATACCATTCAGCTGGCCCTGCCTGAATCGTCGAACACGGCTCTGGAACTGGTCGATGGCAGCGAGTCGGGAATTCAGCAACTGAGTCGTGCTGGACAGTCCCGCTTCATCGACCCAGCCGGCACAGTGCAATGGCAGGCAGTGGACACGATCCAGAACACCGTGTTGTTTGACACGACGCACGGACTGGTTACGGGGCAACGGGTGACCTACTCGCCGGGGCAAAGTGCATCCGGTCAACCCAATTCCCCCATTGGAGGCCTGGTTGCTGATGAGGACTACTACGTCATCACGATCAGTGACTACGAGATTCAGTTGTCACAGAATCGTATCGTCAATCCACAGCGTGACGTCTTCGATGGACTCGTCAGTGTGGGCGATGGAGCGGTCGATCTGGGTAGCGGTGCCACGGGTAGCGCCGATTCATTGCATCAGTTCTTCGGTCACACGGTCGACCCGTTGAACGACTGGATTATTTCGCCGAATCACGAATTGGAAACCGGCCAGGCGGTGACCTACAACGCGGGTGACGGCACGGCCATCGGTGGGTTGACCGACGGAGGAACCTACTACGCGGTTCGTCTCGACGCAAACACCCTTCGGCTGGCCGACTCGATTGAGGACGCGAGCACAGTCGCAACGGCCACTGGTGGCGTGGTCGATCAGTCTCAATTGCTGCACAACGAGGGTTATATTTCCAATAGCGGATCTCAAGAAGGAGGTGGTTTTCAGTCATTTCAACCAGGTAAGGACAATATTACCGGAGCGAGTGTGCTACGTCACCCTGGCAACTCGAACGATGTTCCGGAGGACATCACGATCAGTCTCTATGATCAGCTACCAGGTCAAGGTGGCAATATCCTTGCGGAGGGAGTCGCCCTCAACGTCCCAACTGGAGAATGGGCTTTCGTTGATTTTGGCGGACCGGTAGACGTTACTCCAGGTACAACGTACTACCTTGAAATTAAATCGTCGGACCCAGGGGTTTCCTTCGGCGTAGGTACAAGTTTCTACGGTACAGTGGAAGACTCTTACTCGCAAGGTGCGATGTTCGCCGTCGTGGGTGGCCAAGCGCCGACAAGCTATGGCCATGACTTCGCTTTCCAGACATTCACATCGGACTCCGAAAACGCCAGCTACCTCTCGCTGGACTCTGCCGGTACTGGCACGCTTCAGACCCTGACCACCGATTCTTTCGTGTTTCCCGTGGAAGCGAGCCGAACCGAACCAGTCGTGGATATGACTGACAACACGATTGAACTGGTAGGACACGGCCTCACCGACGGCCAGAAAGTCCACTACCAGACCAGTGGTGGCAATGCGATTGGCGGCCTTAAAAAAGGCCAGCTGTATGGCGTTCTGGTGCAGGACGATGACCACATTCAGCTGTCGAAACTGCCGGATGTTGACTACACCGATACCGTGACTCCGGTGGGGATTGCTTTGCCACTAAGTCCCGGGGCTACACTGGGCACCGGTCTGCACGTGTTCCGCATTGTTCCGAAAGTGGAACTGTTCAACCGGGCCGACACGACAATCGCATTTGATCCCACAATAGTTTCCCCTGTCGATCTGGCTGCAAACCGGATTCGTGTTCCGGGGCACGGGCTGTCCCGGGGTGACAGTGTGCGTTATCTGGCTGGCGGAGATGTTCCAGTCGGTGGACTGACCAGCGGAACCGAATACTTTGCCATTCCGGTCACTGACAGCAGCGGGAATGCCACAGCCTGGCTGCAGCTTGCGTCCAGTCCGGCCAACGCGGAAAGTCAGATACCTGTCTTACTCTCACGGGGCGCCACCGGCGATCGTCACGGGATTCAGATTTCGTCAATGGCAACTCAGAGTGATGTTCCGGTGGGTGGTTTGAACAGCGGCGTGACTTACTACGCCATCGTGGACAGTCCTGGCACTCTGCGTCTGGCCGAGTCGCCACAGGAAGCACTGGGAGCGGTGGCTCAGGATCTGACTCCTTCCGGGACGACATCGGATCCTGATTACTCGCTGGAGAGTTTCAATGGCATCGTGGTGAGTGCCGAGCTGACAGCAAAGAACACGCAGAATGCAGGCACACTGATTGGAAGTTCTCCGACTTTGTCGGACTTCATTACAAAGCCGGAGGTCATTGGTCGGCGTTTTTACAACAACAAACTGCTGCCGGACTACCGATCACCGGGCCCGCAAAAATTGTCGAAATACTCAAAGAAGAGCGGGTCATTTGTTGCGAGCGTTGCCGTGAATCTGGTTGATCACAATGTCTCTGTCACCGCGGGTAGCACGGACACAGAACTTGTGCTGACTTCTGCAACAGACGTCAGGGTCACGGCCGACATCACTCAGAAAGTGCAGACCAAGGCCCAGGGCAATGCGGTGACGGCCCCCGGAAGAAAATACGTCTTCAGTGCGGGGTTCGCGTGGAGCAATGTCGAAGATACGGCGCTGGCAACGGTCGGAAATCAAGCCTCGATCGATGCCCCCGGAACACTCGCCGTGACGGCGAACATCAAATATCCACTTTTGGTCAGCAAACACGACCTGATTCCGTTCACTTTTTCTGACTGTCATGATGATGATAACGCGAATACGGCGTGTCACCCGCTCAAAGATCTCTCGACGTATCTGGACGGCTCCTTTGGTCTGAGCCGGGTTCTGAATACCTGGGCCAACAGCAAGGCCTTTACGCCAAAGCGTGAACAGACCTACAAAGCTGGAGACGATGGAAACGGCACTGAAACGAAAAATTCGCTGCCCAAAGCGGCATTTACTTTCTCCATCGGAACCGGCCAGTACACAAATGAATCGCACGCCATTATCAGATCGGGAGCTCGGATCAACCAGAGTTCCATCCATGTCGGTAAGAGTCAGGTCAATGTTCTCGCCGACACCGATATCACGCTGGTCGGCCTGGCCGGCATCATGCACTTGCGACTCAATGAGGACGCCGCTGCGAAAGCGGTTATCAATTTCGACAAGGACTTTAACAGTCTTGGCAATGCCTTCAGTCTGACGGCGAACAAGTCCGAATCATTTGGTCTGGGATTCTCCTACATGGAACAGATCCTGACCGATATCACGGTCGCAACCATTGAAAGTGGTGCACTGGTCAGCAGCGGAAGAAATTCCAGGCTGGAGGACGAAGAGTACGGGCAGGGAGTCACAGTCAAAGCCGCGGAATTTGCCAAGACATTCAATTTTTCGCAATCGGGGGCAGATTCCGAAGGTGTCGGAGTGGCGGGGAGCGTGGGGATCACCCGGCATCAGGGCAGCTTTACGGTTGCCAGTGTAGGCGATGGCGTCGCGATTGACTCGGCCGGCCGGCTGACCATCGCAGCTGACAGTGAGGCGCTCCACAGTGTCGGCGCAGGCAGTTTTGCCTTTGGTGACGCAGCCGGGATTGGTCTGTCGGCAGGCGTCATCGTCACCGATCGTCAGTCCGGCGCATTTCTTGGATCATTGCCTGATGACTGGAATGTTCCCGGTCTGGATCAATCCCCCGGGGCGTCTGTCACTAGTCCATTCATTGATGTGTCCGGCCTGGTACTGGATGCGAAAAACACAGGACAACAGACAGCGGTTTCGGTGGTGGGCAGTGTCGCCAAAGGCAGTAATCGGGCATCAGGCGCTTTTGTGAAAGGGGTGACCCCACGACCGAATGCATCTGCCAACCATATCGGAATTGCCGGCGACACGGCGATCAATGTGGCTCACGAAGACACCCTTGCTCAGATGAGTTTTACCGGTCAGGTGACGGTGCTGGACCTGGTCGAAATCCAGGCATTGAACAGGACGGATTTTCTTGCCGTGTCCGGGGCCGCAGCGATCGCCTGGAACAGTAAGGCCGGTCAGACAGCTTCCGTTGCGATGACGGCTGCTGTGGCGAGAAATGAGATTCACCTGACGACAGAGAGCATTCTGTCCGGTCAGTCTCCGGGGCAGAACGTCGCCTGGACTTCCGACAGTCTGGAGATGAACGCGGACAGCACAGGAGTGATCTTTGCCGTGACAGCCGCTCTGGGAATTGCCAATGTCGATGATCCGGACTTTGCTTTGAATGTCGCGTTTTCACTGGGCTGGAATGAACTCGACGAGACGGTCCTGACCCACATCGATGATGGAGATTTTTCAGTCGCGGGCAGCGCTGGCCTGGGCAGTGAGAATTCCCGGGAGATTCATGCCGATGGGGGGGGAGCCGCGTTCACGCTGGGTGAAAGCACAGGCGTGGCAGTGGGAATTGGAACTTCCACAGGTTTCAATGATGTCCAGCTGACAGTCGATGCGGCAATCCGGGGTGGCACGCTCCATGCCCGGTCGCTGAGCATCGACGCCACAGCCAATCCTCTGGTTCAGGCGTGGGCCCTTGCCGGCGCTGGAGAATTTTCGCGTCCTACGGCGGGACGGGAGAAAGAATCGATCCTCGACCTGCAGGTGGCCGGTGCGCTGGCTTTCAACTCACTGTCAAAGCTCGTCGCCACAGCGCGGATAGAACGTGAGACTGCCGGGTCTGTCACCATCGTCACACAGGAAAATCTGTCCCTGACCGCAGTCAGTACGGGCCGCATCGAAGCAGTTGTCGGTCAGGCGCTGCTGGATTTGTCTTTCAGTTCCAGTACCTCGCTGGTCGCAGTCGAACTGGGCACAGCACTCAGTTTCAACGAGATCGGATCGGAGAGTCTCTGTTCGGCCAGTATCGTCGGCGCCAATGTCACAGCGGGCGGTGCTGTCAGGCTCGACAGTGATTATGCCCCCGACATCCGATCCGTGTCTGTTGCTGCGAGTCTGGGTGTCATGGTCAATTCTAACGTCAAAGGAAAACAGGTTTTCTCTGTCGATGGAGTCGGTTCCGCAGCCGTCAACAGGATCTCCGGCACGGCCAGCTCCGTGATCGCAGACGGCACCGTCCGCACGACTCAGGCCGCAGTTGGCGATGTTCACCTGGCGGTCAACGACAAATCGCAGATCCAGTCTGTCACCCCGACCGTGATGCTCTCAGTCTCCACCAAGCCTTCGCTGGTCGACGTCTCAGCTGGAATTGCCTATGCGGAAAACACCATTGGCAACACGGTCACAGCCAGTATCGAGGATAATGCCAGCGTGGACTCGGCCCGTGACGTGATCGTTTCGGCCTCGTCCGGGACAGCGGGTTCCGATACGACAGACGCTTCCGGACCGGACAGCAGCGGTGATGTGTTCAGTCAGCCGGATATCCTGTCCCAGACACACAGCGCGGCAGCAGCCATCACGACATCCACGGCAATCAATCTGAATTATATCGGGACGTTTACGCACAACCAGCTGGAAAGGACAGTTCAGGCACACATCCTCAGCAGTGCCATTGACGCCGCGGGTGATATCACAGTCACTGCCGAAGAACAGGCCTCGATCCGGGCTGTCAGCAGCGGCAGTCAACTGACAGTTCAGGCGGCTACCGGGACAAGCGGAATAGAGGTCAGAGCAGGTGCAATCACCCAGTTCGCCACCAACGATCTCCATACCACCGTCACCGCGGAGGTGATCGGTTGCCGTGATCAAGACGGTATTTCAAAAGGTATTGCAGCTGCCGGAAGTGTGATGGTCAGCGCATCGAAGGCAGAGTTTGTCTCTGCGGAGATGTATACGGTCAGTGTCGGCGCCGCGATCGGCAGCAAGCTGTCGATTGACGCTGATGCCGCCATCACAACTGTCCGGAATACGCTTGGTTCTATAGACACTCAGAACTCCGATTCTCGCACCCACGCGACGATTGACAGTTCCAGCATCGATGCGCGGTCCGTGACAGTCGAGGCTGCTTCCAGTCCGTTCCTGTACGCGAAGGTGTGGGATGTTGATGTCCAGGTTTCTCTGGGTGCCGATTTTGCTCTGGCGGCGGTGTATGGCCAGATTACAGCCCGGAGCCTGCTGGCCGATGACGTTTCTGCAGGTATCCGGAACAATTCGGATGTGACAGCGACTGCCGGTGACATCCAGGTCCTGGCAGCACTGGATCTGCCACCCGAATCCAGCCAGCCTGATCCCAATCTCGATCGCTACAGCCCGCCGGACTCAACCAGCGTCTACGCAGAGACTCACGGCGTGGGAGTTGCCGTCGCAGCATCCAAGAGCCATGGTGAAGTGCCACCGATTGCTGTTGCCGTCTCCGTAATTCGCAGTCACGTGGAAAGTACATCTCGAAGCCGCATCATCGCAGAGGTCGAAAACAGCAGCCTGACCGCATCTGACAATGTCACAGTTTCCACCGCCGACCACACCACCGTTTATGGAGTTGCCCGGGACACGTCTGTCGCGATCTCTGACTCGCTGTCGGTTGGTGTCGCGGTACCGAAGGCAGAGCAGACAATTGAAAACACCGTCCAGGCAACTGTGGAATCGACGTCTGATGGTGAATCTGAGATGGACATTGTCGCTCAGAGCGGAGACATCGATGTCACCGCCACATCCGACGCTCACGTAAAGACCGAGACCACTGTCTGGAGCGCATCAGCCGGGATCGTCAGTGTCTCTGACAGCAGTTCCACGACAAAATCACAGATCTCAGAAGCGGCATCCCTTGAAGCAGCGGTGAAAGGTAACGGCGGAGCAAATCGACTGCATCTGCAGGCACCACAGGGGAGTGCCAACGTGCGAAGCCGATTTGATGGACATTCCGAATCCAGTATTCATTCCGGTGCCGTATCGGTCTCGGTCGGTGGATCGGTTGATACGGTAAGTTCCCGCTCCGTCACATCCCCCACCGTTTCTGCTTTCATTCAGGGCGTCACCACGGTCGAAGCGTTCGAGGATGTCGTGGTTCAGGCAGATGCCGAAGGGCACGCTCAGAATGAGTCAAAACAGACCTCGGTGGGATTATTTTTCGCCGGTAGTGGCCTGAACCAGAACAGTATTGCCGGTCCGAAAGTGTCCGCATGGATTGGTGATCCGCAATCTACCTATGAAAATCAGGCACAGTGGCGGCCATCCTTTGAAACCACAGTTGAGGGCGGTGAAGGAATCACACTGCGTGCACAATCCTTTATTGATGCGGCGACCGAATCCCAGATGATCGGCGGTTCTATCTCCATTACGGTCCTTTCTCCCGAAAGCCATGCGACGGTGAATCCGACCGTCAAGGTGGACGTCGGACCAGGCACACATCTCAAGAGCCTGAACGTCATTGAAATAGAAGCGTTTGGAGGACTGGACCAGTCTCCCAGGCCCTCCACGTTTGACGCGTCGCGGATCGACGGAGATGAGAACACAATAGAATATGCAGACCTCCACCGATTACAGACTGGAAATGTGGTCCAGTACTCGAAGGGAGTCGATGAGAACGGGGTCGATAATAATCTCGTAAGCGGACTCGAGTCTGGCAAGGAATATCAGGTTATCGTGGTTACCGACGAACTCGTGCAACTGGGCTCACAGATCGAAAGCTCTCAGGCCAGCGTCGACGTCGATACCGATCAGTTACGGTTCAGCAGCAGAGTCAGCTTTCAACAGCCGTTCACACCCGCTTCCGACACTGCGGGAATAGCCGACACGTGGGAAGATGTCATCAATCAGCCGTACCTGGACAACCACTGGGATCACATCGTTAAAGAATGGGATGAGGTGATTTATCGCCCGGTGAACGGGTCTGATTTCACAATACCCGGGCTGCTGCCTGAGCATCAATACCGGGTCAATCGCGTCTCCGATGACAGCATCATGCTGGTTGACACAAGTGATATTCCCGCTGTCCCGCGGGTCATCAGCGGGGCTAATGTCGTGAGTAACAACATTGTCACTGACGGATTTCAAGTGCCAGGTCATGGGTTTGTCGACGGTCAGCATGTCACATATCGGGCTGCTGATCCCGTCATATTCTCTTCCGGTGTCACGAATGTGGATGTCAGTGATGACTCGGAAAACCTTGGCCAGTTGATCTTCACCGAACAGGACCAGGCCGACTTGACGCACAGTCTGTATCTGGGGAACGACATTAATCGGTTCAGCAACGGCGACCTTGTCGAATACCGGGCGGCTGCTGCGCCAGGGACCTGGTACTGGACGGAAGGTCCCGCTGCGAAGCCTCAATCCGAAGACACAACGGATTCTTCAGACTCACCACACAGTCTGACAGGAACACAGTTCTGGGCAGGAGGTTCGACAGACGAGGGTGGTAGTGTGGTGGGTGGAGCTTACGCCAACTGGGCCGCAGGCAGCCCCGCTCTGCCCCCCAGTGAGCAGCACTACGTGACAATCGACAGCACGGGGACCTGGCACGACGCTGACGGCGAAGCATCAGCACAGAATCAGTACGTGATCGAGTATCCGCAGTTCGTGTTATTTACCGATCAGGACGGGAAGAGTCAGCATAACGCCAGGAACTTTGCCAAGCAAAAAGGTGGCTGGCTGCCGTCCATTACTAGTGAAGAGGAATGGCAGCAGGCAAAAACGGTGGCCGCGGGCCACAGGGTCTGGCTGGGTGGATCTGACGATGCCCGGGAAGACACCTGGGTCTGGGACGGTGGTGGCCATGATCCCGAACATGCCGAGCAGTTCTGGGACGGTGGGAAACACGGGTCTTCCACATTGAATTTTTCAATTCCGTGGCAGTCTGAAGAACCCAATGACGGGGGAAGTTTTACGGCCGTGCGCAACCGTGAGACCGGCCTGGAGATGCTGAGCAGCGGAGACTGGAATGATGAAGATAAGGATACGCATCAAACCGCGATCCTGGTGGAATTTCCGCGCTATCAGGTCATCACCAAGCTTCAAAACGGGTCGTCCACATTCAATTTCGCCGATGCCCGTGATGACGCTGGAGCTCGACGAGGGTGGATAGCCACAATTGGATCCCAGGATGACAACGATCTGATTACCGGGCTGATGACGGACAACACAGAGGTTGCATGGATCGGGGCTTCCAATGACCAGGTGATCGGGGGACTGAAAAACGGTGGACGCTATCAGGTCAGGATTATGGAACCGGGCGATTTCGGGTTTCAGCAACAGTCAATTCAACTGCTGGAAATGGGCGCACTCGTCGGTGCTGCTCCGATCGCAATTGATAATTCCGGACTGGCATCTTCTGTCAATCATTCACTGACCGCTCTTTCCAAACTGCCTCTGACACTGGTTTTGGATTCCGGGACAGATGCCCCTCCGGTGTCGCTGGAATCGGGGCGCACCTACTACGTCAATCCGATCGACAGCGATCATTTCTACCTGAGTGAGACACCGGGTGGCAATAATCTGAAAGTGAACGGAACCGACTGGATAGACGGTTTGATCACCATCGGCAGCGCCGGCTTCATCGGGACCATGGGAGTAGATCTGACCGATGTCGGTCAGGGACTGCACAACCTGGTCTTCGATATTGCAGAGACCAGCGGCACGCAGAACCTGATCTACAAGAAAGGCCTGCAGGCGAAACCGGACGGAACCGGAACCGCATCCAGCTATGTTCATGCAGCAGGTGGCACTCTGGTGGCCCAGTCGATCCGTCCAAGTTCCACTAGTACGGCCAAGCCGGATGTTGCAATCGTTCTGTCGTCCGGCAGTCGCGTCCAGGCAGCGCGTGATATCGATATCACGGCTCTATCGGCCGGCAATGCGAATACCAGTACGGAAGCCTACGGGGGGGCTATCGTGTCAGGCGCCGGTGCACACTCCACATCGACCGTCGATCACGAGGCGAAAGTTCAGCTTTACGGCAATCTTCACGCCAACAGACGTCTTACTGTGGAGTCCAAAATCAGCGATGCTGTCGAAGCACACGCCGATACAAAAAGCTATGGGGCGGTCGATGCGAATGCCAAGTCGAATACCAAAATTAAACACTCATTCACATCCTTGATCGATGTCGATCAAGGTGCCAGACTGTTTGCCGGCGACTCCATCGAACTGAATGCCTACACCTATCTCGATGACCTGATGACGTCGAATACGCACTCAGGAGCACTGTTCGGAACGTCCAAAGCCAATCAGGATGACAACAGCGGTATTAACATCACATCCAGCGATAAAAATAAAAACACAACGGGAATCAATATTACCCGGGCACATCTGCTCGCCGATGAGATTTACCTGAATTCCAGAGTGCTCGGAATCGATACCGCACCGGAGGACACGGATGGTGAGGTTGTGGTGGCCTTTGGCGGTGGAATGCAGAACGCCAATCAGGCTACGGCTACCGTGAATGTCAATGAAACCACTTCGGTCAACATCAACAACAATGCAAAACTCGTCGGCGACAGGGTGGAAATCACTGCCACTCAACAGAACCTCAATCTTCACACTCGATCACACACCCGCCGGGGTCGAGCCGCTTCAAAGTCGGAAGCTAAAATTAACTACACCGGGACGTCACAGATCACCAGTTCTGCCGGAGCCACGGTGGTCACGGAAAACCTGATTGTGCAGGCTGATCAGGTCATTGATGACGGTGATATCAGCGCCGCGGCGGACAGTGACCGGGGCGACTTTTATCCAACCTACAAGCTGAATGCCAATCGGGAGATCGACTGGAATGCAACGGTTCTGGGCCGCAGGCAGGCCACGCTCGATGTGGATGCCGACGGTACCATTGTTGCCGCCGAGGGGCTGGTCGTTCAGTCGTACAAATATGTGAACGGCAGCTACACCTTCGAGGAGGCACAAACGCACGCCGAGAGCCTGGGGGGACGTCTGGTCACAATTCGCTCCGCCGCAGAGCAACAGCTGCTTGAGGAATTTATCGCCACGCAGATCGCCACGCAGACAGTGGTAGGGAATTTCTGGATAGGCGCCAGCGATGAGGGTCACGAAGGAACGTGGAAGTGGCTGGAAGACGAAGAACAGGACGTCACTTTCTGGACCGAGACCGGTGATGAGCTGTTCTGGACGGGCGGCGCTTCGGGTCACGCCGTGGACAACGCTTACTCGAACTGGGGAACCGGGTACCCGGTCATTGATCAGGCGGCCGAACTTGATGATGGCGTCTGGGGTATTCCAGCCGTCGCTCAGTCATTCCAGCCTGGCGGTGACAATATGACCGGCGCAAGTGTCAAATTGTCTTCCTTTGGCGGTCCGTCGGATGTCACCATCGAACTCCACGACACCCTTCCTGCCTCAAGTGAAAACTTGCTGACTACAGCGACCGCTCTGAATGTTTCCCCTGATGAATGGGCCACGGTGCAGTTTGAGGAGCGGGTGACGGTGGATCCCGGGGCCACTTATTACCTGGTGTTTTCTTTGTCCAACGAGACCGCAAAGTTCAGCGTCTCGACAAAGGACCCCTATCCCACGGGGAGGTTGTTTTACACGAACGGTTATTTGGCCTCGCCCAATGAGGCGGACCTCGCATTTCGAACGTTTACCGAGGAGGACACCGTCGGGCCGGCAGGTGACGGAAACGATTACGCTGCACTCCGAATGTCCACAGATTCTCGGGGTAACCTTACGTCTGACTGGATTGCCTCCCCTGCCGACAAGCAGCGTTACTACGTACTGAAAACAATGGGCGGCAACGGCAGCCAGACTCTTGAACTGAGAAAGAATTCTGCCCGTGAATCAGGTACCTGGACATGGCAGGAAGCGCTGGCCGACGCCGCGTCTCACAGTCCGTCAGGGACCATTGCCGACATCCAGTCAGAGGCGGATGAGGAACGGTTACGGGAACTGTTCCATGAGGAATTCTGTGGGGGACAGAATAATCCCCGAGGAAAATGTCTGCCTGATCACGAATACGTCGGACTCTGGATCAATGCCAGCGATGAGGTCACCGAAGGCGAGTGGCACCGGCCTGTCAACGGATTCTCGAATTGGAACTCGGGCGAGCCGAATAATTCTGGAGGCAACGAAAACGCGGCTCAGTATCAGGTCTCCAATCATTCATGGAACGATCTTGACGGAACACAGGAACTGCCCTTCATTGTCGAATACGATCAGATCACGATTGAGTTTGTATCGTTTGACGAGCCACAGTCGTCTGATTCCATAGCCGGCCAGAACTACCAATTTGAGATCAGTGACATCGCAGCATCGAATGTCACCAATACGGCCACGTTGAAAGGTACGCCATTATTTTATGCCCACGCGCACGTCGATCTGGAGAATCACTCCAGTCGCGACCTTGTGGTGGGTGATGTGGACCTGGTCAGTTTCCCGTATTCCCCGAATGTCAGTGTCAGTGTCGGTTTGAATGCCAGTCAGGAAAACTGGGATTACACGACGACACTGCCTGCTGGAGAGACGCTGGGAGGCCAGTTTTATGCTCGCAATCTGTGGTCCGATCCCTCCACGGCAACGCCACTGCTGCAGATCAGCGGGACGATTAACAATCCCAGTGGTGTCGTTGAACTGAAGAATCTGTCCGGTGACATCACAGGCGGCGGCGTGACAGGCGGTGGCGTGACGTCACGTGGCGTCATTGAGGGCCATGAGATTTTTATCGATGCCCCTGACGGAGCTGTCGATAGCGTAGATTCCGCCGAGACATTCCTGATTCGACTGCACGACGCGCGACTGTTGTCGCCCAACCTGTCGGTGATTGCCGGTGAACAGCTTACGCTGGACGTGCAGGCCGAGCCCGATGAAACGGGGCGTGCTCGCGGAGTCGACCGCCTGGAAGGCAGTGTGGTCGATGTCGGGCTGCTGGCCTGGGACGATTATTCTGTTCTGCAGGACGCCCCGGCTGGTTACTGGGACCTGAATGAAAAGACCGGAACCGTTGCCCGTGATGCGTCCCATTCGGGCGTCAACGGAACCTACGCCAATGTCACGCTGGGTGTGGTCGGGCCCATTAAACAGCAACCGGATACGGCCGTCTCCATTGGAGGAACCGGTTCCATCAAGATACCGGATTCTTCCAGTCTGTACGGGAATCAGGCTCAGACGGTCACAGGCTGGTTCAAGGTTGACAGTCTGGCGCATGACTGGCAGGCCGTCTATTTCAAGGGTAACCCGGGAGATGGTGATACGGATTTCACCAGCGGTGGAACGAATCGCGAAAACGTTCTGTGGGTCAACAAAGCTGGCTACCTGCACTTCAATGTCGCATTCACCGGCAGTCTGGCCCAGGAAGCGTTGACCACTTCTTCGAATCTGGTGAAGGCAGGATGCTGGTACCATTTCGCAACCGTTGCGGACCTGGTCCAGGGGAAAATGAGTGTATACCTGAACGGAAAACTTCTTCTGACTCAGGACACCGGGACGGATCACAGCATTCACGATACGACCGGAGACTGGCTGCTGGGGAAAAGCCCGTCCGGCTCAGAGCTCGACGGCGCACTGGACGACTTCGCGATCTTTAACACCGTGCTGTCCGAAGAGCAGATTGCCCGCCAGTATGCTGCGGGGAAATCTTCGGTCTCCTTTCCGGTCGATACCCACTATGTGATCGACGGTTTTGTAGCGGACCTGCAGTTAGACGCATTGCATCGTGAAATCCGGTCCGCGGGTAATCTGACCATCACCGGGCGCGGCGCAGATGGAACGCCTCTGGCAGGAGCGGTACCCACGGACAGTCTGCCGACAGTTCAGATTCAGGCGCATGTCGAGATCGCAGATCTGGCAACCGGCCAGCTCACGGTCACCACCAATGGAGACATTCATCTGTCAGAGGGAGTCGATTACATCCGTGAAAAGATCGACGGAACATTCAGCTATGCTCAGGCCTTTACAGATGCCGGGACGAACGGTCGCTGGCTGACCACAATTTCCGACAGTGACGAACAGAGAATTGTCAGAACAGTTGCTGAAGGTGAAGCCGTCTGGTTTGGTGCGAACGATGTGCGTCTCGAAGGAGACTGGAACTGGGTCGCAGGACAGGTCCTCACAACACCATTCTATCTGGGTGATTATCGAGCGGGAAACCTTCTGACGGAAGACAGCGAACTCACGGAAGACAGCGAACTCCGCGAGGCCCTGGCGGATGTCTACACCAACTGGGCTGTTGATCCTCAGGGATTCCAAACACAACCCGTCAATTCCTACAGCAACGAACACTTTGCCGTCATGCGCAGTGATGGTTACTGGGATGATGTTGCCCCGGTCTGGGATGCACCCAGCGTTCAGAGTGAACAGGTCCCATGGCTGGCCGCTGTCCGGCAGTTCGCCCCGGTGGCATTCTGGCGTCTGGGAGAAGCTGCTGGAGAGAGCACTGCCGTTGATCTGGTAGCTCCGAACGGCCCCGGCGGAATCTATTCGGGTGTCACACTGGGTGTGGCAGGAGCCATATCCTACGACGGAAATACGGCGGCTGGATTTGGCGACGCGGCGTCGAACAGCCATGTGTTAATCTCTAATGATACACGACTGTACGGACATCAGGCGCAGACCGTAACCGGCTGGTTTCAGGTCGATGATCTCGATGCAACATGGCAGGCCGTTTATTTCAAAGGTGATCCCGGAGACGATGCGACGGACTACGGTCAGAGTCAGTCCGGAACGAATCGTGAAAACACCTTCTGGGTGAATTCCAGCGGACTGCTGTACATGGCCATGTCACTGGAAGGCAGCAGCCATGAGCTGACTCTGTCCAGTCAATCAGGTCTCATTCAGCCAGGTCAGTGGCATCATTTTGCCACAGTGATCGATGCAGAATATGGTGAATTAAAGATTTACCTGGATGGTCAGCCTGTCGCGCAGGTCGAGATTCCTTCTGGAGATGCAATTCATGACACGAGTGGTGACTGGCGTCTGGGAAACAGTCCTTCCGGAATGTCCAGTCTCCACGGCCTGCTGGATGATTACGCGATCTACAACACTGTTCTGACCGCTGACCAGATTGAAAGGCAGTATTCTGCCGGAATTTCCAGCGGTGACAGCGAGGTTCTGTTCTGGCAGGGCAAGTCAACAGGATCAGCTGTCGATGGTGCCTATACGAACTGGAATACGGGTGAACCCAACAACAATAATGGTGGCCACAGCGAAAATCATGTGGAACTGCGGGTCTACACGGACTCTGCCGGCACAGTCAGTTCTTACTGGAATGATGTCACCGATGATCAGCAGCAATACTACGTGCTGAAAACCCTTGATGTGGACGGCAACCCGTCTTTCGAGCTCCGACTAAACGAGGCTGACACGGAGGGGCAGAAGTTCACCTGGCAGGAAGCTCTGGTGGATGCGGAAAAGCGTGGGGGAGTGGTTGCCAACATCACCAAGCGGCAGGACGAAGAACTTTTTGTTCAGCTCGTGAAGGAGGCCGAGTTGCTCGCACAAGAGGATCAGGTTTCTGTCTGGGTCAACGCAACCGACGAACTCATCGAAGGGCAGTGGCGACGACCCGTCCAAGTGCGTGGCTATCCCTATGTCTTGGAAACACCACAGGGCCTGGATTTTGTGGACGGGACCTTCACGTTTGCAAATGCCTGGTTTGATGCGTATCAGCGTGGAGGCTGGGTCGCCACAGTCAACTCGGCCACAGAGCAGAAGTCGATCGCCGCTCTGGCGGATGGCCGAGAAATCTGGCTGGGAGCCTCCGATTCCAAGTCGGAAGCGTTCTGGCACTGGTTGGAGCCCGCCTACCGCGATGTCCCGTTCTGGAAGGGCAATGGTACCGGAGCGCCTGTGGAGGATGCTTTCACCAACTGGAACAACTTCCCGAACGACAATTATCCCCCCGAGCCCAACAACGATGGAGGCAACGAGGATTTTGGTGAACTTGGAACAAACGGAGGCTGGAATGACCTGCCCATCACTTCTACACGTCCTTACATCGCAACGACAAGAGTCATCAGAGGGGCCGGACAAACCAGTACTGTGGGTCAGACTATGCGGGTCGCCAGCATCACTTCGTCTGCCGGCAATGTGTGGCTTGACGCACCGGGCGATGTTGAGATTGATGGCGTCATTCAGACGGGAAATGAACAGACGTTCACATGGAATGGGACGGGACAGGTCCTGAATGACACGTCGGATCCCGGTTCCTCGTCAGACGTACAGATTATCAGCGCCTCGCTGCAACTCGCGGGTATTGGTGGACTGGGCAGCAAAACAGTCCCGCTTCATACTCAGGTGCAGTCCCTGCACGCCTTCGGCCCGACTCATTCCATCAACGTTCTGAATGAGGGAAATCTGGATGCAGGTGATCTGGTAATTCACAAAGGCGATTTGCAGATCGTCACCGAAGGGGTCCTGGAGATCGACGGTCCGCTATCCGTGGAAGGCGGCGGCCACGTGACTCTCGTCGCCAACGGCTCCAAAACAGTTCTGGGTATGATCGAAGGGCCATTCACACACGCAGAAGCCGCCGCCGACGCCATAGCCCGAGGCGGTCGCCTGCCCGTGATCCTGACTGAAGCAGACCAGGAAGCCGTGGAATATGTTGCCGATGGCAATATGGTCTGGATCGGTGCCACGGATGAGGCCCGGGAAGGCGACTGGCAGTGGTCAATCGATGCCAGCACAAAGAAATCGTTTTACGCAGCACCGGTTCAGTTCTGGAGGGGCGATGCAAGCGGTTCAAAGGTCAACAACGAGTATCAGAACTGGAACATCGGCGAACCAAATAATTACGCCGGGGATGAAAACCATATCGAAATGTATGTCGACGGGAAGTGGAATGACATCAATCAGGATGCGTCGCGGCGCTACGTCCTGGAAACCGATTCCGGGCTGAGTCTCAGCAGTTCATCAATGACTTATTCGCAGGCGGTTTCCGATGCGGCTTTAAAAGGAGGCCGAATTGCCAGTATCAGGTCAGCGGAAAATCAGGGGGATGTCTTCGCGGTGGCAGCGGGCAACAGTGTCTGGATCAATGCCACCGATGAAGGCCATGAAGGCGCGTGGTGGCGTCCGGTCTCGGGTTATCCCGTTGATGGACACTATGAGAACTGGGCCCCGGGACAGCCCGACAATTATCAGGGGCTGGAACACTTTGGAGGTCTGCGTGGTGATGGAACCTGGAATGATTTTACGGCGGAAAACACACTGCCGTACGTCCTTGAGTATGACACCAGTCTGATTGTCGGAGCGCCGGTATTTACGCACGGGGGTGACGGCAATATCAGTCTGATCGGAAGTCACGGTGTCCGCATCGAAACAGAAATGCAATATATTCCCGGCGGCGATGTTTATATTGGCGGACAAAATAATCAAGTGAACTACGCCCAGGCCAAAACAGACGCCGCACTGCGGAATGGCTGGCTGGCGGTGTTCACCAGCGACGAAGCCAGTCAGACAGCTCTCACGGCAATGGACGGCCGTACGGCCATGGCGGGTGGCACTGATGAGGGACACTGGAGATGGGTTGATTCGCCCATGCTACCCAAGGACGGCGTTAAATTATGGTTGAATGGCGAGGCGCAAAACGGACTGCCGGCCCACTGGAATAACAGCTCCTCCGGTTCCGAACCTAACGGCGGGATGAATGAGAATATTTTCGAAATCGAAGGCGACGGAAGCTGGAATGATCTGACTGCAGGTGATCCACGCAATGGCTACCTGTTGCAACTGCCCAGTGTCTACACCGGAGGATACGGACAGATCGTGATTACAGCCGGAACCGCATATGACAATCAGCTGCGCCAGGGCAGCAACACTGCCGATATCTGGATGCAGGACGGAGCCTCTGTCACCAGTGAACATGGCAACATTGCGCTACTGGCCACACAGGATATCTGGCTGAGTAATGTGGCCACGTCCTGGAAGGCAGATGCTGCTTCACGAAAAGGAGATGTCCTGATCGTGGCCGGTTATGATGGAATTGAAGGCACGTTAGAGGACACTGTGGGCGCCATTTATGACAATCTTACGGGCGATGCGCTGAATGTGACGGCACGCCACGGAGTCTTTTCGGCCGAAGGATCGTGGAAAAATGCTGGACATGGTGTAGGGGCCGCAGGTAAACCCCTCCACACACAGATTAATTCCATCGCTGCCAGGACGAACAGTGGAGATATCGCCATCAGGAACCATGGCGACCTGACTGTTGGCAGTGACGGCATTCAGCTTCAGGGCGTTATGTCGGACATCAATCCGTTCCATGAAGTCGTTCCGGTTCGGGAACTGCCGCAGCACCAAAGCGAGTTTGATAAGCCGACGACGGACCTGACAATACCGGGATACTTTCAAGTGGGGGGGCTGGCCATTGTCAAGACGCCCCATGCGTCGCATGAAACCGCTTCAATTGACATCAGTGCTCAGGGCAGTTTCACCGCCCACGCGGCAGTGCCGATTCTGAATATGACTGCCGGTCACATTACCCTGAACGCACTCAGCGACGACCCGCTTGATCAGCTCTCCGTGACGATCCCCGTGTTTGCGCACGGGGGTCTGCAGAATATTCATCTTTCTGAAGGCTCAGAACAGGTTCCCATCGTCGTGCCGCTGTCCGGTGATTCGATTGAATGGTACTACCAAATTAATGTTGAGAGCACCCTGCTTGAAGGTGGCAATGCCGTAGTCAGCATTTCGCGTGACGGAAATACCACAACTCCACCTGACGCTTACCTGCGTTATCTCTTCTCCACGGTGCAGTCCGAGGTTGCAGCGGCCACCTACGCCGACGGTTCCACGGAGACCAGCTATTCTCTGGAAGTTCCAGAAGACGGAGTCAAGGCCGTCTATGTCCGTGTGCTGTATCCAGACGGCAAGTCCACCGATTATACCAGCGTGTTTACTGTGGCCGACGTCGCCCCGACTGACCTGGCGGTGCTCGTCCCGGCCGATCCCATCACGCCGGGAACGCTGCAGACTCTTACGGGACAGTTTGATGACGTGGCTGTAAACGACCAGCATCGCGTCACCATTGACTGGGCAGACGGTTCAGATGACGCTGTCATTGACATGCAGAACGCGGATCGCAGCTTTACCGGGACCCACACCTACACCGCCCCGGGACGCTACGTGGCAACCGTCACTGTCACCGATATCGAATCCGGGAAGTCCACCTCGTCCAGCACGACATACTTTGTCAGCGGAGTCGCTCTGCAGGAAGGGACGCTGAACATCATCGGGACATGGGAGTATGACCGCATTCGTGTGAACGCTGGCCGGAGATGGACACATGTCGTTGCGCACATGAATGGACTGCGGCGACAGTCGGAATGGATATCCACGTCAGACATTCAGCAGATCATGTTCCGGCCCTACGACGAAGGGGACAGACTCAGCACCGTTGGTCCGGTCTCCTTTCCCATCACCCAGGTCACAGTTCCTCTGAGTACGCCATCATGGACAACCGAAGGAAACACAAAGACGTCCGACGAATTCCAGCCTGTCAGCTGGAACGCTGTACCGGGAGCGACGGAATACCAGGTCTGGTACACGAATGTGTCAACCGGGGCGAATCCGTTTCTGCTTGCGACGACGACTCAGACCACCTTCACACCAACTCCGGCTTTGCCGATTGGACAGTACAATATCTGGGTCAGAGCGCAACGGGACAGCCGGAATTCCGGCTGGAGTTCCGGTATTTCGATGCGGGTCTGGTCCCGTGTGACACTGCACACGCCGGATTTCCAGCAGACCAGCCTGACACCAGCGCTGACTTGGGACGCACTGAGCGGGGCCACCTCATACCGCATCTGGTACGACAACATCACGACAGGCGCTCAGCAGGTCATTAACACCACTATGACCGGCACCTCCTTCACGCCGTCACAGGACCTCGGTCTTGGTCAGTATCGCGTCTGGGTGGCTGGCATTGATGCCCGCGGAATTCAGGCGCGGTGGTCTTACCCGATTGATTTCACCGTGGGCCCGCGGGCGGTTTCGCCGATCATCCCCGCATTCACGCGGCGTCCTGTTTTTGAATGGACGTCTGTGCCGGACACGGGTTCCTATGAGCTTTACATTCACACCCCGTCAGGCGTGCTGCAGCCATCGGGAATCAGCGGGACATCCTGGACTCCCGACACGGATCTTCCGAGTGGGGCATTTTACTGGTGGGTCCGGGGTCTGACGGACAGCAATGTTGCCGGCCCGTGGAGTGAGCGAGCGGCAGGTAATACGGACGGCCGTACCTCACTGATCACACCAACGGGGCCGGGCTATTCGGGAACGCCGCTGTTCCAGTGGCAGTCGGTTCAGAATGCGGCGACCTATATTCTGCACGTGCAGCGACTGTCTGACCGTCAGGTTGTGATTCGCCAAGACTCCCTGACAACAAATACGCACACGCCCGCGACGGCTCTGGTCAGTGGAGCGTATCGAGTGTGGGTGCAGGCCATCAGCAGCACAGGCCAGTCAGGTTTATGGTCGATGCCCGCTGACTTTACGGTGGCCTCAGTCATCGCTCCGGATGCTGCCGTCAGTCCACTGCAGCACATCCTGACCGTACTGCCGACGGGGGTCCTGGATTGGCTGGCAGATGACGATGTCCGGACCATGGCGGCAAGTGTGGAGTCGTCTGATGGCCGGCTCACGGAATCAAAATTCGTCGACTCTGTTAACAAAACCGATACGGATGAGGCTTCTGATACTGAGACCTCTGAGACGTCTCAAGCACCGGGCATAAGTTCAGAAGCTGCTGACAGGTCGGTGACTGTGATTACGGAATCATCCGAGGATTTCACAGTTGTCGATCAGCTGATGTCCGGCCTCTCCGAGAGAAAAACGCTGCCGGAAACATTTCTAGATAGCTCGTACTAGCCCAGAACAAGCGACGATTTTTGGTTGAAACGGCAGAACCACCCGAAAACCCTGCTGGATTCCGCGTATTGAGTGTTGTGAGTCAATCCAATTCGTGGCCCAACAAAGGATTTCGGGTGAAGGCTTCAGCTTATCAAAAACGGCAGGCGGCGTCAGCGAAGCGAGCGGCGAAATCGCGATGTCGGCGGAGGAAAAAGGCTGACGCGATCAATGCCGAACGCAGCCGGCGAATTAAAGAACGCAACAAGCACCGCTGCGAAGATCACGATCGACCGATGTTGTCGGCAAACGGCCTGCGTTATGAAATGGCCGACCGAAA
>Ga0209390_10001642_pt1 | contig 42302 bp, 27 predicted proteins | sample BON01_FD_187212 | JGI IMG/M metagenome (GOLD analysis project Ga0209390, IMG submission 187212) | Freshwater microbial communities from Lake Bonney liftoff mats and glacier meltwater in Antarctica - BON-01 (SPAdes) (version 2) | ecosystem: Environmental > Aquatic > Freshwater > Ice > Glacier...
TGGCACGTTCCGATACTTCCGACGATATTTTATCTGCTTTTTTTCCAGGATCTGACATCAAAGTTCTCCAAGCCCTCAAGCTTAATTAGAAACTTCAATGTTGTCTCAGCTATCTTGGCACAGAGGGCTTTGCGATCCTAACCAACGGTATCGACTATAGGATCTACACTGATATCGATGCACCCAACAAGATGGACGAAAATCCATTCTTTGAATTCAACATGTTGACGGTAGATTCTCGCGTCGTGGCAGAGATCAAGAAGTTTGCCAAGATTACCTTTAATGTAGAGGCGATTCTCAGCAATGCCAGCGAACTGAAATACATGAAACTGATCCGAGCGATCTTGGAATCCGAACTATCTAACCCGAGTGAAGAGCTGGTCAAACTAATGACTAGTCGAGTTTACAGCGGTCGATTTACAGCGGTCGATTTACAGAGTCGATTAAAGACCAATTCACACAATTGGTTCAAAATGCCTTGCGAGACTTTATTCGCGAGAAAATTAACGCTCGTCTACAGTCTGCGATCGAGGGTGGGTTCAGCAGCCTGGAGGTTGCCGATCCAAAAGGCGCTGCTTTAGAAGTCGACGAAGATGGAATTGAAACGACTCCCGAAGAGATCGAGGCTTTCCACATTGTTCGGGCTATCCTAGCAAAATACACGCCTGCAAAACGGATTGTGATGCGAGACACCAAAAGCTACTGCGGCGTTTTATTGGACGATAACAATCGGAAGCCTGTATGTCGCTTGCGATTCAATCACAACCAGAAATATCTCGGCTTGTTCGATGCGGCGAAGAATGAGACCAAACTGCCAATCACTTCACCTTCGGATATCTACATCCACGAATCAGCATTGATTGAAACGCTGAAATCGTATGAGACTAACAAGGATGAGAGCACAGCTGCACATGAGCAGGATGTCACGTGAGTCTTGCAATCGTTTTCCCGATGTTGTGCCAATCGCATGTCTGAAAGCCCCCGAGTCAGACTGAATCGTGCGATTGATATTCACTGATGAGAGCATTTGGTCAAAAAATCTTGCACGACATCTCTGCAATGTTGGTTAAGCCTTTTGTGAATGGTGTGACCACTTGTAACTAACAAAAATTGGGTCGTAATAAAACGCATCCAGAGCAATCGTAGAAAATTTAACCGGGTCGCTATTCCATTGATTGTTACGGAGCCTATTCCTGGCTCAGGCGAGCGCAATTGTGGCGTGTATGACCGTGTCGACCTTAAACACCGACTGAGGCAACACAACACCCACCAGGCGGCGGATGTGAGCAGTTCCGCGGCGGGCGGGAAGCGGGCGGGATAATGAATTCGGTCACTTGGACGGCAAGTGGCCTTGGGATAGCCGTGCTTGCATCTTATCGAAAGTCTTCATGACAGTTATCACAAGACTGAGTCAATTGATTGACGGCGGCTTGCACGCCAGAATAGTTTTCCAGACGGAGTGAAGACTTGATGTCTAAAGCCGCGGCTTTCATGGCCGCGGAGTGCCCGCGGTAGCCTTCGTCAGAATAGTCATCCATTTCGGGCATCAACAATACTTGCGAAATCGCAGCAACCACTTCCGCGTTTCGGGAAATCGCATCTTTGTTCCTCTTGATCGTCACTTCGTCACTGGTCCAAAGGCGAAGTTGCTCCAGTGACAAAGCATTCAACCAGACCATCATTGGAGTTCGGTCGACGACCGTTGACCAATCTTCGAAGGCTTCGTCGGGGGCGTCCAGGCTGGATCTGCCACCACGCACGACTTGCAGCAGATCTTCCCTTGATCGAGTCGCGATTTGATACGCCTGTTGAGATCCAACCCGGGTACCCGCAGCGGTCTTCCCAAGGTTCGCACGGAATGCTGGCGCATCGTCGTGCCAACGAATTTCCTTGCCATAAGCTTCATTGATCGCAAACAACGTGGCTAACTGCGAATAGTATTGGTGCGTGACACCGTATTCGGCCTTAAATCGACCCGGTGTCGTGATTTGAGTGGTCAATAGCGTTGTTGTCCGTTTAATTTCATCTTCGATAACAGCCGCCGAGATCAAATCGTCAAACAGTTTTCCAGAACTGGATTCCGCCCCTGTCGCTCCCGAACTGGGTATTGTGTTGTTCGAACTTCCGGCAGCGGCCCGTGCAGACCAATCGGGCTGCGGCCCAACCAATGCCTCGGAAAAAAAGTCGTCGAAGAAGATCTTGTCGGTATCCGCAGGGTCAAACTTTGGACGCTTGGCTCGCAATACTGGCTTTTCGCTTCTCTTGCCCAGATTGAATTTAACTTTCGGCTTCTGGGGATCAGGCGAGTCCTTCATTTTTGGATCGCTTGCTGCTGGACGGTCCTTGGTCGCAGGATCAGGCGCCCGATTGGACTCCTGTTTTTCCGCGTCGGACTTGGATTGCAACTGTCCTGCCGTTGATTTCATCTCCTCTTGCCTATCGAAATTCACGAAAGTCACCAACGGCTGGTGGGCCAAACGGGTCCAATGCAGCCCGGGCCCTTCCCCAAATGATCCGGCGACAATGCAGGCACAGATCAGGACGCATGCGGCACACCCAATTTTTGCCGCGCAAACCGATTCAGCCCACATCGAATTATCGAATTTCGACGACATCTTTCGACCTCGATACGGTTATTATGAAAATGAACAGGACAATTTCCAAAGCCAAGTCCAACTACAATGTAAAACTTGGCCTTCTATCAGTATACTATCGGTTTGGCAGGCCTGGGCCTAGCTTATCGGGCCGCGACATCAAACCGTTAGCCTACAAATCGGTGCGCGGGCAGGAAATAAGCCACGCGGCAGAAGAAAATTTACCGCAAGACAGGCACGCAAGACAGGCACGCAAGACAGGCACGCAAGACAGGCACGCAGCGCAAGCGAATGAAGGCAAAATTCACTTGCTTGCAGTGCGTGCTAGGATTTTCAGTTGCCGCTCGCTTGAATTTGTAGGTATTGAATCAGCCGGTGGCTTATTTATTCTTGCCGCCACCAGTGGTAGTAGCGTCAGCCTTGACAACATTCTCGAGACGATTGGTGGCACTGACAGACCAATGATCTCGACTAACCTTGCAGCCCGAACTTTCCGCTCACATCGTCTTTGGACCGCCGGAACGGTATTCCCAAGACCACCGATATCCCAAGACACGTTTTCCCAGAGACACGTTTTCCCAGTACCAAGGTGGCACATTCCATTGGGCCAGGAGGCGTTTGATTGGGCCAGGAGGCGTTGCTTCCGCTATTTTGAACACCCGTCGTCGGCTCTAACCGTAGCTTTCCTAAAATGAACTTGCCTAAAGATCCTGACGATGACGACTTGGCTGGCCAGATCCCATCCCCAGTGGACGATAGCCGGCGATCGCCGGCGCGCGATTCAGACGTGGTTGGAGAAAGTCAAACGCCGACCAATCTGAACCTGCCGATCGATCAAAACACTCGACGTCGACGAGCGTTTCTAGCTGGGAAAGATGCTCTGCGTTGGTGGAAGGATTGGGGGCGAGACTCGCTGAAGTCTCCACCGTCGGTTCCCGGACTTTCGGCGGGCATTGCGGCACGTTCTAAGGGACTGGGGCCAAGTGTTCGACCAGGGTTCCTGACCGAAATCTCCAAATCTGCCATGGCTTGCCAGTGGGATGTCTTTTTAAATCACGGACAATACCCTTGGGGCGCCGAATTTGCCCTCACCGCACTGGAGGCACTTGAACCGCTGGAAGCTCAATTAAGCGTGTTTCGCAGCACCAGCGAGGTCTGTCAATTGAATCGCACCGCATTCACTGCCCCAGTGAAAGTCTCCGATTCGTTGTGGAATCTGTTGCAACTGTCGAAAGTTCTGTGGGAATTGACCGAAGGTGCGTTTGACATTACCAGCAGTTCCCTGTCCCAATGTTGGGGTTTCTTGAAACGCGAAGGGCGCATGCCCAGCGACCAAGAAGTGGAAGAGGCTTTAAAATCGGTTGGCATGGAAAAGGTGGTTCTGGATCCCCAACAGCAAACCGTGCAGTTCTTTCATCCAGATTTGTCGATCAATTTAGGCGGTATTGGCAAGGGATGGTCTCTGGATCAAGTCGCTGATGGGTTACAATCCGCAGGTGTCGACGACTTCGTCTTCCACAGTGGGAAAAGTAGCGTTGTGGCTCGAGGGACGAAACTGCGGGAACAGGCTGCCAACCCCAAGTCCGCTAACTTGAAAGCAGCCAACCCGGGTTGGCAGATTGGACTCAGCCACCCGCTGTTGCCCAGTAGTCGACTTGGCAATATTGACTTGACTGACCGGGCACTGGGCACCAGTGGATCGGGAAGACAATTCATCCACTATCGCGGTCGTCGTTTAAGTCATATTCTGGATCCCCGCAGCGGAAGGCCAGCCGAAGGGGTCCTAAGCGCAACAGTTCTTGCGCCCACAGCGGCTCAAGCGGATGCATTGGGGACTGCTTGTTTCGTCTTGGGAGTGGAAGGTTGCCAGCGGTTAAGTCAACAATGTGATGACCTGGGAATCATCTTGGTGATTCAAGAAAAAAGTCGCAGCGAAGTGGTGTTGATAGGGGACATCCAACAAGCTTGGCAGCCTACCGCAGTAAAAGCCGGACGGCGGTAGATGCGGAAATTCGCCAAAAGATCAGTGCATTAGTGAGTGCCCAATGGATTGCATGATCGATTGGTGCTGAAAGCCAGTTAGGCTGGTTGTTGTTTCGTTTTTTCGATTCAAGCGGATGTGTTCTCCAATAGAAGTTCTCAATATTTAGTCTTGGAAGAGGTTGTCGTTGATATTTCATCTACTTAGTGCCAAAGGTGCCGAACGGCCCACTCGAGAAAAACTATTAGGCGGACGCATCCAAGTGATTTCGCGTTCGGGTCTGAACTTGTGTGAAACGGCACTGATCCATGCGTTGCCTGAGATCACGTTAGACCCACCTGCTGGAAAGCAGCCGCACGTGCTGACCATTGGAAATCGAACCGGCGTTATCGGCCAGGCTGCCGCGGATTACTTTGCCGGTTCAGCCACCCTGCATTCATTCGATATCCATCATTACAAAACGATGGGCACAAACATTCTTGCCGGCATGCGAAATGTCGCGACTAGAATTTGCCAAGCAGATTTGCCAACCGCAGACATGTACGATCTGGGCTTGTTTCAATTGAATCGTGGCAACATGTCGACCGAATTGGTTTACGACATGGTTCAGCAGACCCTCAAGCGATTGAACCCCAAAGGCCGCCTTGCGTTTGCAATTGAAGGGACTCCACTGTGGTTGGTCAAGCGATTGAAGGACTATTTCCGCAACGTGCAAATCACGTCTCCCAATCGTAGCGTGACGATTGTGCAAGCGTCGAATTTGAAAGACGGAATCAAGCAAAAATCCTTTGCTGCTGACTTGAGCGTGACACTACCGCACGGAATTGCTTTCCCCATCGTAACGTATCCCGGCGTTTTTGCGCATCGTCGCCCCGATGCAGGTGGGTTAGCTTTGGCCGAATCGGTTGACGTCAGCGACGGAGACCGAGTATTAGACATGGGTTGTGGCAGCGGCATGATCGGCATTGGCATGGCCAAAATGGCGAAACTGGAAAAATTGACATTGGTCGATTCACATGCCCGCGCAATCAAAGCATCCCAAGAAAATATCGTTTCCAACCAATTGACCGACATCGCAGACGTCATTCAAAGCGACGGGGCCGATGAAGACTTCCAGACGCTAGTGGGCAAGTATTCGTTGTTCGTAGGGAACCCCCCGTATTATTCGCAAAACCAGGTGACTCAACGGTTTGTCGAATTGTCGTTTGAAGTGCTGCAACCGGGTGGTAGAGCGTGCTTTGTAACGAAACAACCCGAGTGGTTGGGCCAAGAGATCGAACGCTATTTTGGCGAGGTTCAATTCTTTTCCCGGCGACACTACACGATTTTAAGGTCCGTCAAGCCGTGAATCGCAGGCCAGTTGAAGCGAATCAAGAACGCAGCGCCCGAGTGAAGTTGAATGCGAAGTTGAAGATATCTGTGGCAGAAAAGAACACCTCCAAAGCGGCAAGCAAGTCGACTGCCAACGCTTCGAAAAAGGATCCCTTAGCAGACCAGAAAGCAGCCTTAGCCTGGCCCGATGAAAGTGCCTGCCGCCTGTTTAGGAAGAAGACCCTGCGATGGTTTTCAGATAATGCCAGAGATCTACCCTGGCGACGCACTCGTGATCCTTACCAAGTTTGGATCAGCGAAGTTATGTTGCAACAAACTCAAGTTGCCACGGTCATTGACTATTGGAAACGGTTTGTCGCAACGTTCCCCACCGTTACTGACTTGGCAAAAGCGGACCAAGCCCAGGTTTTAAAGCTTTGGGAAGGCTTAGGCTATTATCGCCGCGCGAAACAACTGCACAACGCAGCGTTGGTAATCCAGCAGAAACATTCCGGGCGATTTCCCACTACGCTGGAAGAGGTTCTGGCGTTGCCCGGCATTGGACGCTACACGGCCGGAGCGGTCCTGTCGATCGCCTGCGACCAGCAATTGCCAATCTTGGAGGGCAATACGATTCGACTCTACAGCCGATTGCTCGGCATAACGACAGACCCGACAACGACGGCAAATCAAAAACTTTTATGGGCTTTCGCCTCACAGATCGTTCCCAAATGCAACGCCGGGCAATTCAATCAAGGGTTGATGGAAATAGGCGGCCAAATTTGCAAACCGCAACAGCCGTCGTGTTTGCTTTGCCCAGTTCAATCGCATTGTAAAACGTTTGCGACTGGGCAACAACAATCGATCCCGGCCGCGAAAACAAGACAGATCAAATTCGAAAACCAAATCCAGTGCATCGTTTTGATTCAGAGGAAAGGCAAATACTTGCTTCGCCTTTGCCAACCAGGCGAACGATGGGCTGGCCTTTGGGATCTCTTTCGACTGGACCTAACCCAATTAGCCAGCGAAAAAGAAACCACCAACCCATTTTTTTTCGATGCCAAAACAAAACGATGGATGCTGCAAGAGGTCACTGAAAAACTGGGCCTGCTGGGTGACTTGGAATTAATGCCCTGGTCGATCAAGCATGCGGTCACTCGATTCAGAATCCAATTGCATAGCGTTCAGGCCCAACAAATTTCAGGTCGACTCTCCAAATCGGCTGCAGACTTTGGGTGGAAATGGGTAGAGCGTAGCGAACTTAGCAAACTGGCCCTAAACGTTACCGCCAGAAAATTCGTCGATCACCACCTCAAATGATCTAGAAATTGGATATCCACCAGAGATTTATCGCTTCACAGAAGTCGGACAACGGGAGTTTTTCAACGCCGAACTCTACCCAGGAGAACGACATTGAACTTGGGAACAGGCTACCAGGGCCAACGCCCATCGCCAAACAGCGAGGGCGATCGCGGGCTCGCACCAGAAGGAACTTGACCGAAACGATTGATCTTTGCCCACCGAAAGACTCGCCAACAACCACAGCCGCGACTTTACGTAAAAGTCAGATTCGGCGCCTCTTGAACTACGGGAAACGTCGCCCACTCGGACAAAATGCAAGCCGACCGCGCACCCAGCTTGAGGTTTTAACCCGAAAGACACCCATTACACGAAAAGAGGGGCTGCCGCGAACGACGACAGCGCATCTCCGTGAAAATCATTGTGAATCCGTGGCCAAAAATTGCGGGGCGCTAATAGGAGCCACGGTATAGACGCGGAGCAACACAGAGAGGGCGACCGCGCACCCAAACCGCTCCAATGCATTCATAGTTCGCCGTCCGAAAGACCAAACCGTTGCCGAAGCTGAAAAATTTCGCGAGTCTCACGGCGTTCCAATGGCAACCGATCGCAGGGTTTCCCAGCGCTACCGCGAAAACATACAGCCTCACACGCCCAAGGAAATATTTAGCGTCAGGACGTGGTGAACGTTTCTGGTTATAATGAGGGTTGACTGCGGCTGCAACAAAACGCAGTCGCGAAGACCGGCAATCCCAAACGTACCTGTTCCGTTCCGCTCGCATCCCAGCGTTGCAGGCGCCCGCCAAACCTATCCAAGGCTCCCGCCACAAGCATCCACACCGGATTACCCACACTGAATTACCCACACCGAATTTCCCACACCGAATTTCCCACACCGAATTTCCCACACCGAATTTCCCACACCGAATTTCCCACACCGAATTTCCCACACCGAATTTCCCACACCACCCAAGGCACTTTCCTTGCGACAGAGACTCCCGACCGCGGCAAGACAGTCCGGCTGGCCAGAAATTGATGTCCTCAGCAAATCGCACACCCCAAGCAGTAGAATCCGTGGCGGATGGGCGTTGCGATAGTGAACTTTGCGGACGCAGAACCGCACCCTAGCCCGCCTAGCCTAAACCATCGTCCCCCTAAACCATCGTCAAGCGGCCAAAGCTTGACGCTTGCATTCCCCCAATCGATCGACCGGGAAAATTGCCCTCACCGATGAACATGATCTCGAACCAGCCCTGGGTAGAAGTTATGACCATGCTTTCAAACCAAGACGACTGTCGAAATGACACTCCAGCATCCACGATTACTCGCCACACCAACGGCAAGTTGAAGGGGCAGCATCGACATTGGGCGAACTGTGCCGGGTTAGCGATTCCTTTGTTCGCCTTGATCGTATTGCTTTCCAGCGCGTCCACACTTTTCGCGGACGAACCTGAAATAAGTTTCAACCGCGACATCCGCCCCATTTTGGCCGCCAACTGCTTTGCCTGCCATGGTCCTGATGATGCCGATCGGCATGCAGATTTAAGGCTTGATACTTTTGCAGGCGCTACCGATTCGGCTATTATTCCAGGCGACATTGATGGCAGCGATTTGATAGATCGAATCACCAGTGACGATCCCGACCTAACCATGCCCCCAGCGGATTCTGGGAAGAAGCGACTTTCACCGGCCCAAACTCAATTGCTTAGCCGCTGGATCAAAAGCGGTGCCAAGTATGACCAGCACTGGGCCTTAGTTCCCCCGGCGGCGACAACAGTCCCCAAGGTTGCAATCCGTTTCCAAAATCCGATTGACAACTTTGTGCAGCATCGTTTGCAAGGAAAAGAACTATCGATTTCTGCTCGGGCGTCGCGTAGTGAATTGGCAAGACGCGTGGCGATGGACCTTACGGGTTTACCCCCATCGGCAGAACGACTGCAGGACTTCCTTGAAGATTCAGATCAAGACGCGTATGAAAAATTCGTCCGTGTGCTCTTGGCTGAATCCACTTTCGGCGAACATTGGGCCAGCATGTGGCTAGACTTGGCTCGCTACGCCGACACTGACGGCTATGCCGATGACGTCCCCAGAACAATCTGGCCTTATCGGGATTGGGTGATCGACGCCTTGAACAAGGACCTACCCTACGATGTCTTCACGGTGGAACAAATTGCCGGCGACCTCTTACCTGACGCCACCCAAGACCAACGAATCGCCACTGGATTTAACCGCAACACGATGACCAATAGTGAAGGCGGAACGATCGATGAAGAATATCGCATCGAAGCGGTCAAGGACCGAGTCGACACGACAATGCAAGTCTGGACCGGCATGACATTTGGTTGCGCCAAGTGTCACACTCATAAATACGACCCAATCACTCAAGATGAATACTACCAACTGTTCGCAATCTTTAATCAGTCGGCTGATTCTGACCTAGGCGGTAATCCGCCATTCCTAACCGCGTATTCGAGAGCGAATCGTCAACAACGCGAAGAAATTCAAGCGAAAATTGACGCCTTGCAAAGTACCAGCGGGTTTGAAAATCAGGAATTCCAACACGCAATTGCCCAGTGGATTTCAACTTGGCATGCTCCATCCAACCGATGGAACCCACTTCCAATCGACACTGCGTCCAGCGAAAAAGGGACCCAATTGGCGATCAACCAGTTGGGCGAATTAACCGCCAGCGGAACGAATCCCCCTAAAGACACGTACGTCTTAAAGTCAACAATCGCGAACGCCGATATCACTGCAATTCAAATCTCAGCTTTTCCAGCAAACTCTAGCCAGGGCAATGCCAAAGGTGTTGGCCGGTCCGACGGAAATGGGAATTTTGTTCTGTCCGAAGTTGGGATGCGAGTCCGCGCAGTAGGGTCAAACGAACTGCACGGGAAGTTTGTCCGAATCCAGATGCCTGGCACCGAAAAAATGATCCACATTGCTGAACTGCAAGTCATGAACCAAGTTGACGAGCAATGGCAATTAGTGACTCAGGGGGCAACCGCCAGTCAGTCGAGTACAGGCTTCGGGGGCGAAGCACGACTTGCGATTGACGGAAATACGGACGGTGTTTTCGCAAAGCAATCGGTCACGCACACCAATGTGGAAACTGATCCGTGGTTCGAACTCGAGTTATCGAAAGTCTCTGCGATCCAAAAAATTGTGATTCACAACCGGACCGATAGTGATTTATTTCGTCGGCACGATGGGATGATCGTCAAGATTTTAGATGAGAATCGAGTGACGATCTGGGAACAAACCGTTCCTACCGCAACTCGGGAACCCCTGGAATTTGCACTGGACGGCTGGCGTGAAATCCCGTTCGCGTTTGCAACGGCCAGTTTTGAACAAGGCGGCGACGGCCCAGACGGGTGGCACGCAGGTTTGATGATCGACGGTGATGCTGGGGCACGAGGTTGGGCCGTTTCTCCCAATCAAGGGCAGAATCACAAAGCGATCTTGCAACTGAAGGACCCGCTGAATTCAGGCACACCGCTGGAAGTGGAATTGCGTCTGGCTCAAAACTATGGTCAACAGCATACGCTGGCAAATTTTTCTATCCAAACCACCAATCAGACCGGCCCCAACATTGTGTTGCCAACCGCGATCGCTGCAGCGGTGGAAAAATTGGACGCCGACCAGTCAACTCAGGAAAAGCTAGACTCGCTTAAAGCCGATCAACCGTTGTGGACCAGCATTCAAGTCACGTTTGCAAAATCCAATCCACTGGGCGATGCTTTGGCGAATCATTTAGCTCAATTGAAACAGCAATTGGCCGACATTCCTTCGGCGAACACCCCGATTATGGAAGACCTGGCAGCAGACAAACATCGAACCACTCGGCTATTAATTAAGGGCAGCTGGCTGAATCCGGGACACACGGTCCAGGCATCCCTCCCTTCGGCCTTGACCCAGTACACTCAGGCAAAAAGCACCAGCCCCTCAAACCCAGCCACGCCACCCTCCACGCCACCCTCCACGCCACCCTCCACGCCAACTATCAATTTGACCCAACCGATCAACCGCCTGACCTTGGCTAATTGGTTGGTCGATCCTGATCATCCGTTGGTTACCCGGGTGGCAGTGAATCGGATTTGGGCGCGTCTGTTTGGACGTGGCTTGGTGGAAACTGAAGAAGACTTTGGTGTGATGGGCTCGACGCCCAGCCATCCTCAGCTGCTAGACTGGCTAGCTTTGGACTTTGTCCATCAAAAGAAATGGTCCTCCAAGGAATTAATCTTTTCCATTGTGACCAGCGATACTTATCGGCAATCGTCCACCGTCACCACACAGATGAAAATGGCCGACCCAGAGAATCGTTTGCTTAGTCGATCACCTCGTTTTCGGTTGTCAGCCGAACAAGTTCGCGACCAAGCATTGGCAATTGGCGGTATCTTGAACCCCACGATGTATGGCCCAGGAGTTGTTCCTCGTTTGCCTGTGAAGGAAATTGGTAGTGCGTTTTCGAATCGAACGATCACGCAAAGCATGGGACAGGATCTATATCGACGGGCGTTGTACACCTATGTTCGGCGAACGGGCCCGTATCCAACGATGCTGACCTTTGACGGAACCAACCGACAAGTGTGCACCGTTCGTCGCATTCGAACCAACACACCGCTCCAAGCGTTGGTGACGCTTAACGACCCCGTCTTTGTGGAAGCAGCGCAAGGCCTGGCTCGAAGGATTCTGGCACTAAGCAGTGATGAATTGGAAATGGAAATAACCAAACTCGATGTCGCCGGAATTGAAGTCACAGGCGACCGCCAGAGCAAGAATGTTGACCTGAACCTTGATGACGACCTAAGCCTAACCCAACCAAGGCTACGCAAAGCGTTCTGGCTGGCAACGCTGCGGTACCCCACCGAACAAGAGGTTGCCGCACTGGCGAAGTTGCTGGAGGCGGAACGGGCTTATTTCCAACAAAATTTAGAGTCCGCCACGAAACTGGCCACCGATCCCTTGGGGCCGTTACCTGCGGGAATCCCACCGGCCGAGGCAGCTGCCTGGACGGTGGTAGCGAATGTGCTGTTAAACTTAGACGAAATCATGATGAGGTAAGTGGCGATGAATCGGTATCAGATGCACAACCGCTTGGTGACTAGGCGACATTTCTTTGGGCAATCGGGCTTCTCGATTGGAGCGATTGCCTTGGCGGCGCTTAGCGGTCGGCTGGACCTAGCCAATGGTTATACAAAAACGTCCGGTCAGCCAATGGACAAACTGCCGAGCACTCAGGCAGCCCGTTTTATCGCGGCACAACGCCCCGCCACTGCCAAGCGAGTGATCTATATTCACTTGGCTGGATCGCCGCCGCAACACGAAACGTTTGACTTCAAGCCCGAATTAGCAAAGTGGGACGGTCAGGATGCGCCTGATTCTTTCCTGAAGGGTAAGACCTTTGCATTTATCAAAGGGGTGCCCAAAATGCTTGGCCCGCGATACCCCTTTGCGCAACACGGCGAAAGTGGGACCTGGGTCAGCGATCGGTTTCCACATTTAGCCAAACATGTGGACAAAATGCTTGTGGTCAAATCAATGACTACCGATCAATTCAACCATGCACCAGCCCAACTGATGACCTTAACTGGACAGGCTCGGTTCGGTTACCCTTCGATTGGATCTTGGATCACTTACGGGCTGGGAAGCGCGAATCAAAATTTGCCAGGCTTCGTGGTTTTGCTTTCCGGTGGCCAACTTCCCAGCGCCGGTAAGAATGCCTGGGGTTCAGGCTTTCTACCCAGCGTTTACCAGGGCGTGCAATGCCGAACCACAGGCGATCCGGTACTCTATCTTTCCGACCCCAACGGCATGGATCGATTGACGCGACGCAGGAGTTTAGATGCCTTAAAACAGTTGAACGAAATTCAGTATCGTCAAATTGGTGATCCCGAAACGATCAGCCGAATTGAACAATTTGAGTTGGCCTATCGAATGCAAATCAATGCACCGGAAATCATGGACATTGGTCGCGAGTCGAGAGAAACATTAGAAAAGTACGGAGCAACGCCGGGCGATTCCAGCTTTGCCAACAACTGTCTTTTGGCGCGACGCTTGGTAGAAAATGACGTGCGGTTTGTAAACTTGTTTGATTGGGGCTGGGACATTCACGGGACGGGTCCAGGCGATGACTTGATGAATAAATTTCCCGAAAAGTGCAAGCAAACCGACCAACCGATCGCCGCGCTTTTGGACGATTTATCGCAGCGAGGCCTGTTGGATGAGACCCTGATCGTATGGTCAGGCGAATTTGGACGCACCGCGATGAACGAGGCCCGAGGTGGCAGCAAATTCTTGGGCCGCGATCACCATCCCGATTGCTTTTCAATTTGGCTGGCTGGCGGCGGGATCAAAGGCGGGGTCAGCTATGGATCCACCGACGACTTTGCTTACAAGGTTGTCGATAACCCCGTCACGCCGCACGACCTGCAAGCGACCATTCTTTACGCCTTGGGTATCGACCCCAAACGCTTCAGCTATCCAAACCAAGGCCTTGACGCGCGCCTAATCGGACCGACCGACGACGCCAGGGTTCTGGACCAGTGGTTGACTTAATCACCCACGGGAACCTCGGAAATCTGAAACGCCGGTCATTGAGTGCTCTCGAAGATGGGGTGTTCAGTTTGCAGGGCAACGGGGCAGAATCTCAGCTGAATCCTAAATTTAGGGGCCTTCCTTGGTTATTTTCCAAAAATGTCCCGGCATAGAAACTTGTGCCCGCTGGGCTGCCAATAAATGAAAATTAGAGCCATTGGTTACTGGAATCGACGACCTATTTGATCTGCCCTACGAGACTTCCGGTCCCGGTTAACGCTTGACCGAGTGAGATTTCGCCAATCGCCAGGCATTCAAACCTGGGCTTGCGATCGCAAAGTTCAGCATTTGGCCTGTTCTGCTGGACAAAAATCCGCTATCCACCCAGACGGTTCCAAGGCAGCAATCGCCAGTGGGCTAGGCAAAATTCGGCTGGAAAAAACTTGAAACCCGTATCTTTCTTGTAAATTCAGTTGACTAATTGCCGGTTTAAGCCCCATACTTCACCCATGGCGGGTGTCTTTTTCTGGCAAATCGCTAGAATTAGGACTGAAAATGGCAAAGCCTTTGCCAACAACCCACTTTGAAAACGTTCGATCTTGGAACCGCCACGCGAAAATGGCGTCTAAGCATCGGTCCTAAAAGCGAACAAGTCGTTCGTGTTTTTTATCACTCAATTAGTAGAGGGTCTGAATTATCCCACCGACCAATGTTACCAACCGCATCAACGAACAAATTCGTATTTCGCCTGTTCGTGTGATCGGTGACGATGGAGAACAACTTGGAGTCTTAGCCGTCAAAGACGCATTAATGAAGGCGCGCGATGTTGGCATGGACCTAGTAGAAGTAGCCCCAGACGCGCGACCGCCGGTTTGCCGCATTATGGATTACGGAAAGTTCCGTTATGAAAAGTCAAAGCGTTCGACCAAAAGTAAATCGCACCAAACGAAGCTGAAAGAAATTCGTTTGCGGCCCCGAACCGGTGATCACGATATTGACTTTAAGGTCAAACAAGCCATCGGGTTTTTGACAAACAAAGACAAAGTCCAGGTCACCGTAGTTTATAAGGGTCGAGAACTGGCTCATATCGACGAAGGCGAACGCGTCATGAGAGGCGTGATCGACAAGTTGGCGGAATACGGAAAACTTGAATCGCCGCCTAATCGGCAAGCCAGAAAAATCATGTGCACGATCACTCCGAAGTAACCGGAACAACGGGAGCAACCGCGAATCAAGAATTCGTAGTGTTGCGAACCGTTTCAGAGGTGCACGGGTCTTTGCGAAAGGTGCACGGGTCTTTGCGAAAGGTGCACGGGTCTTTGCGAAAAGTGCTCGGGTCGTCTCGCAAGAGATCATAAGTCCCAGAATCAGGGACACGAACAATTAAAAAAGCCGCCGCTTGAATCATTAAGCGACGGCTTTCTTCGTTATGTGGACCTTGGCCCGATCGAAGGACTGGCAACTGAGACAGTTCCCAGCAAGGCGTTCGGTTCTGGCGTTTGCAACCGCGGGTCACCTCCAAGAGATTTGACGCAGTACCAACCAGAGCCCGAGTTCGCCAAACTACCAAGGGGCTCGTACGCCGTACAAACCGAACTGGCGAGTGCTATTGGGCCAGTAAGGAGTGCGTCGGTATTGCGTGCCACCGCCACCACCGGCGGTTGCTCCGCCGTACGACTGGTGCTGAAACTGGTGATGAATCGGATTGCTTTGAGTTTGCCCAACGCCCCATTGATAGGTTGTAATAAATGCGGCGGTCGGAGGTAAAACAACTGCGGTGGGTGTACCGTACTTCCAGTAAGAATAATTACCGTGCCACGGATTACTTTCCATCTGGTTCATGTTCCAGGCGTGTTCTCGGGTCGCAGTGATCCCATTGCGACTGTAAGCGTAAACCGGGTGTGGATGATACTGGTCTTGAATTGCGTTGTAAGCACTGTGGATCCGCTTGGGAAACTGTCCGTTTTCAAAGCAGGGCACGTCCTGGACTCCGCCACCAGCGATACCGCCCGATAGAACGCCACCGGATACAGCACCACCGTTTTGGCAAGTAGTGCAGCCTGACTCTTGAGCCAAGCTGGTACCACACATTGCGACAACTATCGCAACTGCGATCAACTTTGTCTTGAGCATTTGAGTTCTCGTTTATTTTTGGTTTAGGTAAGAATGAAGCAAACACAACAGCAGCAGGCGATGCCTTAGTTGCAATTCGTGCAGGCAGCGCCGCCGCCACCGATACGAGGCAACTTTCCACCAAATCGGCTGGTGACTCGGCGAAGGTTTTCCATTGGGTACATGCTAAATGGATAAGGCGTTGCAAACGTTCCGCCGTGCTGCCATGTCACGGTTGTTTTGTTGTACGCACCGCCGTTGGCAGCACCACAATTTGGATCACCATTGCATGGATCGCGATAGAATTGATCGGGTGTTCCGTAAGGTGTGTAATAGGTACGAGTGTGTTCGTACATCATCTGATGCGGCTGCAGGGGTTGGTAAGTGTAGAACACATGACCGGCAACCCGAGGCGTTGGGAGCGGAGCAGGATACATGCCGGCTGTGGATTGGCTGGTAGCTCCACCGGTGTACATACCGTGGAACAATTGCGCCGACTGTTCCTCTTGCGACTGAGCCACTTCGTATTGGGCTTGAACTGCGGCTGGTAAGATTGTCAATGCGAACATCGCGATCGCCAACATTTTGACTAATTGCTTCATCTTGAAAACTCCTAAGGATACGGTTGTCTGTTGACCAAACATTCGCAGGAAGGCAGGCCGCCAATTTGCGAAGGCGAAGGCAGCTACCCATAAATTGGCGATGCCTTGGTTGTTGCCTGGACATCGGACCGGCGAAAGGAACGCTGACCGTCCCCAGCTTCTCCGACTTGTAATGTTCACAGGTTGTTCTGCTCACTGGGCGCGTGGGGCAGCTGACTTGAATTCAAGCCAAACTTTCAGCACGTAAATCACGGGCTCGAGGCAAAATTACCGTCAGCGGCCAGGCCTGGATTCGCTTCGCCGACTGCAGCCACTGGGTTCGTTTGCTGACGGTTCTACCAGGGCTGAAACGTCAACTACCTCCAATCGCGACCTAAATCGGTTTGTATCTATTTTTCGGAGCAAACCGGCCAGAATATGATCTTAATAGCGGCAGTATCACTCATGCCGGACCCGTCGCGACGGCACAATCGATACCAGTGACAAAAACCGACTGGGCTGAAGTCACACCGTTTGATAGAATCGATCCAAATTAGCTGTCTTGCCGAAACTGCGACGGATGGCTAAATTCGCAAACCGGACAAAACTATCATTTATCAAGTGAACCGTCGGCTTGGCTCATGGACGAAAAGTGATCACTTTGACACCGGAAGATTGCAAAACCGTCACGTAAAAATTCGTAAGGTGCGAACGCTGACCCCCTGAAATTAGTAAGTCATGCTTAACCATTAGGTGAGCTGCAGGCGACTGAGGTTGGGACCCACCTTGCTCTTGGCAAGTGAATCACGAAACAGAGATTTCCCGCTTGCCACTCACGTTTTGCCGGCCAAATTTCGATGGGACTTCAGAACGCTGGTATAGGTTCCAGATCAAAATGCAAGCAGGTCCGGTGGCAAAGAGAAAATGAGTGCGATAGCAAGTGCTGCGGTAAGCGTTCGGGCTAGAATTCGAAATTCGATCCAGTTTGGACTCGATTGCCAGGAAGGTGTTGCCGAAAACAGGGTATTCCAAGGAGGAAGCGTCAGTTGGCTAAAAAGAAATCGTCCAGCGGTAACACTACCGCAAGTTCGAACGGCAAAGCGCAGAAGAACCTGTTTCTGGCTCTTGAAGACGCGGTGATCGAAGGGATCCCCTTGCGTCTGGCGGCGCAAAGCCGCTATTTGAATTATTCGCTGTCGGTGATCACCAGCCGAGCATTACCAGACGTACGCGACGGACTCAAACCGGTCCAACGGCGGATTCTTTATACGATGTATCGCCAGGGCTTGGATCATAACACCAAGCATCGTAAGTGCGCTAAGATCGTTGGTGAAGTGATGGGTAATTATCACCCTCACGGCGACAGTTCGATCTACGAAGCCCTGGTCCGAATGGCTCAACCGTTCTCACTGCGCATGCCCCTAGTCGATGGTAGCGGGAATTTCGGCTCGATCGACGGCGATAATGCGGCCGCCATGCGTTACACCGAATGTCGGTTGACCGCGATCGCCGACGAAATCCTGACAGACTTAAAAACCACGACGGTTCACTTCAAGTCCAACTATGACAGCACCCGCCAAGAACCTGTGGTGCTTCCCAGTCGCCTACCAAATTTGCTGCTTAATGGCACAACCGGCATCGCTGTGGGCATGGCGACCAATATGCCGCCGCACAATCTGGGCGAAATCTGTCGCGCGTTATTGAAACTACTAAAAGATCCCGAGATCAAAGATTATCAGCTTGTTGCCAACGACGCGATTCAAGGTCCTGACTTTCCCACTGGCGGGCAAGTTATCAACACCAAAGATGAACTGCGGGACATTTATCGAACCGGTCACGGTACCTTGCGAATTCGCGGGACCACGATTGCCTGTGAAGAATCAAAGAACCACAAGATCCTACAGATCACTTCGATTCCCTACGGAGTCAACAAGAGTCTGTTGGTCGAACGTATTGGCGACATAGTTTTCTCCGGTAAAATGCCGCTGATCCAAGAAGTTCGCGATTTGTCGACCGAAGATATTCGTGTCGATGTGATGCTAAGAAAGGACGCCGATGAAGCGAAAGTCCTGGCGTATCTGTACAAAAACACTCAGTTGCAAACTAACTTCGGCGTGAACATGACCTGTTTGGTTCCTACCGAAAATCCAGCCGTAGGTGCTCCCGAACGCCTTGGCCTCAAGGAACTTCTGTGGCACTTCTTGCATTTCCGCTTGCAGGTGGTCACTCGGCGACTGGAAAATGAACTGGCGGCATTAGAAAAACGCCTTCACCTTTTGCAGGGGTTCCTGACCGTATTTGATGCGCTGGATGAAATCATTCGCATCATCCGCAAGTCGGATGGAAAATCCGACGCAGCGAAGAAGATTATGGCAAGATTCCCGGCCAACAAGGGCGGTTTGGATGAAGAACAAACCGATGCAATCCTAGAATTGAAACTGTATCGCCTGGCCCGATTAGAGATCAACTTGATTCGCGAAGAAGTTAAGGATAAAGAAAATCGCGCTCGCGAGATCCGAAAGCTACTCAAGGAAGATACTGCCGATACAAATTCATCTGGACGATGGGGAATGGTGCGTCAAGAAACTGAATACTTGGTGGCCAACTATACCAAAGACGATGGCGGCAAACGGCGGACAGAAATGTTAACCGTGGTCGATGAACCCGAATATTCCGCGGATGACTTCATCGTTGCCGAAGACTGTGCGATCCTGATCACCGCCGATGGATGGGTTAAGCGACAAAAACAAATCACCGACCCGACAAAGAGTCGCCTGCGAGAAGGGGACCGAGTCTTGGGGTGCGTTGCCGGATCGACCAGAAGCGTTGTGGCTTTCTTCTCTTCACTGGGCGTCTGCTATTCCGCCAGGATGATCGATGTCCCCGCATCGACCGGTTATGGTGAACCGATTCAAAAGTTATTCAAAATGAAAGACGGCGAAAAGATAGTGTCGTGCATTTCATTTGACCCCCGAGTGATCGGCAACATCCACGAGGACCCCAAAAAGCCTGATTTGTGCCCAGAAATGCATGGATTGGCGGCAACCTCGAATGGGTACGCAATGCGATTTGGGTTGGCCAGTTTTGCGGAACCTTCGACTCGTAGCGGTCGTAAATTCGCTAGAGTCGCGGTCGGCCAAGCGGTTATCAATGTATTTCCAGTGCATGGAACGGAAACGATCTTGGCGGTCACGGCGTTGTGTCGAGCGATGGTTTGCCCAGCCCAGGAGATCAACTATCTGTCGGGCGCAGGCAAAGGTGTCATCCTGATAAAGATCGGCAAAGGAGATCAATTGCTGGGATTCAAACCCAGTACTGGGGATCGCGACTTGATGTTGGTCGAAACCAACCGTGGCGCAAAGAAGACTATTTCCACAGCCAAATATCGCGTTACATCCCGTGGTGGACGAGGCACTGAAATTCAAAAGAACGGTAAAATATCTTCTGTGGTTCTGCCACCCGCCGATGCCCCACCGCAATTGGAAGAAAGTGAAGGCTAAGACCTAGACCAGCAAACGACACTTGTGCTTTTGTTACCGCTCACCGTACCACGCGAAAACGCTACTTATGGACTCACTTCCAAACGTCGCCGCGTGGTACTAACTAAGTTAATAAAATTGTAATCATGGCTGAAACCAAAACATACACCGCTTCGGACATCGTCGCATTGGAAGGACTGGATCCTGTCCGCAAACGACCAGGCATGTATATTGGCGGCGTAAGTTCGGCAGGCCTCCATCACTTGATTTGGGAGGTACTGGACAACTCGGTCGACGAAGCGATGAATGGACATGCTTCGGAAATTGTTGTCACGCTGCATAAAGACCAATCAACGATCACGGTCTCGGACAATGGTCGTGGCATTCCGGTAGACAAACACGCTAAGACAAAAAAATCTGCCTTGGAAATGGTGCTCACTATGCTGCACGCAGGCGGCAAGTTCGAAGGCAAAAACTACCAGACCGCTGGTGGTCTGCACGGCGTAGGGGCGTCGGTTGTGAATGCCCTTTCCAAACACTTGGTCGCGATTGTTAAACGAGACGGCTTCCAATACAAAATGGAATTTGCCAAAGGCAAGGTGATCAAACCGCTTCAGAAGGCTAAAGGAACGCCCCGCGGCACAGGGACCACGATCACTTTTTCGCCTGACCCAACGATTTTTCCGAAAGTGGATTTTGACACCGCACTGATCCGAACACGATTAGAAGTCACCAGCTTTTTGCACAAAGCAGTGAAGGTTCAATATGTGGACGAAGCCAATGGAACCAAAGATTCGTTTTTTCACGAAAACGGGATCGCCGACTATTTGAAGAAGGTTTTGGCCGAACGCAATGCAAGGCCCATCCATGACACGCCTTACTCGCTGAATCGAAACGATGAAGAGCGAATTGAAATTGTTCTGCAATGGACTGAATCCACCGATGAACATGTCCGTTCCTATGTCAATGGCATCCCCACAGGCACCGGTGGTACGCATGAAAATGGTTTCCGCAGCGGCTTGAACAAAGCGCTGCGAAACTATTTCGAAACGCACAATCTTATCCCTCGCGGTGTAAAAGTTACGCATGAAGACGTACGCGAAGGCATGGTTGCGATTGTTTCGGTGTTTATTCCTGAGCCCCAATTCCAAGGTCAAACCAAAGATCGACTGAATAACCCAGAAGTTCAGCCTGCGATCGACAATGCAATTCGCCCTTCGTTAGAACAGTGGCTAAACAACAATCGTTCGGTCGCTGATTCAATCGTCGCCAGAATCATCGCCGCCGCTCGTGCTAGGGCCGCGTCCCGAGCCGCCAGTGAAGCGGTGTCTCGCAAGTCAGCCGGCGGACGGTCTATGTTGCCAGGCAAGTTAAGTGATTGCTTGAACGCAGGGAAAGCAAACTCTGAAATCTTCATCGTGGAAGGCGATTCCGCCGGAGGCACGGCAAAGCAAGGTCGAGACCGCAATCACCAGGCGATCTTGCCGTTACGAGGCAAAGTCCTAAACACCGAAGCAATGGCGTTAAAAAAACTGCTCGAGAACAAAGAAATTCAAGACATCGTAACCTCGCTTGGGTGCGGTATCGGAAAAGACATTGACCTCTCTAGGCTACGTTACGATCGAGTCATCTTGTTGGCCGATGCCGATTCGGATGGGCACCACATTACAACTCTGCTACTGACTTTTTTCTACCGTCACATGCCAGCTTTAATTAGCGATGGACGAATCTTTATCGCGGCCCCTCCTTTGTATCGAATCGATATCGGTAAGGAAACTTTTTGGGCGGCGGACGAACCCGCTCGCGAACGCATCATTAGCGAGCATGCGGGGCGTTCGACTCCAGAAATCACTCGCTTTAAAGGATTGGGTGAAATGATGCCCAAGGTCCTTTGGGATACCACGCTCAACCCTGGCACTCGCCGACTTCTAAAGGTCGAAATTGATGATCAATTGGAAACCGATCGAGTCATGAGCGATCTAATGGGCAAGGACGCGTCTGCTCGATTTCGCTTCATTATGGAACGTGCCGAAGACGCCGACGACATCGATGTGTAAACCAAGTCCACGTCTTGATCACTGAGAAAGCTGATGTGCCGTTCGCAAGTTTGGCGACCTGAATTCATAACGCAACAATTGGCGCGATCAATCCATCGTCAATAATACAGGATTTGCTTGCTGCTGCGTTGTGAGTGTCGCTTTCTTCGAAATGGCTCCCGTCCGAAAGACGAAAGAAAAACGAAATATCCGAACGACAATAATTCGCCCAATCAGGGCACTTGCAAATTGCCTGTGCGCGTTGATCGACGCCTTATTCCAAGGCTGGACCATAACTAACAATCGTTGAAAGCCTCCCTTTTTGACTTCGTGGCCAACATACGACAACAGACGTTTGTAGACCCCCAAACCACGGGCCGGCTTGTCCACAAATGCGCAATAGAGCCAAGCTTGTCCTGGTTCTAATTGAATTTGAAAACCTAAATCAACCTCCCCAAACGAGTCGCCCGCCACCCACACACCGCCCAACAACTTGGCAGGTTCGTCTTGCTTGGCAACCGAAAAACCTAAATCATCCTTGGTCGTTTCCACAGGGACCGAATTTCCGGTGAATTGACGTAACCGATTCCGCAGGGTTGCTTCTACGACAGTCTTCAACGCCCAACCATCCATCGGTATCTCCGGATCCAAATCACTTAGACGATCAAGATCCAGTTCCAGCACGTGCCCCACAGAAAATCGAAAAATCCACGCGGGAACGATCCTGTTGAAGGCCGTTTCGATCAAATGTAAAAATCGAATTCGCTTTAAATTTTGGATGATCGTTGGCATAACGATTCAGACTCGGTTAGATAGTAATTCGCTGCCGTTTCACGTACCAAGAGCGGCCAAACCAAACAATCTGCTGCCCAAACAGACATCAGTGACTAACTGCCCATCAAAAGGTAGCTTAACACAGAAGATGCCAACGTAAATCTAGTTGGCTACGTCTGCCTATGAGGCATCGACGCGAAGTAAAACGCACAAACGTCAGAATTGTGCACGCCGCAATCGGTAAAACCTGATTCTAGCGACGGTACATATCCGCGGCCAAATCACAGGGCCGCAGATTAATCGACTATACTCATCTTTTAGAGAGGGCAAACATCCACCAACGAGCTTTTCCCGATGCCAAAAAACTATCACCCCACGTTTATTTCACCACGGATCCGCTTCCGCTTGGCTTTGCTGACGTTTTTCGCCTTAATATTTTTCGCCTTAATATTTTTCGCCTTGATGTTTTTCGCCTTGATGTTTTATGCGTCGACCGCCAGCGGTTATCAGAAACGTTCGCCCGAAGACAACGTTAAGGCCAAACCCAATGTGGTATTCATTCTGGCAGACGATTTGGGCTGGGGAGAATTGGGGTGTTATGGTCAACAAAAAATCCCAACGCCCAACATTGACCGTCTGGCAAAACAAGGCACTCGGTTTACGCAGCATTATAGTGGCGCCCCCGTTTGCGCTCCTTCACGTTGTGTGCTGCTTACGGGCAAACACATGGGGCATGCACAAATCCGAGGAAATCAACAGGCAAAAATAGCATTTCCCCAATTTACAGAGGGGCAGCATCCGATCACCGAAGATCAACTAACCATCGCAGAAGTTTTTCAACAACAAGGTTATCGTACAGGTGCAATGGGGAAGTGGGGACTGGGCCCCGTCGGTAGCACGGGTGATCCCAACGCACAAGGTTTTGACCTCTTTGTTGGCTACAATTGCCAGGCAGTTGCCCATTCGTACTACCCAAGATTCATCTGGGACAACAACCAGCAGATCGAGATCAATCCGACACCGATTCCTGGTCACAAGAAACAACCGACCGGTGAAGTAATCATCGACGACTACCTCGGCCAAACTTATGCACCCAAATTAATGATCGATCGGGCCGTTGAATTCATCGACAAAAATCACGATCACCCCTTTTTTCTCTACTTGCCGTTTATCGAACCTCACGTTGCAATGCACCCGCCCAAAGCGTCCGTTGATCGGTTCCCCGCACAATGGGACAACCAAGCCTATCGAGGCGAATGTGCCTATCTGCCTCATCCTCGCCCCCGAGCGGCATACGCGGCAATGATTTCAGATCTAGATGGTTATGTTGGGCGAATCATGGCGTCTCTAGAAGCAACAGGAGTAGCCGACAACACCATTGTCATCTTCACTAGCGACAACGGTACCACACACGAAGGCAGCAAAGGAACGGAATTCCACATTGGTGGATGCGACGCCAAATTCTTCAACAGCACCGCGGGACTGCGCGGCTACAAAGGCAGCGTTTACGAAGGCGGCATTCGAGTTCCCTTAATTGTGCGATACCCTGGCCAAGTCGCCGCAGACGCTACCAGCGACTTGCTTGGTTACTTTGCCGATTGGTTTCCGACTCTATGTTCGGCGATTGACGCCCCAACACCCCAAGACCTAGATGGCGAAGATCTGTGGGCTAATATTACCCAAACCGCGGACAGTCGAAATCCAGACCACAAACGCACGCCCATGATTTGGGTTTATCCAGAATACGGCGGGCAGGCAGCAGCCAGAATTGGTGATTACAAAATAATACGCCAGAAAATCAAACAGCCCAACAGCAAAGCGAAGTGGGAACTTTACAATATTGCGGTCGATCGCAATGAAACCAATGACCTTGCGCAACAACACCCGGAAATAATAGACGAAGCGATCAAACTGCTACGCCAAGAAGCCAGCGAAAATCGAATTTTTCCACTGGAGATACCAGACGCCGATTAACAACGACCAATCTGAATGTTCTTCTGAGAAGTGCCGTTGTCAATCGAACAGGAATACTTCTAATGCTTGCCCAGCCTTGATTTCGTCCTGCGATTCCTGAATCAATGCGAAACCGATTGCCTGGCTAATTGTTGATAAATTTGACGCGCGCCCCGTTGCAATGGGCGTTACCACCAGCGGTTGCGTCTGGGAAATAAACTGCCCCGTCCCTGCAGGAGCACATGCGAATTCGGCATCATTTTCAATCGCATCATCCCCTGCAACAAAGTCGCCGGCCCTAGCAATCGCAACTCGCAAGAAGTCAACTCGCCCCAACTTGGATTTAACATCGGTATCGATCGTTGCGTGCACTTTAGCGTAAGGCCAGGCTGGCGACTTATGCTGCAAGATTCGCAGCGCAGGCCGGACTAACAAGTCGTAAGTAAATTGACATGCGACCGGGTTCCCTGGCAACAAGAAGACCATCGCTGACCCTTTCTCGCCGATTCCAACTGGCCGACCAGGACGCAGGTTCACTCCATGAAAATTTAGGGACCCAACCTCCTGCAGGACCTCGGCACAATAGTCGAAGGCTCCAACACTCGTCCCGCCGCAAACCAAGATCAAATTCGCTGTGCAGGCAACCAATCGTCGTCGAATTTCATCAAGATTGTCGGTAGCATACTCAACTTCAATGGCACCGTTTTCTGCTAAGCGAACATGATCAAGGTCCCGGTGCAATAAACCTACCAGTACCGGACCGTTGGCATCGTGAATTTGCCCCGCTTTCAACGAAGTCCCGACGGGTACAATTTCATTGCCCGTCACAAAAACAGCGATCGTTGGTATCCCATAACACTTCGCCTTGGTGATACCACAGGCCGCCAGCAAGCCCAGATCATGGGGCCGGACCAACCTACCTTTTGACAACAAACGCTGCCCCAGTTTGACATCCTCGCCCACAAAAGAAACGTGTTGCCCTGGCAACACTTGAGTTGCGGAAACTGCATCGATCCGAAACTGGTCACAGTGCAACAAGTTCAAAAGGGGTTGCCCCTGGACATTACTTAGACGTTCAATTGGAATCACACAATCCATGACTTCCGGCATGGGCATGCCCGTGGTCACAGGCACGCCAACTCGTGTCAATTCTGCACCGGCGTCCAAGACCGGAGTGGCCACTTGCCAGATTGACTGCATGCGACTGGTCAAGTCTTGTGACCACTTCACTGCCACGCCATCCATCATCGCTTTGCGAAAAGAAGGGATCGCTTGATTCGCAAATAGATCCTCGGCTAAGACTCGATTGACCATCCAAGACAGTTGGACTTCCTGACAAGGCATGATACTTTGCAATTCCCCAGCTCTTTGAATTAGCCAGGCACTGACCTCCGCTGGCGGACGGGGACTGGCCAAGCGTCGTCTCTTGTCAAATTCTTCTGAAGTGTCCACGCTATCGCTTTCGAATAGGAATTCCTTTTTATCCTGAATCAGCCGGAGGTTATGATAGTCCGAAATACATGGACTTGGACACCGGCAACTGCTAAGCTGCCCAACCGGCCAACTTTTCAAAGTTCGGTCGATAGGATTTGGAACAGCCGCACGCCTTCTGGCGAATCTGCTGAAAGCTTTCTCGTTGGGATGTTGGGCCAGCGGCAGAAGAAGACTTACCGCAATCCAAGCACGCAGCGCAAGCGAAGGAAGGCAATCTCCACGGGCTTGCGCTGCGTGCTGGTATTTTTATAGCTGCGGCTCTCCTGGGCGAGGGCACGCCGACCCGGGATGTTAGGGATCGCACGCGGTGGCCACTTTTAGCTACAATCTGAACGTAGACCGGCACCTGTCCACCGAAAATAAAAACAGAGGAAATCTTGCAGTGAATTCCGAGGAAGACGAACGCGACGCAGATGACGCCCCGGAAGTGGAAGACTTGTCGCTGGACGATTTGATGGCAGGCTTTGCCGATGACCAGGCCGACTATTCGCTTGAAGAACTTAGCAATGCATACGCCCAAATTATGGCCGAACAAGAGGCGATGAAAATCCCGGTCACTTTGACCTCTGACGATGCACAGCCCGGCGTTTCAATCGCCCTGAACTTGGATTCAGCTGCTGACGGTTCTGGACCGCCACAGCAAGCGGTCGACATCACCGCCGACCCGGACCACCAAACCAGCGATCCAGCGGATTCGCCGACGGACGGAGATCGTGCAAATTTCCTGAAACCGCTGTCGATCGACACAGCCAACGAAGATTTGACCGAAGATGATCAGGTGGCGATTACACCCGAGCGTATTGTTGAATCCATCTTGTTTGTGGGAACATCAGACAATGACCCCATTTCAGGTCGCTTGCTCGCTTCGTTGATGCGAGGGGTTTCACCCGACGAAATCGACACGTACGTTGATCGCCTAAATCAAAGCTACGAAGCCGATCAGGCAGCGTATCGCATCATCAAGGAAGTTCTTGGCTATAAAATGATTTTGAGCAAACAATACGTTCCGGTGCGCAATCGTTTCTACGGTCAGATCAAGGAGGCTCGGCTAAGCCAATCGATCATCGATACACTCTCCATAGTGGCTTACCACCAACCCATCACCAAGGCCAAGATTGATGATCTGATGGGGAAATCCAACGGCGCAAATATCAATCAGTTGGTTCGCAGAGACCTACTAAAGATTGAACGCAGCGACGACAAAAAGAAATACTATAAAACCACAGAACGCTTCCTAGACTTGTTTGGGATCGACAGCGTTGATGACCTTCCGCAAAGTGAAGCGATGGGCGAAGCGTACGATTAAGCCCAATTTCTTAGGACGCCGACGGGACTCGATTCGCAATGGGCTGCAACCAAACTCGATCGCCCTCGAAACAAATGTGTCCAGCCCATTTCGCATCATCCATAGTCGGAAAATCCGTCCGATAGTGAACGCCGCGGCTCTCAGTCCGCTGAATCGCAGCATCGATCATTGTCGCAGACACACGAAGTAAGTTCTGCAACTCCCAACCTGCGGCATCAACAAACTGATGCCGCCACATGTACTTGGTCCACCGTTCAATTTGAGCTTGCGCCTCGGCCAAACCGTTGGCTTCGCGTCGCACCCCGGCAGAACGCCACATCAAACTTCGCAGCGAATTGAACACGTCGGTCAAGTCTAGCGGCATTTCCGAATTATCATGAGTCGGATTTTGCAAGTTGGATATCTCATAGCGATCGGGCATCTGCTTCGCTGCATCTGATGCACCCTGTCCGGCCAAGACGCCATAGACCAATCCTTCTAAAAGACTGTTGGACGCCAAACGATTGGCACCATGCAATCCACTGCTAGTGACTTCCCCGGCCGCCCACAGATTTTGCAGACTGGTTCGGCCTGCGTGGTCCACTTCGACGCCACCAATCATATAATGAGCACCAGGCCGCACTGGAATGCGATCGGTTGTGACGTCGATGTTAAATTCAGCACAAACCTTGGTCATACCTGGGAAACGTTCTCGCACCAAAGCCGGATCCAAGTGACTTAAATCTAAATAGACATTGGTATCACGGGTCTTATCAATCTGCCGTTCGATACATTGCGACACGATATCCCGTGGGGCCAGTTCAGCACGTTCATCGGAATCCAGCATGAAACGCTCCCCGTTTCGATCCACCAGATAGGCGCCTTCGCCTCGTACTGCTTCGGTAATCAAACAGCGGCCACCCCCTGCAATATACAAAACGGTGGGATGGAACTGCATGAATTCCATGTCTCGGACTCGCGCACCAGCCCGCAATGCGATTGCTTGACCATCGCCGGTCGCCAGTGATGGATTAGTGGTTTCACGGAAAACCTGGCCAGCACCTCCCGTGCATAAAATCGTCTGTTTGGCCCACAGCAAGTAAAGTTGACCGTCGACATGAGTGACCGCACCCAAACAGCGATCGTCCTCGGTCAACAAGTCCACAGTGAAACTGTCTTCGATGATCTGCGCATTAGGACGCAACTTAATTTCTTCGATCACCGCTCGCATGACTTCGCGCCCCGTACTATCACCCAAGGCATGAACGATACGATGGTGCGAATGCCCGCCCTCCCGGCCCAAATACAACTCGCCGTCCTTGCGATCAAACTGAGTTCCCCACTGAATCAATTCATTGATGCGAACCGGTGCTTGCCCAACCACCATTTCAACCACAGATCGATCACACAAGATTCCGCCGGCAACGAGTGTGTCGTCCACATGCCATTGAAAACGATCTTTGGTGTCCAACACTCCAGCAATGCCACCCTGAGCATAACTGCTGTTGGATTGCTGCAAGGGGCCTTTGGTCACCACGGTTACGCTCAGGCTGGGATCGACCTCCAAGGCCGCTCGCAAGCCCGCCAACCCGCCGCCAATAATTAAGACATCGGTAAATAGATGAGGCGTTCGCTTGGGATGAAATGGGACCAAATATCGGCTGAAGTTCACTTTTTAGCCTTTCGCTATTATGTTGGAAACGCTGCACTGTCACCGCTTCGCTGCGGAAATCTTAACAGATTTCGACCCAAGATGAATATTCATAAGAAATCGATCCACGCTAAGTGACTGCCAAATCACCGCCCAGATTAACTTTCGCTAGCCGCGCGTTTTAGTCGATCCATCAGCGCTTGCCCAATGCCGTGGTCGGGGACACACTGACAGTAGATCGTTCCAATCCCTAACGAATCGCATTCACGAAAGAATGAAAAAATCTGGCGAGCGTAGTGATCCACGTTTTCACAGATCGACGCCTTGCAATTCCCTGCTCCCAAGTTCAAACCTGGCAATGCTTCCAAACCGATGAAGCCCCAACCCAGAGACGATTCAGCAGAGGAAAGTTGACATTGCAGGTCCAACAGATCACTCACTAGGACCACTCGACCTGTCGGTTGGTAGTGTCGATGCCGAAGCCCCGGCGAATTAACCGTCGGATCAATGACTTGGCCAAGAGTACGCAAGTCTTTACAGACTTCCAACAACTGCTGGATACTGACACTGCCACAACGCAAAACCACAGGCTCCGCACCCGTGACGTCCACCACCGTACTTTCAATCCCAATGTGACAGGGAGCATCACAAACAACCGCGTCAATTCGGCCGTCCAGATCTTCCAGTACGGACTGCCAGGTGGTTCCACTTGGACGCCCAGATCGATTTGCACTGGGCGCTGCCACTGGGACATCTGCCATTTGCAGGATTGCTCTTGCGGTCGCATGAGCCGGGAACCGAACGGCAACGGTCTCCAATCCAGCGGTCACCGCGTCAACGATCGAGGAACGTTTGGGCAATACCAAGGTTAAAGCACCTGGACAAAATCGTTCCATCAGCGAGTAAGCGATTGCCGGAACGCTGTGGCAATAGAGTTCCAATTGATTCCTGCAATGAAGATGAACAATCAAGGGATTGTCCGCTGGTCGCCCTTTGGCAACAAAGGCACGTTTGACCGCTGCCTGGCTGGTCGCATCCACACCCAAGCCGTAGACCGTTTCTGTCGGGAACGCGACGCAACCGCCACCACGAAGCAGATCCGCAGCGGTCCGTAGATCGGGCTCGCGATGTGGATCCAAACGAAGCGTCTGTTTCATGTTCCTATTTCCGATTGGCCCAAAAAATTCTCTGGCTTGCACGTGTCCAAAAGCAAAAATCCTGGATGAATCGCTAAACGGTTGCCCGCCGGACAGCAAAGCTGAAAGCCAACACTGCTGCCATGTTATTCAATACTTCGGCAAAAGCTAAAGACGCAAGTCCCGATCATACCGTCCGACGTCAACAATAATTCAAAATTCGCAATCAGCCTGGGCAATTGGACTACTTTTCAGGCAAGCAGCGCATAAAAAAACCCAGCCAAAAAAAGCTGGGTTTGGTCGAGTGCCTATCAATCGCACCCGAAAAAATGACCCCTACGGGACTCGAACCCGTGTTACCGCCGTGAAAGGGCGGTGTCCTAGACCACTAGACGAAGGGGCCGTCTAACGCTGATTTTCGGCCGATTCCAGCCAACCATTCAGCAAAATACTTCCGTTGCAACAAATTCACCGCAAATGATCGGAATTGCTTCCTGAATTCGCACCAACTTGCCTCAATGCCCGTTTGTGAAACTTAGAAAGCAAGTTCATAAACCGGGAAGCAGGAAGCCAGAGGCATAATGTGCCAAAAATAGGCCAAATCTGTCAAGGGGCCAAGTCGCCTGAGAGACAGGAATCAGCAAGATGGCATCAAAACCACCCGAACCGTTGTGAAATCCGACAGTGATTAGCCGGCATTAACCGTGAAAAAAAGATTTGGGCAAATTCGACGCAGTTGCCTTTCAAGTTCAATGCAAAACTAAGCCCCAACCGCTACACCCAAATCGGCGGGCACCAAACCGCAGAACCCGAATTCAAAGATCAGCCAGATTCTTAACACCAGTTTCGACGCTAAGGGACATTTGCAACACCAAAAAGCGATCACACAACTTGGCCGATGCCTTCCGAAAAGCCGTGGCTCAGCCGAATAAGCCTAGAGTTAGCCCAAATTCAGAATTGCCCAAGACTATAGCATGGGCGTTGACCCAGTGTTTCTTAGGCTTAATCTTGACCAATGCGACTAACAACGACGCCCACTTGCCCGTCCCAAGCGAATTGCCCGTCCCAAGCGAATTGCCCGTCCCAAGCATATTGCCCGTCCCAAGCATATTGCCCGTTGCGGCTGCTAGATTACGTAACCTGATTTCGATAGACAGGCAAACCGAAAGGGCTTAAGGGCCAGCCCCAATTAATCTTGGCTAGAATTACTCGGGTTCAATGTGTCGGGCTGGCTTTCGAATTGTTTAATCGCATCATAAACTTCTCTGCGATGAACCGTCACGTCTTTGGGGGCTTCCACTCCCAAACGCACCTTATCGCCTCGAATCTCCACGACAACAATTGAAATATTGTCGTTGATCACAATACTTTCGTTTTTCTTTCTTGATAGAACAAGCATTTTCATTCCTTTGCACGCAGTCGAGATTCCTTGACGCAAACGTCCAAGCTCTTCTGCAAAAAAGGCCCCAAAAGCAAATGAATGCGTCGAACCATTCGAAGCAAACTAAGTCTGTGGGCCCAGTCACCAAGTTCAATCTTGGCAACGAATCAAACTCCTCCAATAATCTCCGTCTCTAACTATTCTCGCACCTCGCCGTTTTAGATCTGTCACCGTTCCAGATCTGTCACAGTTTCGCACTACGTCAACTTGCGCTCTGGCGTGGTAATCTGCCAAGTCGTGGGCAAGACGTCTCAACCATGAAGCCAAGACCAGCCAACCAAATTACCGCCCCAAACCTCTTCCCAGTAGAGAATTTAGATTTCCAGGACTTGATCTACTTGACAAATCAGATCCTTTTGTCATTCATCACTTTAGGCACCAAAATTGCGTAGTCAACGGGCTGCTGCAGATAAAAAAACGATTTCCGTCTTTTTCCTCGAATTTCCTAAAGTCTTTTTTGCCAATCGGAACAATCCCACCTCAATCCAGCTGTTGTCTGCCGCAAAACTTGGCCCAAGCCCAGGGAATTCAAGCCAGCGACCGGCGGGAAATTGCCAACCAGTCAATCGCACAAGACGGCATGTCTGAACGCGTTACACTTGACTTACAAGTCGATATTTCTTGCTCAATTGCCTCCACTAACTGGGCACTTGGTAAATAAGAAAGACTGGATTCTTACGGGTTTGAACCCAGAACTGGCTGGCTTGGTCCTTAACGATGCCCAACCGGGTGAATTCGCCGTCTCTTTCTCGCCAAGGTTGGCGGACCCCTGTTCGCACCCAACGGGGTTCACCCCTTGCTACAAAAGCAACGCAAACGGCGCCACGCGTGCTGTACCGGCGGCCCCGCAAGACGTGGTGAATGCCTAAACCGGTTGGCCCCGAACGCAAGCCGTGCGACGCCAATACGCGGAACCTTACTCCAGCCCAGGCCAGGCATTGCTAAGCGTCCACACCCATAACCATCCGCCAAGAAGTGCCCACCCAAACATGAACAAAAATACTCAGCAGAAACTTCCGACGTGAGACCTACTCAAAGCACCTGCGGCCAATGGTGGTCGCGATCGGGACACAATTTGCTTAAGCTATTCGATCCAGTCGCCGGCCACGAAGTCCGCTTCTGAACACGGCCTAGCTGGATAAATACGGACCCATCGCTTCGCTGGGCAAATCCCCAACTTAGCTGGCTAAATGACCGCAGGATCACACCGTAATAGTCAAAATGGCTTGCTGGCTGCGTGGTTCTTGGTTCGTCCGTTTCGCAAAACAATTTCGTTACCGTAGAAATCTAAATTCATGGATGCAAATTCGATCGTCGTGCAACTACTGCTTGTCTCACTTGGTGGAGCCATCGGGGCTGTTCTTCGGTTTGCTGCCAGTTTGCTAAGTATTTACTTGCTGGGCGATAAATTTCCGTGGGGGACTTTGGGTGTTAACTTGGTCGGGTGCCTATTGCTGGGAATCCTGTTCGCCGCGTCCCAACGGGACTTGCACCCGCATTGGAAAATGTTGGTGGGCGTCGGCCTATTGGGAGCCCTGACAACGTTCTCGGCCTTCAGTCTGGATTCCTTCTTATTGATTCGCGACCAAAGATGGATTGCCGCATTCAATTATGCTGCGGCCAGCCTATTGCTGGGTGTCGTGTGTGTAGCAGTCGGCAATTGGCTTGGTGAAAGCTGGCTTGGCCCCGCGTCTATCAATATCCCAAGGGGCTAATCAATGGCCAAATCATCGAGATTAGAACATCACGACCAAGACCGCTCGGCAAGAACTGCGTCGCAAAAACTTCCAAAAGCTTGGGCGGTTCTGAACCAACAGATTCGCCAGTGCCAAGCCTGCCCCCGCTTGATTTCCCACTGCCAGCAGATCGCTACCGTAAAACGCAAAGCCTATGTAGAACATTCCTATTGGGGAGGCCCGGTCGAAAACTTTGTAGGCACTGCCCCAATTGAATCCTCGACGATTGACGATAGTTCAAGCCAACTTGTAACCAACATGGCTGGCAAAATATCCCGCAAAACGAAACCAGAAAATCGCCAGCAACGTGACTTGCTGATTGTGGGTCTGGCACCGGGCGCCCACGGTGCCAATCGTACCGGGCGAATGTTTACCGGCGATCGCAGCGGTGACTGGCTTTACCGAGCCTTAAATCGAGGCGGCTTCGCTTCTCAAGCGAATTCCGTTGATCGCAGCGACGGAATGATTCTTCACGATTGCGTAATCACCGCCGTTTGCCATTGTGCCCCGCCCGACAATAAACCCACTACCGAAGAAATCCAAGCGTGTCAAAATTTCTTGGAAACCACCGTTGGATTGGGCCAACCCAAGGTCATCTTAGCCTTAGGAAAAATTGCCTGGGATGCGACCGCTCGCTTAATGCGTCAGCAGCCCCAACTATTCGATTACGCAAGTTCCAACACACCCACCAAAACTAAGTCGCCGGCGCCAGCAATTCTAGACAAGTCCAATAACCGAAAGGTTGCGTTTGGCCATGGGCAAACCTGGAAATTCGCCGACCACCTAGCACTGGTTGGATCGTATCATCCCAGTCAACAGAATACATTTACCGGTCGATTGACCGAAGAAATGCTGGATCAGGTAATTCAACTGGTACATGATCTTCTTGATTAATGTTGCCCGCTGACGGACTCGCCGTGTTGAAGTATTGATTCAAACGAGACCTAATTTTTTCTTTCGGCCCAGGTTAGGCGTCGGCCGTTAGTGCAAAAACGACTCATTCAATCGACAACTCAAAGACGTTTTCGGGAATAAATCGAATAAGCCTTCCCCCGGCAAGACCAACAAACAAGTAAACTGCGGGTAAGCTGGATTGCGACTAGGCCCATTGATCGTGAATCCATCGAAATCACATAGAACTTTATTTATATAAAAAGCAATACAATGAGTTCCGATCATTCCAACCATCAGAATCAGCCCGACAGATTTTCCGAATCGGGACCATCGCAAACGCCGTACACGGCACCCACTTCCACTGGGCCCACTTCCACGACTGACCTGCACCAATCGGCTGACACAGTTGCGGTAGCTTCCAGCGAAGAAGTGAAGATCTCCAGCCTGATCAGCTGGACTGTGATCGTACTTTGCACTCTGTTTTTGATGGGCACGGTTTACATGGGCCAATTCATGACCAAGGCAAAGTCTTCGGACAAACCATCGATGGCCCAATCCGAACTGATGGTCCGGATGAGTATGGGAATGAAGCCGCTGCCGGGAGGCAATGCCGGACAACTATTGGACGAACTGGATTCAGGTCCTGTACCTCAACGGTTGGCTCGCGTTATTTTAGTGGGAGAAACCGCAAGCTTCGAAAAGGCCGCCGGTGAAATTGATGCTCTCAACGAGAAAATGGAAAAAGCGGAATATTCACCAACCGATTCCGAAAAAGAACTTATCGATTCGGTAAAACGAATTATCCAAAATCAACGCTTTGAATCGCAACAGCAGGCAAGAGCCAAGATCGCCAACCAACCAGCGGCCGATACTGTCAAACAATCGGACCAGAACGACGTAAAGAAATCATCTACGGACGAATCCAACTCTGAAATCCAACCTATCGATGCGGCCCAATTAGAGAAGGATTTGACTCGAGCAAAAGAAAATCTTGGATTCGCTGGAGAGCTTGCCGAAGCTTGGCAACCTGGCAACAAAGACAAGTATGATCGGCTTAGTTCGAAAACCCAATCGGCGGTTCTAGGCGTCATCGGTATTTTCGGCGTGGGCATCCTTTCCTTAGCCGCGGGCGGAATTTTGCTGATCGTCATGATCGTGCTTATCGCCAATGGAATGATTAGTTCCCTGTTTAAATCGCCTGGCACCTATGGGCACATCTACTTGGAAACCTTTGCGATTTGGATCTTAGGCTTTATCTCTCTACAACTGCTTGCTGCCTTCCTGATGCCGACATTGGGAATCGACACTGCGAAAGACCCGACTTTGGGCAAGCTTTTAACCGTGTTTGTATTTTGGTCGCCTCTGCTGGCGTTGGGGTGGATCTTCGTTCGCCACCCTTCTCCCCGCCAGGCATTCAAAGACGTTGGCTTCACTAGCCACGGCATTCTGGGCGATATTGGTGCCGGTATCGTAACCTATATTGCATGCCTTCCATTGCTTTTAGTTGCGATGATTTCAACTGTCGTACTAACGAATCTGGTTTGGGGAGACTACACCGCGGCCAATCCGTTTGCACCGAATCCTGGCCCATCGCATCCCATTCAAGACCAGTTTGGTGGCGGCATTATGTCGGTGCTGTTCCTTTATTTTGTGGCTGCGGTATCCGCGCCGATCGTAGAAGAGACGGTCTTCCGAGGCCTTTTCTTCAGGTACCTAAGAGATGCCAGTAATCGTTATGGCTGGTGGTTTAGCGTTCTGACAGCATCGACGGTTAACGCATTTTTCTTTGCGGCAATCCATCCTCAAGGCCTGTTAGGGATTCCACCGCTGTTGATGCTGGGCGTTTGCATGTCCCTGGCTCGGCAATGGCGTGAGGGCTTGGTGGCGCCGATGGCAATCCATGCATTACATAACGGAACTTTGGTTACCGTAATGACGATCCTGATGGCCTAAGGATGCGTATCTCAAAACCGCCCCACGGGGCGTACCGAACCAACCCAAGCCCGTTGCAAGGCAAAGCCAACTGCACCAAGTAGATGCCCACAAATGCGATGACCCCAGACGCATCCATTCACGGCCAGAAACCAAATGCAACCAGCGGAAATCACGCGACGGTTTTGCTAGTCCGGTGTTCTAGCAGTGGAGCCAAAAGATTCCTGTGCCAACCACCGGTTTATGAGCGCGGCGTGAAGTGAAAGTTCTTACTCTGACTGAAGAACTGGACTGGGTTTTCGTAGACGATTCGCTTGATTAACGCTTCGCTGTGACCACGTCGCCGCATCTCGAAAATGAAGTTTGGAACCGCAGTTGGCTGACTTGGCCCCCAGTCACCGGCGGAATTCACGCAAAGTCGCTCCGGCCCAAACTGCTCCACCATATCAACCGCTCGCGCTGGAGTGCATTTGGACACCGGGTACAACGTCATCCCGGCCCAATAACCCTGGCTTAGCACTTCGCCAATGGTATGCTCCTCGACATGGTCTACCAGCACTCGGTGCGGTTGCAATCGACGATCTCCCCTCAACATATCCAAGATCATTTTAGTGCCTTGAAATTTGTCTTGCAGATGCGGCGTGTGGATCAAAATTAACTGCTGATACTGGGCAGCCAAATCCAAGTGCTCCAAGAAGATAGTGGACTCATTTTTGGTGTTCTTATTCAAGCCAATTTCGCCAATACCTAGAACGCCCGGTTTATCCAAGAATTCTGGAATCATCGCGATCACTTCCCGCGAAAGTTCGACGTTTTCGGCCTCTTTTGCATTGATGCACAGCCAAGTGTAGTGCTGGATCCCATAACCGGCGGCACGTGAAGGTTCAAAACCCGTTAACTGCCGAAAGTAATCGCGAAAACTATCGACACTACCACGATCAAAGCCTGCCCAGAACGCCGGTTCGCTCATCCCCACGCAACCCATTCGAGCTAAAGTCGCATAGTCATCAGTGGTTCGCGAAACCATGTGAATGTGGGGGTCGAAGTAATCCATGAACTCGATCTCGTTAGAATGTGATTTTGTTGGGCAGGGAAAAGCCAAGACGTGTCGAAAAAATCGACAACACTGCGTTTAAATCGACTTGTCCTACGGATTCACCCGAGGGTCAGTCAAGCCAAATCGAGCTGCCCAATCCTGAGCGTACGGATTGGAAAACAACATTTGCACCTGTTTCGCCTTGTTTTCCGAGTCATCGAGCAGAATTTTAACCCCATCTTGCAATTGCCGCAATTTTTCTGCTTGGGCGGCAGGGGATTTGCTCCTATCAATTCGGTCGAAGCTGGCTGCAAGCTGAAGAATCAAGGCTCGCATTTCCAGGAATTCACGATCCAGCACTTCCGAGGCACTCATTGGACTTCCCACTGACATTGGACTTCCCACTGAAGTAGGTTCGGGCATCGTTTTCTTCTCCAAAGCGGCTAGTAAATGTAAAGGAGCGGCGTTCAATTGAGCAATTAGCGAACCCAAGCCCAAAGAATTCCTTCTTGGACGCACATCGATCCAGTCAGTCCCAAACCCGTTCTGCGAAGATTAGCTGCGACCACTCTGGTTACAATTTTTGGCTAAACTTAGTTCAAGGTTGGCTTGAGTTGTGATTCATCGCAGGTGTTTTTTGAACAGTGGTTTGGCATGTCAGTCCCTGAAATACGTTCGTTTGAAAATCGATCGTGATCCACAGGGGGCGGATGGAAATCGCCATCCTACCACCGCTGTGCAAAAACATTTTCAAGCATAATCATTGCTCAGCAAAAAACCGCTCAGCGAAAACCATACCCCCGGTGAAAACCATGCTCACGGCGAGCACAATCCGAGCCAACCCGACCCGAATCGGAGCCAACCAGAAGACAGTTGCCAACCAGATTCTATTGGCAATCCGCCAGAAACTCAGATGTACAATATGAATCAGACGCCTTGAATTGTCATTAGGGCGAATTCTGGAACGAACAAATTTCTGCCGTTAATCTAAGGCGAACGTTTCGGAATTCAACGTTTAGTCGTTTGCGACACCTAATTTTTAGGGTAGTGAAACTCGTTTTTTTAGAAACCGAACCCAGTTAGAATGCCATAAACCAGACTAACGGAGAAGGTTTCTTTCCATTCCCATTCGAAAACTCCATCAACTTGCAAGGAAAATATCGTGACCAATATCCAAAGAATTCCCATTCGTCATGGCGGTAATTGGGCGTTTGCGATGGGCATCGGCCTGGCGACTCTTGGTCTTGCCGATGCGGGCTTGCCGTCCCATTGCGTTGCCCAAGTGACAGGGCAGGATAACCAAGCGAACTCAATTTCGCTTGTGAATGCCACTTACTTGGTCAACACACCGGTCTCTGACAACCTTCCGGAACTGTCGCAAGACCTGATCAACGAGCGTGCATTGATGGTCGGTCAAGCGTTAACGTTTTTAGATGGTCAACAGTCAGATGATGGCAGCTTTAGCAATTACGCTGGCACAGGGCCAACGTCGATGATTGCATCGGCAATGCTTCGTCATGGTCGGACCCAAAACCATCCCGCTGTTGCCCGTAGTATTAAATACATTCTAAGCAACGTCCGTCCTGACGGCGGCATCTATGCAGATAAATCAATACACCGAAACTATGAATCGGCCTTGGCGATCAGTTGTTTGGCGGAAATCGACAACGGGAAAACTTACGCGAAGGAAATCAAAGCGGCAACAGGCTTTCTTCGCACTTTACAGTGGGATGAGGGCGAACAAAAAGAGAAAGATGACATGGCTTATGGCGGGGCCGGATACGGATCGCACACTCGACCTGACATGTCCAATACGTCGTACATGATCGATGCATTGAAGGCGGCAGGCGCCAAAAACGATGATCCCGACTTGCAGAAAGCCTTGACCTTTATCACTCGCTGTCAGAATCACGAGTCCGAGTTCAACAAGACTGAATTCGCGACTGGGGGCCCAAAGGACGGTGGCTTCTTCTACACGGCTGCCGCTGGTGGCGAAACCAAAGTAGAAACGTCGGAAGCGAATCCAGGCGGCGGCCTTCGCAGTTACGGATCAATGACCTACGCCGGTCTGAAAAGTATGCTGTATGCCGGGGTCAGCAAGGAAGACACTCGAGTCCAAGCGGCTTTGACCTACCTAAAGAAAAACTATACTTTGAAATCGAACCCCGGCGTCGGCGCTCAGGGTTTATACTACTACTATCATGTCTTCGGCAAAGCACTAAGTGCAATGGACGAAGCGCAATTCGAATCCGCAGATGGCGTGAAACATGACTGGCGAACAGAATTGATCAAAGAACTTTCTAATCGACAGCAAAAAAATGGAAGCTGGATCAACACCCAAAGCGAACGCTGGATGGAAGGGGATGCCAGCCTAGTTTCGGCTTACGCCCTCTTGGCGATTTCTTACGCGAAATAATGGTCGCCTAAGGTCTGCATTGCCGATCCAAACGCTGAAAAGTTGTTATTCTTAAATCAAAGGCTGGTACCGCCCGTTTGCGGTCCCAGCCTTTTTTCCGTTTAATCGGAAACCGAGCCTGTGGGTGATCGCATGCACAAATGAAAAGACCTGAAGGCAACCCAAATCAACATTAACATCAATAAAAGGGATTCGTTACATGGCAGAAGAAGCTTGGTTGGAAGAAGGCAAGAAAGCACCCGCGTTCAGTTTGAAAGACGATCAAGGTCAAACAGTCAAACTGTCTGAACTGAAAGGGAAACCTGTGGTGGTCTACTTCTATCCTAAGGATGACACCCCAGGCTGTACCAAAGAAGCATGTGCTTTTCGCGATCGAAAAGATGAAATCGCAGCGTTAGGGGCAGTGGTCCTAGGTCTAAGCCCAGACGATTCGCTTTCACATCAAAAATTCCGAGACAAGTACGAATTGAATTTCCCCTTGTTAGTGGACACGGATCACAAAGTGGCCGAAAAATTTGGCGCATGGCGTGAGAAAAACATGTACGGAAAGAAAAGCATGGGAATCCAACGCAGCACCTTTGTTATCGATGCCAATGGTGTCGTAGCCAAGGTTTGGAAACGAGTCAAAGTGGAAGGACACGACCAACAGGTAATTGACGTGATCGAAGGATTGGAAGCCTAACCGCAGCAACCATCAACATCCAAATTGGCGATCAACGGTTTTATTTCCCTGCCAAATCGCTTCCCCAAGTCCCGGGAAAATTACCTCCTGCCCAACCCGAAAACCACGGCCGATGCATTTCCTGGTGACCAGCCCTGGTCTTGCCCGGCAAACCTGAAGCTCCTTTTCAGGCTCAACACGATTTGATCCAAGATTTTACCGCTACCGGCGAACGCCCTCAAGGTTTTCGGCCAAGTTCACTGCCTCGCAGACCTGGGACTTTAAAGGTTCAGTGTTTAGACATTGACGGCGGTGAGCCCAAACACCTTTACCAAGGCTGTTATTCAGCTTCGCGGCAACTTACAATATGCGGCGCAGGACCACCGATAGGCTTAGGTTTGGAAGCGTGGCATAACGTGGACGGCGATAGAAACCCCAGTTTAGGGTGTTGTCTTTAATTGCATTCACATTCAACAACTCATCAACTGAGGAAATCAAGATCCATGGCAAATCCAAAGCAAGGCCCAGGTAGCCCTTATCAGCCGCCCGGACAACAGAATTCTGGCGGTACGTCGGTTTTAAAGATCGTCATGATCGTTTTCGGAGTATTGGCACTTTGTTGCGTTTGCTGCGCAGGAATCGCATACTATGGATGGGAGCAAGCCACGGGGATCCTGAAACAAGAGATCGTGAAGAAAGCGGGCGATTCTCCCATCGTCAAAGAAAAACTAGGCGAAATTTCGGAAGCCGGGATGTCCATGAACTTAATCGAAACTGGCGAAGCAACCAACGAAGCTGGGGACGGCAACAACTATATTGTGTTTGATGTTAACGGATCCAAAAATAGTGGCAAATTGATCCTTGTCCAGCCAAACAACGGGAAAAACGTGGATGGGATCGGAGACGTTATCTTGGAATTTGAAGGAGAACGTTTTGACTTGAAACCGGCTGCGGCCCCTGCGGAGGAAGATACTACCGGTGAGACGAAAGAAGAAGTAGGTACTGATGCTGAAACGGCCGCTCAGAAGTAGCCTAGTTCTGTGCTGGAAGTCATTCATAGGCGACGCTCAAACTTATTTGAGCGTCGCCTTTTTTCGTGCGCAGTGTTTTTATGCGCCATGCCGCACAACCACCCGAAGCACAACCACCCGAAGCACAACCACCCGAAGCACAACCACCCGAAGCAATGCACACAATAAAATCGCTGCACACAATAGAAGCACTGCCCGCCACGCTGCTAAAAAAACAGGCATGCGAGCAGACGCTGACCACCCGCCCAAATTCTTAAGGTAAGCAAAACACCTCAAAAGATAGCTATAGTGGGTGGAAGGGCTAAATAACGAACTTCACGACTCGATGGCACACAAGTTGCGTTACTCAGTAACAGCTAGACGAAGCTAAAAATCGGCGGAATGAAAGTCGACCACAAGCCACTCCAGCTCCAGCCTTAGAATCGGGTTTATTGACGCGGCTATTCGACCTAAGGCTGGAGCTATTTTTTTACACTCGATTTGCGACGCTTGCCCAGCTAGACTCCTGCAAGCATTGCTTGCGATTCCTGCAATCAATTTCAGCTTCAGCATGATTGGGCGTACTACGCGGACGCACCAATCTGACGCACCAATCTGACGCACCAATCTGACGCACCAATCTGACGCACCAATCTGACGCACCGAATCAATCGCCTCAAAGAAGCGATCGATCAAACGCTAATGCAAATCGTTGGCCCAGCAATTGACCGAATCGTGGCCTCTGATCTAGTTGTCCTTTGGTTCGCCGCCTAATTCCTTATCGGCACTTGCACCCGAAACTACTTCACCTTCAACGGTGACAGCCTCGAATGGCGTTGTCATCGGGTTTTTGCGAGTTTTTCTCAGATTCGTCGCGCAGTCGTTCTTGATGCCACCCAAGATTCATTTCTCCTCGCGGCTGCGCCACGTTGATTAGGTGCAACGAACTGTTT
>Ga0209390_10001643_pt1 | contig 42299 bp, 41 predicted proteins | sample BON01_FD_187212 | JGI IMG/M metagenome (GOLD analysis project Ga0209390, IMG submission 187212) | Freshwater microbial communities from Lake Bonney liftoff mats and glacier meltwater in Antarctica - BON-01 (SPAdes) (version 2) | ecosystem: Environmental > Aquatic > Freshwater > Ice > Glacier...
AAAATCCATAGCTTTATAATACCAGGAAGCCAGAGACAGCTCCCGCCTCTGCATGAAAAATAAATTAACGATAATATCGAATAATTTCTAAACTTCACGCACCTTTTCGTTATGACTAACGATTAATAGTTTTTTTTAATTCGCTGCTTACTTTTTACCAGTATAGCCATCGACAGTTTGAGTTGCCTCACTTCCCAAAAACAGTTTAAAAGCTGTTACCCAAATATGCAATAAAAATAAATTTTCTGATTTTTTACGATTTAAGTAAAGAATTTTCAAAGCTATTTTTTGTTTTGTGAAAAAATAGCTTTGGAGGAATGGGAAATTTCGGAGAATTCTCTCAGGGAGAATCCTCCGAAATTTCCCATTCCTCCAAACATGCAATAAAAATAAATTTTCTGATTTTTTACGATTTAAGTAAAGAATTTTCAAAGCTATTTTTTGTTTTGTGAAAAAATAGCTTTGAAAATCTTGTAAAAAGACCATTGTTTAATTCCTTTTTTAGTAACTGCCATTTGAGGATAAAATGTTTCAAAGGTAACCCCTTTGAAGAAGAAAAAATACAAGAAAAGTAAGAGATACCGTAAGTAAAAGCTTGATTAAAAGTAGAAATTTTTACTTTTTTCATTTTTTCTCTTGAAAATTTTATGAGATTTTTTTAGCTTTGAAAATTCTTTACTTAAATCGTAAAAAATCAGAATAAAATCACGTCAAACTGAAGCGGTCTGTCAATGTATCAATCGTGATTTAGGTCGAAGTGGTAAAATTTGGATCGTTTAATTCCTTTTTTAGTAACTGCCATTTGAGGATAAAATGTTTCAAAGGAACCCCTTTGAAGAAGAAAAAATACAAGAAAAGTAAGAGATACCGTAAGTAAAAGCTTGATTAAAAGTAGAAATTTTTACTTTTTTCATTTTTTCTCTTGGAAATTTTATGAAATTTTTTTAGTTTTCAGAAACACATATTTTTTATATCTTTTCTGTTTTGCTCCAACTTACATTCTTGCGTTTTTGTTTTAATACTAACGTTTTTTTTGAAAAAAAGAGTAGTAAACACGATTTAAAAAAACCATATAAAAAACTTTACATAAGAAACTGTATAAAAAACAGTGTAAAAAGAACCATATAAAATCCATATAAAAACAATATAAAATCTATATAAAAACAACATAAAATCCATAAAGAAATCCATATAAAACCAACATAAAATCCATAAAAAAATCCATATAAAACCAACATAAAATCCATAAAAAAATCCATAGCTTTATAATACCAGGAAGCCAGAGACAGCTCCCGCCTCTGCATGAAAAATAAATTAACGATAATATCGAAGAATTTCTAAACTTCACGCACCTTTTCGTTATGACTAACGATTACTAGTTTTTTTTAATTCGCTGCTTACTTTTTACCAGTATAGCCATCGACAGTTTGAGTTGTCTCACTTCTCAAAAACAGTTTAAAAGCTGTTACCCAAACATGCAATAAAAATAAATTTTCTGATTTTTTACGATTTAAGTAAAGAATTTTCAAAGCTATTTTTTGTTTTGTGAAAAAATAGCTTTGAAAATCTTGTAAAAAGACCATCGTTTAATTCCTTTTTTAGTAACTGCCATTTTGAGGATAAAATGTTTCAAAGGTAACCCCTTTGAAGAAAAATAAGTCAAATAAAAGTAAGAGATACCTGTAATAAATAATAAAACTGCTTATTAAGATTTAATAATGGAATCCACAAACTTCTTAAAAGCATGAAAGTCCATACTATCTTTATGAGCCTTAAAAGTAAATTTACTTCTTTCGAGCGAGCCTATGCGTAAAGAAATTAAAAAATTTCCTTTAAGTTTTCTTTGTGAAAAAGAAGCGGTTGAAAAAACAGGATCACACTTAAACGAAGAATCACTTGCCGATTTTTTATAAAAAGCCTTTGAAAAGTTAGGAAAAATAGTGATAAAAACCATATTCGGTGATATGTCTAAAAATACCATAAAATCAACGTCCCAAGGAGTAAGCCCTAGTTCATGAGTAAATTGTTGTTTTTTACTACTGGAAATTCGCGATGTTTTAATTTCGCAGCTACGTTTTTTAATAGTACCATCACCACTCACTTTATTTTTTTTTGTTTTTTTCCCACAAATATCAGATTCAATAAGTGAAAGATTGCAAAGAGTACTTATAAATAGTTCCCCTGAAAGACCTATATCTGAAGTGCCGAAATCCCCGATATGTCCCCAATCAGAATTGCCCCAAATATATCTTAGTTCCCTTTTTTTTTGTACGTCAAGGATTACAGAAGCCATAACTTCTAAAAGCGGATTCTTTTTCATTTTTTAACTTTTAGTAATTTTTTTAGTGTGCCGAGAATATACCCTTCGCAAATAAATAATAAATAATCTTTCGCGGATCTTATAATTTTGTTTTTTTTAAAAAGTGCCATATTTAACGTTAGATACAAGTTGTTTATTTTGTTGAAAAGAAATGATTGTGGTGATAAAGTTTTCGTGTTTAACAGAGATGCCATCAGGTTTAATATCCCAGCGTTCTGAAAAGACGTAGTTTTATAAGGTATTAAATCAAGATCTTGTTTCACAATGTTTTTTTTCGGTGATCAAGTCATCAGAAAAAGCTATTTTTTATTGATTGCAAGTAAAAATTATTTATCTAAAACAAAAACATAACGAAAAAGAGGATGATATACAACAGATTTTATAAAAAGTCTTTAGTTGCGTTTACTTTTTTTACGATTATCTTACTTTTATTAAATTGAGATTGAAATTTAATTTAATTTTGATTTAAGTTTATATAATTCCGACTTAATTTTTGGCTTCATGACTTTTATTTAATTTAACAATTTTTAATTTCTTTAACTACCAAAAAAAAAAAAAAAAGTTTTTTTTTTGACGCTTTTTGAGGTATTATTATATTCTAATTAAAATTATAATCCACAAAAGCTTTAACCTTTTCTTTGGTCAAACTTTCTTCCAAAATATTATTTTGAAACCTTTCAAGAGTTTCAACCATCGGTTGAACCGCCTCTTTGTTTTCAATAAACCCTTTCCAATAAAAGCTTTTTTGAAAAGTCTTAAAAATTTGCATGGCTTTGATGAAATTTTTTTTACCGACACCAAAAATATTTTGCAAAGCTTTTTTGGAGCAGCTTTTTTGTCTAAAGTACAAGTATAAAAAAGAATCTAATTATAAAATAGGTTAAAGAAGGATTTGAACCATCATCATTAAATTTGCAATTTAACGCATTACCCATTATGCTAATCAACCGTCAAAAAAGGCAAACAATGGGTTTTGAACCCACGACTTTTAGAATCACAACCTAATACTCTACCAACTGAGCTATACTTGCCAATGGAACAAAAGGATTTGAACCTTTGATTGCCTGTACCAAAAACAGGAGCCTTGCCACTTGGCGATGTTCCAAGCTCTCCAGAAAAGAATTGAACTTTTGACCTAACGGTTAACAGCCGTTTGCTCTACCCACTGAGCTACTAGAGAAATTTTTTAGACAAATAAATGAAATAACCTGTGAAAAGCGTTAATTGAGTTTCTAATAGACAGTTCTAAAAATCATTTTTTGTTGTTAAAACTATAACTGAACGTAGGCGTAATGTTTCTTCTATAGATCCACGACATTGGAAAAAGTAGCTCAGGAATAAAATTACCGTCAGAAGTTTTATACAAAAATATTCACTAAATTTTGATAACGACATCTTAGAAATAAAAGACGTTTTTCCAAAAAAAATGTTAAAAAGATTAGTTACTGTATCTTGCTCTTTTAAAAGAAAGACTACATCTTCAGTTCCTTTTTGAAGTTTTTTTATACGTGCTTTTAAAACCGAACTTATTTTCGGTAAAAAGTCTGTTAAAAGGATCAAATAAAAACCAGAAAAGAAAAGAAATAACCAAAAGACTTGATTGAAAAAAGTTATTTTATCAAACTGCGGCATGATAACCTAAATCGAAATTACGAAAATTAAAAAAGTAAAGTTACACTTTAAGCTTACTATGAACACAATTTCTTAAGAAAAAGTCAAATAATCGACTAAAAATCTTCTGTAAGAAAATTGCGAATAATACTGTTTAACAACCTGTAGAAAATGTTTTCTTTTTAAAGCGTAACAAAACATTTTTGAAAATTTTAGTAAATATAAAATGTTTTTCGCAAAAACAAGTATTTTGTTTTTAACAGGACAGAAAATAATTATTATAAAACAAAAATGGTTTAGGCAAAAAGAAATACAAAAATTAATTTTTTTAACGCTTATTTCTAAGTGTCAAAAGATTCAAAAAAAATTCAAGTAATTTCTTTTAAAAGAAGAAGCACACTTTGACATTACCAAAGAATTTTTTGTGATTTGATTGGAAACAAAAAAGTTGGATAAAACAACGGTTAAAGGTGTTTTCATAACTTTTTGTGGTGTTTCTTTAGACAAAAACGTTAATAAAGTTTTAGTAAAGGTTTTTTTATTTGAATTAAAACCTAAACTAAAATATTTATCAATTTCGAATATACTTGAAAAAGTTTTTAAAGAAGGGTAGAAAATTCCTTTTTGTCGTTTCAAAATTTTTGAAAATAAAATATTCACGATTTTTACGTCGTCTCGTGCTAAACTAGGACTAATCAGAGCAGTAGTAGTTTTCTGAATCCTGCTTTCTAAATTAACAAAAATCCCATCTTTTTCTGTGAAAACTGTCGTAGGTAAAAGTAAACCTTTTTTTTCTTTTAACAAGGAAGGAAAAACGTAAGGTGTTTGAACTACTACAAACTGACTTTTAAAAAAGGGATTTGAAAAAAGAGAATCTTTTTGAAAGAAATCTAGGCCAACACAGTAAATAAATTTCCATTTCTTACTAGTCAATTTTGATTTGTTTTTTTGACTAATACCCATTAAATTAGAGCCAACTGTATTTGCTTTAATAGGTAAAAAGTTTATACCTAACCAATCTTCATTAACAACATTTGTATATCTCGACAATTTTTCAATTAAGGCAGACATTGCTTTAGAATCAATGCGTTTTTTAACGCCTGAGCCAACGATAATAAAAGGTTTCTGTGTTTTTACTAGCTTTTGACAAAAAGAATGTTTGCCTTCTGAGATTTCAATCAAAGTCTTAATTGAATTACCAATCGAATCGTTCAAATATGTCAAATTATCACGCAAACCGATAGAAGCTTTAATAAATTCACCTTTTCGAATTCTTTTTTTAAGGCGAATGTTTAACAAAGAAGCTTCAAAACGTGAATTAGCTCCCACGACTAAACACAAATCAGATTCTAAAACATTAGAAAAATTAGTATTAGATTTAATCGATACTGTCAAATCATTTTCCAAATTTAAAAAATCTTCTGTTATTAAAGTGTTGCCTAAAATTTCAGAAATTTCTTTCAAACTTTCAAGAGTTTCTAAGTCTAAAGTATTCCCACAAACGAATAAAACGTTTTCTGGATTTTCTTGTAAGGCTTTTTGTAACTGAGAGTGAAAAATTTCTAAAGCAGTTTCCCATTTAATTTGACGAATCTCAATCTTCGGAGTATTCATTTGCAATATGTAAGGTGATCTTAAGCGTTGATTTTTTAAACCGTCGAAGGAAAATCGAGTTTTATCAGATATCCATTCTTCATTTAAAGTATCGTTCAAAATAGGTAAAATCCTTAAAACTTCCGTTTCTTTAAAATTTAGTCTTATGTTCGATCCAACACTGTCATTAATATCTACAGTTTCTACGGATTTTATTTCCCAAGGGCGAGCAGAAAACGCATAAGGTTTTGAAGTTAATGCTCCAACAGGACAAAGGTCAATAATATTTCCAGAAAGCTCAGAATTTAAGTTTTTTTCGATGTAAGTTCCAATTTTAGTTTCTTGACCTCTTAAAGTAGTGCCTAAGTCTTCTTGACCGGCAATATCTTGGAGAAAACGAACACATCGAGTACAGTGAATACAACGTGTTAGAATGGTTTTGACTAAGAGCCCACAGTTTTTATCTTCAACACCTCGTTTTGAATAGAAAAAACGACTACGATTTGATCCAAACATCATAGTTTGTTCTTGTAAATCACACTCTCCACCTTGATCGCAAATCGGACAGTCGAGCGGATGGTTCATCAATAAAAACTCCAACACATTTTCTCGAGCTTTTTGAACGAGTGGAGTATTTGTATAAATTCTCATACTTGAAGCCACTGGAAAAGCGCAAGATGCGACAGGTTTAGGAGCTTTTTCAATTTCAACTAAGCACATTCTACAGTTACCAACAACATTCAATCTTTCGTGATAACAGAATCTTGGAACAAAAACGCCAAAAGCCTCACAAGCTTCTAAAGCACTTGTATTTTTTGAAACAAGAATAGGATAATTGTTAACAAAAACTTTGAGCATTGAATTTTTCATACGTAAAATTTATTATTATTTAAAAAACCAAAGGAATTTTTTGAATTCTTTATTAAAGAATAATTTAATCCTAAACATTGAAAAAAAAGAAAAAAGCTAAGGTTTTTAATTTAATGCAATTTTTTAAAAAAGAGCGCTCAAGAGAAGAAAAATACTAAATTAATTTTCATAAACTTTTTATATGAAAAGTTTTTTTCCAAATCGATTTATAAAAATTTTTTATATGAAAAGTTTTTTTCTAAATCGATTTGTAAAAATTTTTTTTTTAGAAGAAGATACTAAATTAATTTTTATAAACTTTTTATATGAAAAACGTTTTTTTCTCCTTAAAAATTTAAAACCTAATAAGCGTTGTTTCTTAATTTTTCGGCAAACTTTCCCTGCTAAACTTTTTGGGGTGAAAGAAAGCAAACCTAAAGAAGAGGCAACATAACCACCCTTGATTCTTTTCAGAAAAAAACAACAATAACGTTTTTTTTTCTTTAGAAGGCTTTTTAAAAAGAGAAGATGTTTTTTTAAATTACTTTTTATCGTCTTCTGTTTTAAAAAATGTTCTGTAAAAAGAGAATGTGATCTAACACTATGCTGAGAAAATGAAAAACGAAATGGTTTAGAATATTTTTTCGATTTTTCTTTTAGAACTGTGCTCAATTCACTCAAAACATTATCATAAAAATTCGTTTGGAAATAAGATGTTTTTGGAATTTGAGGTAAGTTAAAAAAAAAGGGTGTTTTTAAAAAAGAACTTTTTGAAATAGTTGTTATTTGCTTTTTTTTGTTTAACATAGCGTTTGACATATTTTTTTATTAGAACGTTGCAAATACTCTAAAGTAAGTTTAATTACCTTGTGATAACTTTTGTTTTAAACGGTAGCTTATTCCCACCTTTAACTAATGCTCGTTTTGCCATCATATTTGAAACACCAGCAATTTCAAACAAAAGAGTTCCTGTTTTTATCGGCACGCACCAAAAAGAAACGGAACCTTTTCCTTTCCCCATTCTATTTTCAGTAGGTTTTTTTGTAACAGGAATCTGAGGAAAAACGTTAATCCAAATTTTACCACTTCGACCTAAATCACGATTGATACATTGTCGGACTGCCTCAATTTGACGTGATGTTATTCGCAGACTACTTAAAGCTTTCAACCCAACAGTTCCTTGCCTTAATTCAAACGATTTAGTTTCAAGACAATTTTTTAAATAATTTTTTTTTAGTTTTTTGAATTTTAATTTTTTTGGTTGTAGTAACATTATTCAAAAATCCACACTTTTACACCGAAAACACCATAACTGGTATTAATATGCATTAAGGAATACTTTATTTTATTTGAAATTGTTTGCAAAGGAATAGAACCTTTTTGAAACAAACGTATTTTAGTTCTTGGAATTCCTTTAAAACGACCTTTTATTTGAATTTTTAATCCTTTAATTCGGCTTCCTTTAAACCTAAGACTATCAACGTTATCTACAAATTTTGTCAAAAAAAGTAAAAATTTATTTATTTTTTTTGTTCTATGAAAAAGTTTGAAGAAACGAGCAATAAATTTTGAGATTAATAAACTCGTATTTTTTGTCATATTCATTAAACAAAACAAAAAGATGCCTGATTCAAAATAAATTTCTTTAGAAAAAATATTCAGTTCTTTTTTAATTTGAACGTATTCTTTTGAAAAAAAAGTTTTTTGGTATTTCAAAGCTGTTTTGTTTAGGTTTTGTAAAATCAACCTTTTTGACGAAAAATATCCGAATTTCGTCAAAGCGAAAAAAACCTTTTGAATGATTATCGGAGTCTCCAAATCTGTTTTTTTAAGATCAGACGAATGTTTATTTTTTGAAGAACGTTTTTTAAAAACTAAAAAATTAATAAACAACGTAATGAATGCTTTTTCATTCTGTGTTGTAAAAAAACAATCTTTTACAACACAATTATTTTTTTCAAAAAGTGCTATGATATTAAAAGAAATAGAAAAGTATTCTTTCAATAAAGTAGAGTATTCATTCATTCTATGCCCACTTCCGAAAGTGATGGCAGTCTTTGTAGATCTTTGAAAACTATTCGGATTTGCTTTTTGTCCCATATTTTTTAGCCTTTTTTTTTTATCTTATAAATGTGTCTTAATCTTGTAGGTATAAACTCACCGATTTTATGACCAACCATGTCTTCATTAAGCACTAAAGGAACATAAAATTTACCATTATGTACTTGAATCGTTTTTCCTACTAAGAAGGGCAAAATAACGCTGTTTCGAGATGTTGTTTTAACTTTTTGTTTGTTTTTTTGACGATTTTTTTTCAAAAAAATCTCGTCAAAAAATGGCCCTTTCCACAGAGAACGTTTTGACATTAAAATTTTTTCTAACTATTTAGAGTGGTTTTTTTTCGTTGGTTTCCCTTTAGTAATTTTACCCCAAGGCGTAACGGATGGTCTGCCACCTGAAGTTTTTCCTTCACCACCACCATGTGGATGATCGATAGGATTCATTGCAACACCTCTGACCGATGGTCGTTTGTTAAGCCAACGAGATCGTCCTGCTTTAGCTAAATTAACAAACCTATGAGAGGAATTTGATAAAACACCTAAAGTTGCTTCTGTATTTAACCTAAATAAACGTTGTTGGCCAGAATTTAATCTTAAACGGCATTGTACTTCATCTTTTGAAATAATTTGAGCCCCACAACCTGCGGAACGAGAAAAACCACCTTCTTTTTTAGGAAAAAAAATGTTGTGGACGAAGACGCCTAAAGGTAAATCTTTCAAAAAAAAAAGATTTCCGATTTTAAAGTTCATTTCAGATTCTCTTAGTTGAGAACTAACAAAATGTCCTCTTCGCAAACCTTGAGGTGCTAAAATGTAAAAAAATGAATTTGTTTTTTCTGAAAAAATACGTGCTATTTTTGTTGAACGATAAGGGTCATGTTCGATATACTCAACAATACCAGACAAACCTGTTCTTAAAAAAGTAATCTGTCGATATTTTTTTTTATGGCCGCTTCCCTTAGTAAAGACAGTAATACGTCCTTTATTATTTCGACCTGATTTATTTTTTAAAAACAATGTCTGATTTTTTAAACAAGAAATTTTTAGGTCGTAGATAAAATAGCTAATGTCCGGCCAAAAATGAATATTGAAAGGCTTTGATAGCAAACGAAGATGTCGTTGTGAAGGTGTTATTGGTTTTCTTTGATTTAATGATATCATAAAAAAAAATTTAATTGCTGGTAAAAACAAAAGGAGGGAAAATTTATAATTAATTTTTAATAAGGCATAATGAAACTGACCTAAAAATAATAAAAATTTCGCATTCTACAGGAATCGAACCTGCGACTTACAGCTTAGAAGGCTGATACTCTAATCCAACTGAGCTAAAAATGCAATAAAAAAGAATGATTTACTTTTTAAATACTGATATTTCAGACAAAAAAGCTGCTCCAAAAGCCTTGCAAAATATTTTTGGTGTCGGTAAGAAAAATTCCATCAAGCTATGCAAATTTTTAGGACTTTCTGAAAAAACTCTTGTTAAACATATAACAGTAGAAATAAAAAATAGAATTGTAGCGTATGTTGAAACCCATATTAAAAACGGAGATGAATTAAAACAAATTTTAAACAGAACGAAAGAACATCAAATAAAAATAAAATGTTATAAAGGGCAACGAGCAAAGTTTAATTTACCCAGAAGAGGCCAGCGAACACGTACAAATGCTAAAACAGTAAAAAAGTTGAATAAATGAAAAAACAAATAATTAATATCTCAATTAAAAGCACAACAAATAATACGATATTACAAGCAACAGGAGGAAAAGATAAAAACATAATACTTAGTCCAGGAATGCTTGGCTTTAAAGGGTCAAAAAGATCAACACAACACGCCGCTCAACAAACAGCCGAACTATTGGCTGAAAAATTAATCGAGAACAAAATATTGGAAGTTAATCTTTTTTTTAAAGGGCTTGGAAAAGGAAAAAAGTCTGTTCTAAAAGGGTTATTGAAGAAACAAATAAGAATAGTAAAATACGTAGATAAAACACAAAAAATCCATAACGGATGTCGAAGAAAAAAAAAGCGTCGTATCTAAGGAATTAAAAATTTTTAAAGAAGAAATGACTGAGTGGTTAAAAGTGACAGATTGTAAATCTGTTAGATTTTCTTTCGTAGGTTCGAATCCTATTTTCTTCAAAAAAGCCTTTTCGCTCGGCAAACAGTTGAGGTTTTGTTTATAATTTTTTAACTCAAAAAAATCATACAATAGTATTAAAAATAGTAAAACATGTTATCTACTAATAAAAAAAACAAAAAAACTTGAGATAATACAAAGTTTTGGCAAAAACTTTTTACTCTTTTTCTAATGTAAATGAATTGCGTCGTTAATATAAATGCAAGTTAGAATTGTAAAAACATAAGCTTGGATAACAGCAACAGCTAATTCTAATAACATTAATACAACTAAAATACTTAAGGGTATTGTATGCGCTGCAAGTATTAAACTACTACCAACTAACAGCATGGACCAAGCAAATCCGGCAATAACCTTTAACAAAGTATGTCCTGCCATCATATTAGCGAACAATCGAACAGATAAACTAATTGGCCTAAAAATATACGAAACAAATTCGATAGGTACTAAGAGTAAAGCTAAAAGGATTGAAGAACCTGGTGGTAAAAATAATGACAAAAAGTTGATACCATGTTCGCGTAAGCAAACAAGATTAATTCCAATGAAAGTCATCAAAGCTAAAGCAAAAGTGACAATAAGATGGCTGGTAACAGTAAAACTATAAGGAACCAAACCTATGATATTAGAAATTAAGATAAAAGTAAATAGAGTAAAAATGTATGGAAAAAAGGCTTTGCCAACTGAACCAACATTATCATTAATTAGACCATAAACAACGTCATAAATCATTTCAACTAAAAATTGAATTCTATTAGGGACAACGTAAAAACTGTTTTTTGCAGATTTCAAAGAACACAAAGCAAAAAAGAAACAAGAAAAACCAAAGGTTAGTATAAAAACAGAATTTGTAATAGAAAAGTCAAAACCCAAAAACAAAATTTTATTTAAAGGCAAAATTGAAAATTGTTCTAAAGGACTGAATAAAAAAAGCATAAAAGTTTTGATTTTTTAACAAAAATTTAAGAGCCCCACCAGTAAATAGTGATAAACAAAAATAACCAAACAACATCGACAAAATGCCAATACCAAGCAGCAGCTTCAAAACCAAAATGATGTTCTCGGGTGAAATGATTTAAATTTAATCGAATCAAAATGATCGCTAAAAAACAAGTACCAATAAAAACATGAAAACCGTGAAAACCTGTAGCCAAGAAAAAACACGAACCATAAACACCATCTGAAATCTCAAAAGGAGACTGCAGATACTCAAAAACTTGTAGAGCGGTAAAAACAACAGCTAAAACGATCGTTGAAAACAAACCCGTTTCTGAGCGTTTTTTATAACCTGCAACAATTGAATGATGGGCCCACGTAACAGTTCCGCCTGACGTTAATAGAATTACTGTATTCAACAAAGGAATCCCCCAAGGGCTTAAAATTTCCAATCCTTCAGGGGGCCAAATGCTACCAATCATAACGGAAGGCTTGATAGTGGAATCAAAAAAAGCCCAAAAGAAGGCAAAAAAAAACATAATTTCAGAAACAATGAAAAATAAAACTCCTTGACGAAGTCCTTGTTGAACGTCAAAAGTATGTTGACCTTCAAAAACACCTTCGCGAACAATATCTTTCCACCAGGCAAACATAGTAAAAAGAGTTGTAGAAATACCAAGACAAAATAAATTCCAACCTCCTAAAAAATTATGTAAAAACATTACACTACCGAAGGTTAAACCAAACGCACCTATCGAGGCTACAAAAGGCCAAGGACTTGAGTCGACTAAATGATATGGATGTCGTTGAGTATTTTTTTTTAAAATCTTTGCGTTCATTTTTTGTTATGCTTTTAAGTAATTAATATAGCATTATTTTTAGGTTAAAAATAGTCGTATAATGTTCTTAAAAAAATTTATGAAGAGTGTGTTGTTTTTTTTAAAACAACATGAATGTCATTTGGAATCCTACGAAAAAAGTGTTTTAGAATTTTTTGTTCTAAAAATCCTCGTAAATGAAAATTTTTTTCTAGGTTTTTTGTAGAAAAATGATAACTTAAATAGAATAGTCTTTGAAATGTTGAAATTTGAAAATGCTCTTTTGACTTTTTATTTATGTGTGGTGACTTTATTAAAACAAATTTCTTTATTTTTTTTGGCAATGCAATAAAAAGTATTTTAAAATATTTTTTTAAAGGTGAAGAAGAAAAAAGAAGAGATTCAAGAAAAATAAGACTTGTTATGTTGTTCGTTGAAACTTTTAATTGGTAAATAGTTTTCATAGAGAATTTATAAGATTGTATTCGTAAATTAAAGATTAATTTCTTTATTTTGTTGATTATTTTACATTGGTAACCAGTTGAAACTAATCAAAACAGACGCTGTAAAAATCAACCAACTTAATGACAAAGGTAAAAAAGCTTTCCAACCTAAAGACATAAGTTGATCGTAACGATAACGCGGCAATGCTGCACGAATCCAACAAAAAAGAATAACAAAAATAGAAATTTTAAACCCTAACCAAAAAGGAGAAAGTATAAAAGTAAAGGGTAAAATATTTAAAAAAGGTAACCAGCCTCCTAAAAAAAGTATAGAAGTCACAGCACTCATAAGCAACATATTTGCGTATTCACCTAAAAAAAACAGGGCAAAACCCATCGCAGAATACTCAACATTGTAACCAGAAACGAGCTCTGCTTCTGCTTCAGGTAAATCGAAAGGATGACGATTTGTTTCAGCTAGAGCAGAAATGAAAAACATCAAAAACATAGGCAGTAAAGGAAAGATATTCCAAGTGTTTTCTTGTGAAAGAACAATATCACTTAAATTAAAAGAACCGGAACACAGAACTACAGAAATAATTATAAAACCTATTGAAACTTCGTAAGAAATCATTTGTGCGGCTGATCGCAGAGAACCCAAAAAGGAATATTTTGAATTACTTGACCACCCTGATAAAACAATTCCGTAGACACTTAAAGATGAAACGGCGAATAAATACAAAATACCAAGATTGATATTTGACAACACCAAGCCTTCACCAAAAGGAATAATCGCCCAGCCTATTAAACTTAGAATAAAAGTTAACAGAGGAGCTAAAACAAAAATTCCAGTATTTGCCGTTGTCGGCAGTAAGGTTTCTTTTGCAAAAAGTTTCAAACCGTCAGCTAAAGGCTGTAATAATCCAAGATATCCAACAACATTTGGTCCTCGTCGGCGTTGAATAGAGCCCATAATTTTTCTTTCTGCTAGTGTGAAGTAAGCTACAGAAATTAATAATGGAATAACAATAGATAAAACTTTTAAAAAACAAATAGAAGAAAAAAACATAAAAAATTTATTAACAATTATAAAAGTTTTTTAAAGGTAAATTAATCAAAACAAAAGTAAAAAAAAAATTAAGCACTAAATGTTTGGATTTACTAAAAAAATTTAAATTTCCAATTTTCTTTCTATCCAAGAAGTGTAATCAAACATAGTAACGGCCTCGACACAAATCGGCATAAAGCCGTGGTTTGTTCCACACAATTCACTACACTGACCAAAAAAAATGCCAGGTTTCTTAATAAACACAGTAGTTTGGTTTAATCGACCAGGGCAAGCGTCAACCTTAACACCGAAAGAAGGCACTGCCCAACTATGCAAAACGTCGGCAGCAGTAATTAAAACTCGAATGTGTGTATTAATAGGTAGAATAACTCTATTATCGACTTCTAACAAACGAAAATAACCTGGACCATCAACAAGCATATAAGAATCAAAATTAATACCCGAGTTATCTTCTTTCAAGTGATTATAGTCGGAGTATTCGTAGTTCCAATACCATTGATGACCGATTACTTTCAAAGTGATAGAAGAATCCAACATTTCGTCCATAGAATATAATAAAGCAAACGAAGGAATAGCAATAACCATTAAAATAATCGCTGGGACAACAGTCCAAACGACTTCAACTGCTGTTGCATGAGTAAAGTTATCCACTTTTTTCAAATTAGTTGAGGACTTATAAAGAATCAAACAACGACCAATAAGCCACAGCACAAAAACACCAACACAGATCATAAAAAACATTATATGGTTGTGAAAGTTGATAATACCTTCCATAATTGGCGTAGCAGGTACTTGAAAACCACATTGCCACGGAGAAGGTGCTTCTAGAAAACTTAAATGTTGCTCTAGAATTAAAAATAAAAATAAGGAAATAGTTTTAATAAAAATTTTTAGAGTAAGAATAAATTTCATTGTTTAAAAAATTATTAAAATTGGCGAGTTGACAAGTTGAAGACATATTCTGTTTATTGACGAGCACTACACAAACAAGTAAAAAAGTAAATAACAGTTTTAGAGAATCACGAATCAAAAAATAACACAACGACATTTCCTTTTTTTCAAAGGCTTAACGATTTTTTAAATTGTAGTCAAAACAGAAAAATATTAAGTATGTTGAGATTTGAACTCAAGGCCAATGGATTAAAAGTCCAGCGCTCTAACCAACTGAGCTACATACTTATATAAAAAAAACAGGAAAAAGGGAATTGAACCCTTGACTTTCTGTTCCCAAAACAGATACGCTACCAAACTGCGTTATTTCCTGGTACTTTTAAGTGGAGTAAAAATAAAGTGAAAAATGATTACACTCTTGATACACGTAGAAAAATTTTCAAAGTTTTAACCATCGAATTCTTTCGTTTTTATAAAATTGTCAAAAAAGCTAATCAAGCGTAATATTTTTGTCAATATTAAAATTGTGTGGAAAATAACGCAGAAAATTGTTTTCCATTAAAATAAAAACTAACAATAAAGAACCTTCCCAGTAAAGAAGAGGCTGAGAACTTCCTACAAATAAACATTAAAAATTAATTTTACTACCAACTAAATTTCTCAACAAAAGGTAAAAGGTCATTTCGTGCTAAATTTCTAAATTGAATACGAGAAAGATTGAAAAACCGTGAATAACTTCGTGCGCGACCTGTCAAAAAGCATCGATTTTTCAAAGTGATTCGTGACGTTTTTGAAAATTTTGATAATAACAAGGAAGCTTCCCAACGAAGAGAATTTGATAATTTTTGATTGTGGATAATGAATTTTAGAGCAAGAAAGTTTGTTTCTAACGATTTAAAACATTTTCTTCGGAGTCGTTCTCGAATAAGTAAATACTTCATTTTCTATTTGATTATTCCCATTCTAGAGCACCAATCTTCCAAACATAAACAAAGCCAACAGCTAACTCAAATAAAAAATCTACCATCGTCCAAAATCCCATTGAAGATAAATAACTTAAAGAAACAGACCAGGGAAACAAAAAAAGCGATTCCAAGTCAAAAATAATAAAAAGAATAGCAACCAAATAAAAACGAATATCAAATTTATTTCTGGAATCTTCATAAGGGTCAAAACCACACTCATAAACAGAGGCTTTTTCTGTATCTGGGAGTTGATTTCCTAAAAAGTAAGAAGCTCCCAAAATAAGACAAGCTAAACCAACACTTACAAGAAGCATTAAAAATATTGAAAAGTATTCCATTATAAAGAACATAATATTAAAAAAGGCAAAGAGCCATCTTTTGCGCTAGGAGTAAAAGAAAATTAGGATCTACAAAAAAATAGACTAGAAAAAACGAACAAAAAGCCATCACTAAAGAGCAGGAATGATTGACAGGGATGCCTGAAGTATCTTCTTCTTTTTTTTCGAAATACATTGTTTTAACAAGTCGAATATAAAAAAAGCTTGAAACAACACTAGATAAAATTGCTACAAAAGAAGCAAAGTATAAAGAAGACTCCAAAGCACTTACAAAAATTTCTAGTTTAGCAAAAAACCCAGCAAAAGGCGGAATTCCTGCTAAACTAAAAAAAGCAATAAGAGCAGTAAAGCTTAACAAAACGTTCGAGTAAGAAGCTGAACCTAAGTCAAGCAAAGTTTTACTTTTTTCTAAATTTGTTTTTGTATTTATAGATAACACTACAGACCAAATGCAAAGTCCGGTTAACATGTAAATAATTAAATAGAAAAACAAAGCTTGTACGCCTTCTAAAGAATTCGACGAAAAAGCCAATAAGAGGTAGCCTACATGGCCAACTGAACTATAAGCCAACAAACGTTTTAATCTTTTTTGTCGTAAAGCTGTAAATGATCCAACAATGACAGAACAAATAGAGAAAAAGATCAATAAAACAATAAAAAACTCTTCAAAACTTAAAAAAATCGTTTGAAAAATTCTTACAAAAACAGCAAATAAAGCGATTTTCGGAACGATAGCGAAAAAAATAGTCGAACTTATAGGAGAGCCTTCATAAACATCAGGAGACCACATATGAAAAGGTGCCGCGGCTACCTTAAAAAAAAATGCTGCAGAAATTGCTAACAATGCTTTTTCAATAGATGGTATCAAAAAAGAAGTATCGTAACCAAGTCCAGATAAAAGGAGATGAAGATTGTCAAAGTTAGTTGTCCCAGTCATTCCATACAAAACTGAAATGCCAAATAATAACAAAGCTGAAGAAAAAGAGCCCAAAATAAAATATTTCAACCCAGCTTCGGTTGAAAAAGATGAATCTTTTTTCGAAGCCGCTAAAACGTATAAGCACAAACTTTGCATTTCGATAGCTAAATATAACGAAATCATGTCATAAGAGGCAACTAAAAACATTAAACCCAAAACAGCGCAAAGAGTTAAAATAAAGTATTCAAAGTTATTTATCTTCTGTTTTATTACAGTATCTTCAGAAATTACCAAAGAAAAAATAGTAGCGATTACCAGAATTTGTTTAACATTAGAGGAGAGTAAATCAAAAATAAAAGTATTTTGATAAAAGAGCAGAAAAGAAACTGAAATGTTATGAATAAGTAAAAATGTCATAAACAAGACTAAAACACAAAGTCTATTTAAGTTTTTAATAATCAACGGATACCCCAATTTTTTTGAAGTGGCAATAAAAACGGCGTATAAAGTAAGTATCAAAATTGAAGTTGCTAAAAAAACTTCCGGCAGAAACATTTTAAAACAATTTTGATGAACCAAAGAAAAGTCCATAGTTGTGTCTATGCCAGGAAAATTTCTATTAGGATATTTTTCAATAAATCGACAAAATTCGTAAAATTTTGAGAATTCATTTGTTGTTTCTAAAACAATAACAGATGGTAACACTATAGCACGAAGAATATAAATATTATTGAAGCAAATATTGTTTTTCATATTGTTGTTTATATCTTTTTTTTGAGAGGAACAAAATTTTTTACGAGAGAGAAAGAAAGCTAAAACTTATAAAAATTACGGTTTTTTGAAAGTCCTTTTATAGTATCAATAAACTTGTTGTTTAAAAATCTGTCATGGTTTTTAGTTTTTAAAAAAGGATTTGCCTTAACAGATAAAAAAATAGATACGCAAAAAACGCTTTCAACAAAACAATTTTTTGAAGCTTTTATTTTTTCAGCGAATAATGAGAATCGAACTCATATTTTCTGCTTGGAAGGCAGATAATTTACCACTAATTTATATTCGCAAACAAAACTTTGTTCTAACAGCATTTTTTAGTTGAAAAGTCGTATTATAAAATAGATTAGTCATTTGTTATTCTGAAGCAGATTTGAACCACTGACATAAGGATTTTCAATCCTCCGCTCTACCAACTGAGCTACCAAAATTATGAATAAAGAATTCGGTTTGAAAAAAATATCTTAAAACGCAAATAAAATAAGAAAAGCCATCATTAAAGCAAATAAGGCAGTGGCCTCAGTTAAAGCAAAACCTAAAATAGCTAGTTGCTGTAATTCATCTTTTAAAGAAGGATTTCTAGAAACACCAAGAACTAAAGCGCCAAAAACAGTACCAATACCAACACCAGCTCCTGCTAATCCAATTGTAGCTAATCCAGCACCAATTAGTTTTGCTGCTTGTAACATGAAATAAATATCAAAATTTTCAGTTTTTAACTTTAACAAGCTTTTTTAGCCTCCATTTCGCTTAAGAAGAGAATATTTAACGGCAAATTGACTAAATTCTTTTTACAAAAATAAAAAAAAAATGTTTTCAAAAACTTCATTTTTTTGACAAAATTTGTTGTGCTACTTGCATTTAAAAAATATCTTTTGCTCCTAAAAAAAAAGACACTTATCACATAAACTAATCGTGCTTGCACTGAAGGACAGAAATCTTTTTTTTTATTAAGAAATGTTATAAAAAAAGGAAAATTAAACTTAAATCAATTAGAGAAGAAAAAAACTGCAAATTGTATTGTTAAAAGACCAAAGATAAAACCAACATTCGTCTAACGACATTTCAAATAACGCTTCGGACAGTTTTTGCCACTTCTTTAACTTTTACTGCTTCTTTTAACAAAGAAGAATTAAATTCAACTTTACCAAAGCCCGGGGTTTTAGATAATACAAAGGGAACTTCTAAAATTTGTAATTTTTCCAATGAAACAGCAGGTGTTGATGCCGAGTAAACCTCTAAAGAAGACTTAGTTGAATCGGCAGCAACATCAATCGCCTCAACAATAAGAGGAAAAATAAACTTTCCCGTATAAACAACTCCTACACAGGTTAAACCAATCAAACCACCTGAGTAAATTTTTGGTATGGATGATTGAATAGCTTTTGGCAGTTGAGTAGGTGGGTTTGTAAAAAAATCTTTTATTAAGCCTCTATCGTCCCGTAAAACGTTTATCAACCCAAACGCACCACTCGCGACTGTAGGATCTCGCAACATTTTTAAATCGGTGATAAGAAAAGGAAGTGGGATTCTTTTTCCTTGGTATTCTAAAATCACTTTAGAATCCAATTTGTTATTTTCACCAATACAAAAAGTATCACTCAAAGAAAATATTGACGAATTTCCTGATTCAAACCCTCCTAACAAGATATAAGACAATAAAACCCAAAACAAGAACGCTGTGTAAGAAACCGTCAAAGCCTCCAAAAAAACTTCGCGTTTTTCAACAAAAAGATTTTTAAATTGTTTTAGCAAGAAAAATAAATTGTAGAGAGAGAAAACCTCAACAATTTGATAAATCTCACCAAAAAAACAAAGAAACCACGTAATGATTAGAGAAGCTAAATAAAATGACTTTAGTAAAAAGCTAAAAAGTTCTTGGGAATTATACACAGCGACCAAAATAATAAGAATTAACCCTGCGTATAATAATTCAGCTTTTAAAAAAAGCAAAGCTATTAAAGAACCAAGTAGAAGTAAAATTAAATTGTTTAAAAAAGCAAAATGGGCAAAAAAAATTTTAGTTTTTTCATAGGAACACTATCTAATTAAGGTAGAATATCTTTTATGAGAATTGAACTCATATTTTTACTGTGAAAGAGTAAAGTCCTAACCATTAGACGAAAAAGACAACATTTTTGCTCCCATCAAAAAAACAAAATTTTTTTAAGTATTTGTTTGTGAAACCAAATTTTGAATACTTTCGTGAATCAAGCCTAAAAAAATTTCTGGATAGATTCCCATGACAAGAGTTCCAACAAGAAGAGGAAGAAAAACAAAAAATTCTTTAAAAGTTAAATCTTGAAAATTCGTTAAGTATTGAATTTTTAGATTACCATAAACAAGTCTATTAAAAAGCCATAACGAATATCCGCCACCTAAAAACATTCCTGAAGCACCAAAAAAAGCAGCACTTGTGCTAACTTTGAAAGTACCTGACAAAATTAAAAACTCCCCTATAAAACTACTTGTTCCGGGTAAAGCAATATTTGCCAGAGTAAAAAACAAAAAAATGGTTGTGAAAATTGGCATTACGTGAGCTAAACCACTATAATATTTTACCATTCTAGTATGATGCCTGTCATAAACAACACCAATTATCAAAAAAAGGGCGCTAGAAACAAAACCATGACTTAAGCTTTGTAAGATAGCACCTTCTAGCCCTACAACGTTGAAACTAAAAATCCCAATCATAACTAAGTTCATATGGGCAATAGAAGTGTAAGCAATAATTCTTTTTAAATCAGTTTGACGAATTGCAGTTAAAGACGTATAAATTACTCCTAAAATACTTAAAGTGAAAATAAAAGGAGTAAAAAATAAAGAAGCCTCTGGGAGTAAAGGTAGTGAAAACCGTAAAAACCCGTAACTTCCTAATTTTAATAAAATCCCTGCTAACACAACAGAACCAGCAGTAGGTGCTTCAACATGGGCTTCTGGTAACCAAATGTGAGCAGGAAGCAAAGGAACTTTAGAAGCGAACGAAGCGAAAAATGCCAACCAAATAAAACGCTGCTCGCAAAAAGTAAAAGAGTGTGATAATACCGTTTCATAATCAGTAGTTCCTACTTCAAAATAAACGTATAAAATTGATAATAACATCAAAACCGAACCAAGTAAAGTATAGAGAAAAAAGAGATAAGACGCTCTTACTTTTCGTTCACGAGAACCCCAAACACCAATAATAATAAACATCGGAATAAGCACACTTTCAAAAAAAATATAAAATAAAAGCAAGTCGCGAACAGAAAAAACCAAAATCAGAAAAGCTTCCATGAATAAAAAAGCGATAATATATTCTTTGTAAAACTTAACGACAGTATTCCAACTTGCCAAAAAACACAAGGGAATTAACAAAGTTGTAAGCAAAATAAAAAAAACAGAAAGACCGTCAATACCCAATGAAAAATTTAAGTTTGCTGGAGAAATCCAAATAAAATCATAAACAAATTGGAATCTGGCACAAGTACAGTCAAAAAACAACCATAAAAAAAGAGAAAAAAAAAATGTAACAAACGAAATAGATAACCCAAATTTTCTAATAAAATTAACATCTCGAGAAGGTACAAATAAGAGAATAAAAGAACCAAAAAGAGGTAGAAAAACTAATATCGGTAATAAATCTGTAAGATGAAAAACTGAAATAACCTCAAACTCTTGTAAAGAGAAATTTTTTTCTATAAGAGTTAAAGTCTTGTAAGAAAAAGAAAAAACAGAACTTGCAAAGATTTCTTTAAAAAATAAAATAGACTTTGCTAAAATGCCTGAAGCTAAAAAGTGATTTTTCATTACTGAGTCTATTAAAACTAAAATGCCTGAAACTAAAAAATAATTTTTCATTACTGAGTCTATTAAAACTAATAAGCGTACAACAAAAGTTGAAACATAATTTTTGGCAAAATTTGTTGTGCTACTTGCATTTAAAAAGTATCTTTTGCTTTTAGAAAAGAAAAAGAGTAAGAATATTTTAGAAAAAAATGAGACTTGAACTAAAGATAAAAAAACACTTATCACATAGATTAGTCGTACATGCACTGAAAGACAGAAATCTTTTTTTTTGATTAAGAAATGTTATAAAAAAAAGGAAAATTAAACTTGAATCAATTAGAGAAGAAAAAAAAATTGCAAATTGTAATGTTAAAAGACTGAAGATAAAACCAACAAACATCCACAAAGAATAATCGTAAACGCTGCCTGTTTGAAGACTGGACAAAGTTCGAGATTTCATCAAAACAGTTTTAGACAAGCCATAGGGACCAATCATTTCAATAAAACCGCGGTCAATCGTTTTATAAGTAACATGATACGCAAACTTTAAAAAGACTTGATTTATAAATTCATTGTAAAATCGGTCAAAAAACCATTTTCTACTCAAAAAAATATAAAGTTTTTTGCCAATAAACGATGTTTTTAACAAATACAAATCCTTAAAGAAAAAAGCATAAAGAAAAAGAGCTATTGAAACACCAAAAAGACTTAAAAAAACAGGTAAAAGCTTAAAAAACGGAGAAGCGAATTCTGCGTCAATAAGATTTAAATTCGTAGGAAAATTAAAAATTGAGTTGTTCCAAAATCCTGTTCCAAAACCAATAAAAAGATCACGCAAGAAATAACCAACAAAAATACTTGGAAAAGTTAGAATAAATAAAGGCAAAGCCATTTTTAAAGAAGAATCAGAAACACCAAAAACAACAGACTTAAAGCCGTTTGATTCAGACAAAAAAGTTAAAAAAGCCAAACGGATAGAATAAAAAGCAGTGAAAAAAGCAGCAAAAGTACCTAAGCAGTAAGAAAAATGACTCGCAGTATTATATTTTGCAAAAGCAACTTCTAGAATGACATCTTTTGAATAAAAACCCGCTAAAAAAGGAAACCCTATCAAAGCAAAAGAACCAATACTCATTACAGCAAAAGTAAAGGGGATTAAACGCTTTAAACCCCCCATTCGCCGCATATCTTGCTCATCGGCTACAGCATGAATAACAGAACCTGCGCCTAAAAATAACAACGCTTTAAAAAAAGCATGATTCGTCAAATGAAATATACCAACAGAATAATTTGAGATTCCACAGGCAAAGATCATATAACCTAACTGGCTGCATGTTGAATAAGCAATCACACGCTTCAAATCATTTTGTAAGAGTCCAGCAGTAGCTGCAAAAAAAGCAGTAATAGAACCAACAAAAGTAACTATAAACAAGGCAGAAGGCGCATATTCAAAGATAGGCGAGCAGCGAGTAAGTAAAAAAATTCCAGCGGTAACCATGGTAGCTGCATGAATTAAAGCCGAAACAGGGGTTGGCCCTTCCATCGCATCGGGTAACCAAGAATGTAAACCTAACTGGGCAGATTTTCCAATAGCCCCAACAAACAATAAAATGGCAATTAAAGGCAATAGAGGAAAAGTAACACTAAAAAAAGTCAAAAGATCGTTTTCAAATAATGGAACTAAAGCAAAAACAGCAGAATATTCAACAGAATTGAAAGTAATATAAATTGCAAAAATACCTAGAGCTAAACCAAAGTCTCCTATTCGATTTACTATCATCGCTTTGATAGCAGCTTTATTCGCTTGTATTCGGGAAAACCAAAAATTGATTAACAAGTAAGAACATAATCCTACGCCTTCCCAGCCAACGAAAAGCTGGATAAAGTTGTCTGCAGTAACTAAAACTAGCATAAAAAATGTAAATAAAGACAAATAAGACATAAACCTTGGTAAATGTGGGTCATGCGACATATATTCTGTCGAATATAAATGAACTAAACCAGAAATAAAAGTTACAACGATCAACATTACAACAGTTAAGCTATCAAATTGAAAACCCCAATTAGCACATAAGAATTCGCTATTAAACCAAGTCAATAATTTAATAAAACAAGGTGATTTTGAAAAACCGACTTCAAAAAAAGCAAAAAACGAAAAAAATAAACTGGAAATTACGCAAAAAGTTGTAAGAATAGCGGCACCTAAAGGACCAAAAAAACGTCCTCCAAATCCTGCGAGAAAAGCGCCTATTAATGGTAGAAAAACGATATTTAAATACATTTTTTAATAAAGATTTTGAAAAGCCGGATAGAGTAGGATTCGAACCTACGATGCTTTTTAACATACTAGTTTTCAAAACTAACAACTTAAACCACTCGATCAACTATCCAAATTTTTTGCAAAAAAACAAGCAAAGAAGGATTTGAACCTCCGACTTTTGATTTTGGAAATCAATGTTCTACCAGCTGAACTATTTACTTTTTGAGTAATAACAGATTCGAACTATTAACCTTTCCGTTGTAAGCGGAATACTCTACCATTGAGCCAATTACCCTTTTTAAAAAATATTTTAAACTAATGAAAACGACGCTTGAGAATCAAAAATTTTTAGTTAATTACTTAAAAGAATATTCCAATTCAAAGAGAAAGAATAATGTTGTATTTGTTGTGGTATTCTTAATTTTTCTGTTAGCACAATTATTTTTAAGGTTTTTACATTAACTTCTAGATTTTCAAAGGTGTTAAAGTAAAAATACCTAGACGTAATCTCTTTATTCAAACGTTTTTTGATATCTAATTTGGCAAACGGTGAAAAACTAACTAAATCTCCTTTCATCAATAAACGAGAAAAAGATGTATTTAGAAGATTATTTATTCTAACCTTTTTATGTGATATTAAATGTCTGGCTTCACAAATGGTAACAACAAAACCTAATCGATATAATATAATATCTAATCGCTTTTCTAGTAACGAACAAAACTCCAACTCTTTTAAAAAATGTAAGGAATTTTTGATAACATTACTTTCATTATTTAAATATTTTTTTAAGAGCGAAGTTCGCGGAAAGGGCAAAAATAATTTTATTTTTCGACGATTCAAAATAAATGTTTTAAAAAATTCTTTAATTTTGACACTGGCTCGTGAATTTAAGTAGATAGAATCAGGTGAAAAAAAATTTATTTTGTTGTTTTTTAAAGAAAGTAAAACTTGATTTTTTTTAGTTATAGCAATACCTGCCTTCAAATATTTTTTTAACTTAGGTCGCATTATTTTTATGATTAAATTTCTGTTTTAAACAAACAGATAACAAGGATAATATCAAGTTTTTAGATAACAACGAAGAATATGATCCAACAATAGCGACAGAACTCGAAAATTTATTGGAGGACGAATCGTTAAAAGAAATCAAAGGAATATTCATAAATAAAGATTCTTTTTGTATCAATTCAGTTTTTCGGTGATCTAGAAATAACGCAACCAGCAAAAGACTAGAAGTTTTTCTATTTGTTAAAAAACCAGAAGAAACTTCCGAATCTTTTAATAAAGAGTAATTTTTTTTTTTGCAGATTTTATGAAACTTATTTAAAAGTATAGAATCTTTTAAGTTGACAATGAATAAAATATTATATTTACTTTTTAAAAAAAATTCAATAAGAGAAAATCCTATTTTTAAAGAGTATTGCACAAAAAACGGATTAAGAAAAGAAAAGAAAGATTTTCTATAACCTAACAAAAAGTTGAAATTGCTTGGATCAGTGAAAGAAATAGAAGAAGCTAAAGAAATTTTTGACAAAACCAAGCAATAATTGGGATTTTTTTTGTTTATAACTTTCATACGCTTTATTTTTTTTTGCCTTCTTTTAAAATCAATATTTCGTTTTTGTAAAGAATTCCTTTACCTTTGTAAACATCCGGAGCTCTAAAAAAGCAAATTTTTGAACAAAACTCTTTCAATAATTGTTCGTCAAACGATTTTAAAACTAATGAAGTTTTCTGAGGAGCAAAAACTTCAACATAAAGTGGAATTCTAATAAAAATAAAATGACTAAAGCCTAACTTAAGCTTTATAAAATTGTTTTCAATAGATTCTACTCGAAAACCAACACCAACAAAGGTTAAACGAAGAACAAAATTTAAAAATACTCCGACAACTGATTTTTGAAATAAGCGAAAAAACGAAGAAAATTTTATTTTTTTGTTGATCGGGTTTACTTTTTTACTTGCAAAAAAAGAGATATCTAAACAAATAGAACCTTCAGGACCTTTTAAAAAAAGTAAATTTTTTTTAACTAGAAATTTTACAACGTTAGGAATTTTCAGAGATGTTTTGAAGATGTTTTTATTTTTCATTTTTTAACCAATGGAACAAAGTAATGCCCCCCCAATTTTACGTTTTAAACAGGTGTTATTTGTAAGTATACCTCTGTTTGTAGAAATAACAAAAGTTACAAGACCCGTGCTTGTTTTGACTATTTGCGGATAAGATAAATTGAATTTTTTGTTGGAAGTAGAAAAAGTTTTAATTTCTTTAAAACTTGTAGTTCCTTTTGAATCATATTTTAAAATGACTTTTAAAATTTTGCCTGAACGAATTTCAACAACACCAGAAACAAAACCTTCGAAAAACAAAACCTTTAAAAAATGATAAATTAAAGAAGTTTTAGGAAAATAAACAAATTTTTGATTTGATTTGATAGCATTTTTTAATTGGGAAGTTAAGTTACAAAACAAGTTCATTATTTTTTTATTCAGAATCAGATTCAAACAACTGGATTTAAGAATTTTTTAATTTTTGTTCAAATAGGAAAAAACAAGATTTCTTGTGTCAAAAAAAGAGTTTTTTTAGGTGAAAAAATTAAATTATAAAAGTTTTCAAAAACAGTTCACGAGAAAAACGGGAATTGAACCCGCGGCTTTTAACGTGACAGGTTAATACTCTAACCAGCTGAGCTATTTTCTCTAAAGTAAAGAATACAATTCTATTAAGATAAAAACCTTGTTTTAAAAAGTTCTAATTTTTTTGTTGTGTTTGTTAAAGTTGCTTTTTTAATAGGTTTCCATAAAAAATTATTCAATGGATCATTTTTTAAGAAAACAAATTCTTTATTTTTTGACGAAGGAAACAACAAAGAGCCTTCTGTGGTAAGAATCTGATTTTTAATCATATTAGCGATCAACTTCCCCAAAAACGATATCTTGAGTTCCAATAATTGTCACAACGTCAGCAATCATGTGTCCTTTACTCATCATATCCAGCCCTTGTAAATGACCGAAGCCAGGAGCTTTTATTTTACATCTGTAAGGATGATTTGTTCCGTTTGACAACAAATAAACACCAAACTCTCCTTTTGGTGCTTCAGTCGCAGTATAAGTTTCTCCTCTTTGAACAGAAATGCCTTCAGTAAAAAACTTAAAATGGTGAATCAAAGATTCCATCGAATTTTTAATATCATAACGGTGTGGTGAAGTAATTTTTTTATCGTCTGATTTAATAGCACCATTTGGTATGTTATTTAAACACTGCATTAATATAAATAAAGACTGACGCATCTCTCCAACACGAATGATATAACGATCGTAACAATCACCATTGATACCAGTCAAAATTTCAAATTTTATTTTATCGTAAATCTCGTAAGGTTGTTGCTTTCGTAAATCCCAAACTAAACCTGAACCCCGTAGCAAAACTCCACTAAAACCCCATTCCAAAGCTTCTTTTGAAGTAACAACCCCAACATTGATTAAACGTTGTTTCCATATTCGATTACCTGTTAACATTTCTTCCATTTCGTCAATTCGTGTACTAAACTGCTCTGCAAAAATATATAAATCGTCCAAAAATCCAATTGGAATATCTTGAGAAACACCACCTGGTCGAATATAAGCAGAATGCATACGAGCACCTGAAACCCGTTCATAAAATTCCATTAATTTTTCACGTTCTTCAAAAGCCCATAAAAAGGGTGTCATAGCGCCAACGTCCATTGCATGGCAGCCAACGGCAAGTAAATGATTTAAAATTCGGGTAATTTCTAAAAACAGAACACGAATATATTGGGCGCGTAAAGGAACAGAAATCTGCGTCAAATCTTCTACAGCAAGAGAATAAGTATGTTCTTGAGCCATCATTGAAACGTAGTCTAATCGATCAAAATAAGGTAACGCTTGTAAATAAGTCTTATATTCAATAAGCTTTTCTGTACCACGATGAAGCAGTCCAATGTGAGGCTCAGCACGTTCAACAATTTCCCCATCAAGCTCGAGAATTAAACGCAAAACACCGTGCGCTGCAGGATGTTGAGGACCAAAATTAAGAGTAAAGTTTTTTATTGTTTTTTTTAAAGATTTTTTTTTTAAACTCACGCCTAGTTCTTTATTTACTTTTTAATTACATTTTGAAAAAATTGTTAGACTTTAAAAAAGATTGATTTTAGTTTCATGGAAACATTCGGACTTGAACCGAAAACCTTTTACTTGCAAAGCAAATACTCTACTTTGAGATATGCCCCCAGAAAATAAAAAAAATTAAATTTTCGTTCGAATTAGTAAATTTTCTAAAAGCCCTACAACAGGAATAAGAATTAAAAAATAAACAAAATAAAAAGCAGTAGCGATTTGCCCGATTAAAACAAATGGCTCTTCGACTACTTCCTGCCCAATCCAACCAAGCAATAAAAAATCAGCAAACAAAAACCAGAAAAGTTTTCGGTAAAATGGTCTGAATGTTGAACTTCTTACAACAGATGTGTTTATAAATGGCAAGAATAGAAGAATAACGATAGCACCACCCATAGCCGCGACTCCTCCAAGCTTATCGGGAATCGATCTTAGAATCGCATAAAAGGGTAGAAAATACCACTCCGGAACGATGTGTGCTGGTGTAGACATTGGATCCGCAGGAATATAATTATCAGGATGACCTAACGTATTTGGATAATAAAAAAGGATGATTGAAAAAAGAGAAACAAAAATTAAAAAAGAAAATAAATCTTTGACATAAAAATAAGGGTAAAAAGAAATTTTATCACTATTGCTTTCGACACCTAAAGGGTTATTTGAGCCATCTTTATGAAGCAAAGCAATATGAATAACGACCAAACCTGCAATAAGAAAAGGGACTACAAAATGTAAACTAAAAAAACGGTTTAAAGTTGCGTTATCCACACAAAACCCTCCCCACAACCAGTCAACAATTGATGGCCCAATTAAAGGAATCGCCGAAAAAAGATTAGTAATTACTGTAGCACCCCAAAAACTCATTTGTCCCCAAGGTAAAACATAACCCATAAAAGCTGTCGCCATCATCAACAAAAAAATCACAACCCCGGAGCACCATAAATGCGCACGGGGAGTAATATAAGAACCATAGTACAAACCTCTAAAGATGTGAGAATAAACGACAATAAAGAACATAGAAGCACCATTAGAATGCATATAACGAAGTAACCACCCATTATTTACATCGCGCATGATATGCTCAACACTCGAAAAAGCTAAATCAATATGAGGAGTATAGTGCATAGCCAAAAAAATCCCAGTGAAAATTTGAATCACTAAACAGATTCCAGCTAAAGCACCAAAACTCCACGCATAACTTAAATTGATTGGACTTGGATAATCAACAAGATGATTGTTTACAATAGCTAAAACATAGTCTTTGTTCCAACGAAAATGACCGCTCATAAGTAAAAATAGTAACAATAAAAAACACAAAATAGGTAAAGGATAATTCTAATTGTTTTGTAATTTTAAAAGAAAAACAATTTTTTAATACTTAAGAAAGTGGATTAGACCAACTGGAAGTGAAATCAAAACTACGAAATTCTTGTGCGTGTTCTAAAGCTTCACACACAACCCTTTTTATTTTATCGTTATAGCGTGATTCAACATAACCACTTAAAGGGAAATCTTTACGAAGAGGATGGCCTTCAAAACCGTAATCAGTCAGAATACGCCTGATTTCGTCGTTTTCCTCAAAAAAAACCCCAAAAAAATCCCAGATTTCACGTTCCCACCAAGTCGCACAATTAAAAACAGAAACAGAACTTATCAAAGGCGTAATCTCATCAACAAAAGTTTTTATTCGAAGACGACTATTAAATCTAATGCTAAGCAGCTCATAGACAACTTCAAATCTTTTTTTTCGATAAGGAAAATCAACTCCAGAAATAGCTGTTAATAATTTGTATTGTAAGCTGGAATGATTTTTTAAAAAAGCCAAAATAAAAAGTAAATCCTTGGGCTTAACGCGAATCACCAAAGTTTGCTTATCGTAAGCACAAGACAAAAGAATAGGTAAAACTTGATTTAAATATTTAATTACTCTTTTTTGATGAATCTTTTTTAAATTTTTCACGTCTAAAAAAACTTGAATCTTGTGAATTAGACGACTCAAAGTTAAAAAAAGCCTATTAAAAAAACTTGAATTTTAAATTTTGATTTTTTTGTTTAATGTCAAGGTTAACATTAAAGCACCCAAAACAGCAATAAATAGAATAAAACCTGCAATTAAGAAAAAAACAAAATAGTAGGTGTATAAAAGTTGACCAATAATTTGAACATTGGAAATGTAATTAATTTCAGCAAACCAGCGAATCCATAGATAATTTGTTGAAAAAGATGTGCTTGAAAAAAATGTTAAATAAATCAAAGGTTTAGTAATTTCAAGAAGAAAAACAAAACTTATAAAATAACTTAACGGTCCGTATCTTAAAAAATCAAAGGAGTTATCTCCAATCTTTACGTCTAACATCATAACGACAAATAAAAACAAGATAGCAATGGCACCGACATATACAATCACGAAAGAAAGAGCGAGAAACTCGACTTCTAAACATAAAAGCAAAACAGCGGATAACAGGAAAACAGAAATTAGAGACAAAACAGAGTGAACTGGATTTCGAGAACTAATAACAAAGAAAGAAAAAACAAATAAAAAAAATAGAATTATATAAATAAATAAAACCATAATAACTTAAAGCGCTTCAACAGCCGATAAAAAAAGCTTGAACTGATTATTGAGAATGAACTCAAAATACTAAATGTTTGTTTTTACGAAAAAGTTTATTAAATTTAGTATTTACAGAATATAGGTTTGACAGGACTCGAACCTGTGATTTTACCGTTATGAGCGGCATATTCTACCTCTGAACTACAAACCAAAAAAATTAATAAAAAATCTGATAAAAAACTAAACTTCTTAAGGATTACTTAAAAAAAATTAAAGTAAAAGCAAAAAAAGCTTAACAAGCGACTTGTCAAGCAAAAAATATTTGATATTTTTCAAAACAACACGTTAAAAAATAAAAAATTCATCTTGTTTTTTATAAGATTTTTACGACAAAAAATTAAGACCAAACATTTTTTTTCTCGATAGGTTTTCCATACACTAAAGTATGATAAACAACGACAAAAAAAAATACACTCGAAATCGCTGATAAATAAGAACCATAAGAAGCAATCAAATTCCATTTTGAATACGCTGTGGGGTAATCAGGAATGCGGCGCGGCATACCAGCTAAACCCAAGAAGTGCATTGGAAAAAAAGTTACATTAACCCCGACGAAAAAGATCAAGAAATGAATTTGACCCAAAACTTCAGAATATTGTAAACCTGTCATTTTTGCAATCCAAAAGTAGAAACCAGCAAAAATAGCAAAAACAGCACCCATAGACAATACATAGTGAAAATGAGCTACAACATAATACGTGTCGTGCAACGCTATATCTAAACCAGAATTTGCCAATACAACACCAGTTAACCCCCCAACAGTAAATAGAAAAATGAAACCAAGCGCAAATAACATTGGTGTTTGAAAAGTAACTTTTCCGCCCCACATGGTAGCAACCCAAGAAAAAACCTTAATACCAGTAGGAACTGCAATAATCATAGTAGCTGCTGTAAAGTATGCTCTTGTATCAACATCCATTCCAACAGTATACATGTGGTGCGCCCAAACTATAAAACCTAAAATTCCGATAGAAAGCATAGCGTAAACCATTCCTAAATAACCAAATACTGTTTTTCTTGAAAAGACAGAAACAATGTGAGAAATCATACCGAAACCAGGTAAAATTAAAATGTAAACTTCAGGATGACCGAAAAACCAAAAAAGGTGTTGGTATAAAACAGGATCGCCTCCACCAGCGGGGTCAAAAAAGGTTGTATTGAAATTTCGATCTGTTAACAACATAGTAATTGCTCCAGCTAAAACCGGCAAAGATAACAATAAAAGAAAAGCTGTTATCAAAACCGCCCAAACCATCAAAGGTAAACGGTGCATTGAAATTCCAGGTGCCCTCATATTAAAAATAGTGGTAATAAAATTAATAGCCCCTAAAATAGAAGATGCACCAGCTAAATGAAGGCTAAAGATTGCTAAATCTATCGAAGGACCAGAATGTGCCGCTACACTACTTAAAGGAGGATAAACAGTCCAACCCGTACCAGCACCAGCCTCTACTAAAGTAGAAGCTAACAAAAGTAGAATTGAAGGAGGTAATAACCAAAAGCTAATGTTATTCATCCTCGGAAACGCCATATCTGGTGCTCCTATCATTAAAGGAATAAACCAATTCCCAAAACCACCGATCATAACAGGCATAACCATAAAAAAAATCATTATAAAAGCATGACCGGTTACAATAACGTTATACAGCTGATAGTTCCCAGCTAAAATCTGGCTGCCTGGATGAGACAACTCCATGCGAATCAAAATGGAAAGAACAGTTCCCATGACACCAGCAAAGGCTCCAAAAATCAAATATAAAGTACCAATGTCTTTATGATTGGTCGAAAACAACCAACGAGAAACCCACAAAGAAAGATTAGATGTTTCTAAATTATTTTGATACCTTGACACTATTGATAAAAAATAATTTTTGAGCTGAAGTCTTATTTCTGTAATAAAAAATATTGAAAAAAAGATTAAATTAAAGGAATTTGTGAAAAACGACTATTAAAAAAAATTTCTTTTTTTTTTAAGTTTTTTGAAAATGAAATTAAAATTCTTAAATTGATGCAAGATTTAAAGTAAAAGTAAAAATTTTTTAATTCAGAAAAAGCTAAAGGTTCTGTTATAACAAACATCAGAGAATTTAAATTTTCTTCTTTCAACTTATAAAATTTTGTGTTTAATCGAAAAGTTTTGATATTTGTTAAAACTTTCCAAATTAACAAAGTTAAAAAATCTTTTTTTTTCTTTTTTCTAAGGGTAACTTTTACTCCTAACGGAGCCCCTTTTCTAATTTTTAAAAAAATAGATGACTTTTTTGAACGAATAAAACAAGATTTTTGTTGGGTAAGAATTTCTAAAAGAGACGAAAAACGAATTAAAGCTCTCAAGGAAGTATCTTTTTTTAAGGTATAAAAAAGATTTAATTTTTCAATATTAAAGGGTGTTTGATGAATATTTTTTACAAAAAAACACCGATTTATTTTATTTTGTTGTTGATAAATTTTTAAAAAAACTGACATTTATAATTTTTTAAATCGTGCCGACAGCTAAAGAGATAATTTTTGAAAATTTATTTTTTCTTAATTCTTTAGGCATAACACCTAAAACTCTTGTTGCAAAAGGTTTTAACTGTTTATTCAATAAAACAACACAGTTTTGAGCAAAACAAAACGAAATTCCTGAGCGACGTCTAAAAAAAGATCGAGTTTTAACAATAACACCGTACAAAACTTCACCTCTTTTAACTTTAGACGTTACTTTTTTTTTCGAACGAATTTGCTGAACTGAAACAACAACTACGTCTCCAATTTTTCCGTGCTTGGAATTCCCACCTTTTTTTAATATTCTCAAACAACGAACTGTTTTTCCACCGGAATTATCAGAGACTTTTAATAGCGTTTGAACCTGGACCATTTAATTTTTTTATCCTTTAGTTCGAATAAAACCTTCAAGTGATATTGTTTGTTTATCACGGTAATATAATGTCAAAATTGCTAAACCAATAGCTGACTCCGCTGCCGCAACAGTCAAAACGTATAAAGCAAAAATCTGGCCAAGAATATCGTCCAAATAAACTGAGAAAAAAATAAAATTTAAATTTAAACCTAACAGCATTAGTTCAACAGCCATTAAAATAATCAATAAATTACGCTTATTCAAGAGTAAACCAACCACACCTAAAAAAAAAATAACTGTTGAAGCAGTTATTAGAGTATTTAAAGAAAAAAACATATTTTAGAAGTTTATTTTTTGAAAAATTTACTCACTATCGGACTTGAACCGATAATCTTTTAAAAGAAACAGATTTTAAGTCTGTCGTGTATACCAATTCCACCAAGTGAGTTTTAGAAATTTATAAGATAACAAAAAGGAGATTTGAACCCCTGGCATTTGGATTATGATTCCAACGTTCTAACCACTGAACTATTCCGTTTTAGAAAATTATCAGAAAAGGGATTTGAACCCATATTTTTTTTAAAAAACCAGAACCTAAGTCTGGCGTGTCTACCGTTTCCACCACTCTGATCAAAGTTTACACAATAAAAGTTCTTAAAACAAAGGCTTTTTTCGAAAAAAAAGAACATAAAACTTGATTCAAAAATGTCAAAAAGATTTTTTAACCTAAGCCTTCAAAGAAATAAAAATAGAAAAACGCAAAAGATTGATTTTTAGATTTTCACTGTTTTGGCAGTTGTAAATGTCGATTAATCGTTTGTAAAACTTAAAGAAATCTTGTTTATGCTACTTTATTAAGTTTTATTCTTGTATTTTTTTTCAATAAAAGGTTATACTTTTATCTTAAATACGTAAAGAAATTTGACGTTCTTTTTAAAAAGCGATCAAAAGCGTACTATTATTTTAGCATTAAAGTGAAGAATTTTTAAGGCTAAGTCACAAACAGCAACAACCAAAGACACTTCATGGTTCTCACGTAGAATTACGCAATATTTAGAAGTTTTTTGATCTTTCATCACGAATTTGATAAAGTTTCGGGAATTAACAAAAGAATTTCTTTCTTGATTGTATTTTTTAAAATTCCAGCCACACGTTCCCGTACGACTACCTTGTTACGACTTCATCCTAGTTACTAATTTTTCTTTGGAAAGAAAATTTTTAAAAAAGAAAAATTTCGTAAAATTTCTTTTCAAATTATTTTGATTTTTCTTAAAGTAATATTAGCTTCCAGCATGTGACGGGCGGTGTGTGCAAGACTAAGGTATAAATTCACCGTGGCGTTATGATACACGATTACTTGCGGCTCCAACGTCATAATGTTGAGTTTCAAACATCAATCTGAACTAAGCTAAGTTTTTTCTGTTCTGCTCCAATTTACATTCTTGCTTCTGTTTGTTCTTAGCATTGTAACACGTGTATAGCCCAACTTATAAGGGCCATGAGGATTTGACGTGATTCTCCTTCCGTTTATTCATCATAAAAGTATTATTAAAGTGCCCGTTTATAAACGGTTGCAATTAAAAACAAGAGTTGCGTTCGTTAAAGGACTAAACCAAAAACCTCACAGCACGAACTGACGACAACCATGCAACACCTGTAAGTAAAGAACTTAAACAAGTTCTGTTAAAAATTCAAAAGTTGGTAAGATTCCGCGCGTATTATCGCATTAAATCACATGTTCCGTCGCTTATATTAATCCCCGTCAATTCCTTTGAGTTTCAATCTTGCGATCATACTCTTCAGGCGGGGTGTTTATCATGTTAACTAGATACCTAAAAAAAATCTAAATTCGAACACCCATCGTTTACAGAACAGACTACCGGGGTATCTAATCCCGTTTGCTACCTGTTCTTTCGTCCCTCAGCGTCAGTAAATGAATTAGATTACTGCTTTCGCTTTTGAAATTCCTTTGAAACTCTTCAAATTTTATTTCTCCTTTCAAAATTCTATAATCCTCTTTCAAACTCAAGAAAAAGTGTTTTTAAAACATTTTAAAAAGATTGAATCTTTTAATTTCATCTTAAACAACCTTTTTACAGCCTACGAACCCTTTACGCCAAATTAAACCGAATAACGTTCACACCAATGGTATTACCGCGGCTGCTGGCACCAAATTTGCCGGTATTTTTTCAAAAAATAAATCATTATTTTCTTTAACAAAAGAGGTTTACAACCAAAATAAGCTCTCATCCCTCACACAGTATTGCTGGGTCAAACTTTCGTCCATTGCCCAAAATTCCTTACTGCTGGCTCCATAAAGAAGCCTGGTCCTTGTCTCAGTACCAGCGTGGCTGATCATTCTTTCAAATCAGCTAAAGATCATGGGCTTGGTAAGCTATTACCTTACCAACAAACCTAATCTTTAACAAGCACATCTTTTAGCGATAATAAATCTTTTTTAAAATTATTCGGTTTTTTGAATCCCAAACTAAAAGGCAGTTTCTCGTTTTTTGCTCACTCGTTCGCTATTCTGCAAATTAAACTCGCATGTATAAAGCATACTGTCAACGTTTACTCTGAGCCAGGATCAAGCTCAAATTTTTGGTTTACGGTTAAAAAGTAAACGTTAATTTGTATTTTAAAATAAAAACAGTTTTCTTACTCTACACAAAGAAAGAAAGAAAAAAACGTAGAAAATTTTAAAATTTAAACTTTTTATCATCTTGCATTAGATGAGAAATAGTTTTTTAAAAAAGAAAAAAAGAGAGTAGAGTCGTTATTTTTTAAATTTTGATTCGTTTTTAAGAACATTTTTTTGCGAAAGGAAGATTTAAAAAAACGTTGCCCAGGTTATGCGCCTGATAACCTAACTGCTTTATTTTACATACAAAAGAATCTTAGGTTTTTGATTTTTTTGTTTTGTATTTTGACCTTGATTATTTTCTGTTTTTCAACCCCCAAAGATTAGGTTTACCACAAACCACAAATCAGAATAGTCAAACAGAGTAGTGCCAACTGGATAATCGCTACTATCAAGAAAAAAGTATGACGCTAAAGCCAAAACAAAAAAAACGATATAAAAAAAGATTGTTAAATCGATTTCCGCTTTTTTTGTATCATCAACAAAGCATTTTGCGGTGCTAATGCAAATGATGAGAGTTAGAGCCATAAAAACTTCAGAAACTTGATAATAGTCAGAAAAAAAGCTAAAACCAATTGTGACAAGAAAGCAAAATATGTAACCAGCTTTTAGAGATTTCGAAAAAAAGGTTTGAACAAAGGCGACAAGAAGAAAAAGCAAATAAAAAATTGTTATATAAACAATTTTTTTTTTAAAACAAAATATCGAAATTAAAAAAAGAAATAAAATAAAAATTACACGATTTAGAATATCTAAACCTAAGAAAGTTCGAATTGTTTTATTCACGTTTGTCATAATATGTTTATGGACCGGTAAGATTTTTTATTTTAAATAAAGAAAAGAACGTAAAAAATTTTAGAAAAGAATGGGATTTGAACCCAGGATGTGAGAAACACATACCGGTTTAGCAAACCGGAGCTTTAAACCACTCAGCCATCTTTTCTATTAATTAAAACCAACGAAAACGAGCAAAAAGTCTGTTTTGAGAAGCAAGTTTATGCAAACTAACAGTTGCTTTCACACTTTGACTTTTGCCTACAGAAGAATTTATCCACTCTTCAACTAAAAAGTCTTCAAATTTTTTTTTACCATCAAAAGAGCTTAATAAAATTCTAAAAGAAGAAGTGATTTGTCTAGAAAGAAGTATTGGAAAAGGAACTTGAAAAGCTTTACCTTTTATTCGCACATTACGAACCTCAAGAAGAGGTTTGGTGTTGTTTGTTGCCAAGATCAAGACGTTAACAGGGGAATAATTTTGGAGTGAAATACGAATAAGAACTTTTTTCAAAATAATTTCAGCTTTAAACTTTTTACCGTCTTGCATTAGATGAGAAATAATTTTTTTAAAGAGAAAAGAAAAAAACAGAGTAGAGTCGTTATTTTTTAAATTTTGATTCGTTTTTAAGAACATTTTTTTGCGGAAGAAGGATTTGAACCAACGTCGTCCAGGTTATGAGCCTGATAAGCTAACCTAACTGCTTTATTCCGCATACAAAAGAGTCTTAAGTTTTTGATTTTTTTGTCCCATATTTTGACCTTGATTGCTTTCTATTTTTCAACCCCAAAAAGTCATATTTACCACGTATTAGATGATACTTAACACCAGGTAAATCTTTAACTCTGCCTCCACGAATTAAAACCGTCGAATATTCTTGTAAAGTGTGTCCTTCTCCAGGAACGTATGCGGTTACTTTTTTTGTTGTTGATAACCGAAGACGGGCTACTTTTCGCAAAGCAGAATTTGGTTTTTTAGGTGTTTTTGTAAAAACCTTTAAACAAACACCTTTTTTTTGTGGTGCTTTTTTTAAAGCGGAAGAGCGACTTAATTTTTTTCTTGTCTGACGAATGTTGTTACACAACTGATTAATCGTTGGCATTTTTTTTTAGGTTTTTTAGTGAAATAACAATGTTTTTTAAAGATTGGAAGTTTTTAAATACCAAACGAATGAATGAAATTTTTTACATTTTTGGAAAACATTTAGTATTTTTATGCTTACAAATTGCTGAGGTTAAACACAAAACCTATTTTAATGTAATAGTCTTTTACAGTTTTTAGAAAACATATCTTGAAGTCAGTTTCTCATTTAGATGCTTTCAATGATTATCTTAAATAAATTTAGCGATTCAACTATGCTTGAAAAACAATTGAAATACCAGTGATTTACGTTTCTCGCTCCTCTCGTACTAAAGGAAAATCTTCTCAATTTTCTACGGCTTACAGAAGATAGGGACCAAACTGTCTCACGACGTTCTAAACCCAATTCACGTTCCATTTTAATAGGTGAACAACCTAACCCTTGAAACCTTCTTCAGCTTCAGGATATGAAGAATCGACATCGAGGTGCCAAACATTCCCGTCGATAAGAACTCTAAGGGAAAATCAGCCTGTTATCCCTGGCGTACTTTTTATTTGTTGAGCGATGATCTTTCCACAAAGAACCACCGGATCACTATAGCCGACATTACGTCCCTGTTTGACCTATCGATCTTACAGTCAGGCAAACATGTACTATTATGCTCTAAAACAATGAAAATTGTTCGAGTTTTACCTTTGCACACCTCCGTTACTTTTTTGGAGGTAACCGCCCCAGTTAAACTACCAAGCACACACTGTCCTTTTTGAGAAGTGAGCAAAAAATCAATTAAGGGGTGGTATTTCAAGAAAACCTAAATGAATTGCTTACGCAAAAATGTTATACGATTCCCACCTATACTACACGAAAATAAATTTTTTACAATAGATGCTTATAGTAAAAGTGCACAGGGTCTTTCCGTCTAACTGCAAGAAATCCGCATCTTCACGGATATTTCAATTTCACTAAGTCTTTGCTGGAGACAGTAGAAAAGTCATTACATCATTCATGCAGGTCGGAACTTACCCGACAAGGAATTTCGCTACCTTTGGACCGTCAGAGTTACGGCCGCCGTTTACTGGAACTTATAATTGAAGCTAGAACAACAATTTTTCATTATACAGCACCGGGCAGATGTCAGTCCCTATACATCTTTTTACAAATTAGCAGAGACTTGTGTTTTTATTAAACAGTTGCTATTCTCATTTTTGTGCCAACAATTTAAAAAAAAAAATTTTTAAAATGTCACCCTTTTTTCCAAAGTTACAGGGTTAAATTGCCGAGTTCCTTCAACAAAGTTATCTCAAGCGCCTTAGTATATTCAACTCACTCACCTGTGTCGGTTTTAAGTACGGTTTCAAACTAAGAAAAGCAGATAAGACTTACTTTCAAAGTTTATAAAAAAAGCTATTTCCTGGAAATTGCAATAAACCTTTACCATACAGTAAAAGGTAGATTAACTTATCAATTTCGTCACTTTAAAGAAAGGAATATTATTTCAAATTAAATTTCTCATCATCATAAACTTTGGTTTATTGATTTAGAGACCGCCTTTTATTATAAAATCATTTGATTTTTTTGAAGAGGAAAAGCCTTGCTTCAAAAACCTTGAGCTTTCGGCGATCATGTTTTTAACATGATTTATCGCTACTCATGCCAGTATAATCACTTCTAATTTTTCCAAGATATTTTACAATATCTTTTCGTCAAAACATAGAACGTTTCGCTACCATCACTTATGATTTGCTGTTTCGGTTAGTATTTTAGTCTCTTACATCTTCAACGCAAAAAAACTTGATCAACGGGCTGTTACGCTTTCTTTAAAAGATGGCTGCTTCCAAGCCTACTTAATGATTGTCTTCGTTTAATCACAGTATTTATCACTTAAATATTATTAAAGCCCTTAACAAACAATCAGGGCTGTTTCCCTCTTGAGAAAAAACCTTAGCGTTCAATCTCTGACTGCTTTTCAATTAGTTTGCCGAATTCGTAGTTTCATTAAGGTTAATAAGATAAAAATCCCTTTTGCTTAACGAGAGCTCTACCGCAGCAACAAAAAAAAAAAAAACGTCCTACTTAAATAGGTTTCGCGAAAAACCAGCTATTTCTGCGTTTGATTGGCCTTTCACCCCTAATCACAGCTCGTCTCAGTCTTTTTCCACAGACAAGAGTGCAGCCTTCTAATTTACATTTCTGTAATATCTTCAGCTTGTCCATAATTAGATCACGCAGTTTCGGGTTTTACTTCAAAGACTTAAAAAACAGTATTCGTATTTGATTTCTCTGCGCCTCCATGTTATCACTTAAACTCGCCTTTGAAATAAAGTCACTGGCACATTATGCAAAAGGTACGCTGTAGTTAAAAAAAACTTCAACAGTTTGATAACACTAAGTTTCAAATTTTTTTCACTCTCAAAAGAGATTTTTTTCACCATTCCCTCACGGTACTTTTTACTATAGATTACCAAAAATTTTTAGAATTGAGAGTGGTTTCCCATTATTCAAACAAAAAAATTGTTTTACTTCTTAAATTTCTACGACAATCGTTTACAGGGATTAAACCTTCTACGACAGAATTCACGAGTCATAAAAAATCTTTTTCGATTTCTTTCGCCAATAATCTCGAAATCACGATTGTTTTTTTCAAAAGTTAATTAGATGTTTCAGTTCACTTTTTTTATGTCAAATTTTTAAAATAGAAGTTTTCTCCTAAAGAACGTAATTTCTTTTTGCTTTCTAAAAACAAAAAAATTACTTTTCGTTGTTAACGTCTCTGTTTTTGGTATCAAGGTTTCCTCTGTCATGCTTTTTAAAGGCTGAAACGGGCTTGAACCGCTGCCCTTACGCTTATCAAGCATACGCTCTTACCAACTGAGCTACAAGCCTGAATTTAAAAGCATCAAAAACATTAATCTTAAAGATTGAAAAAAAAAGAAAAAAAACTTTTTTTCTTTTTTTTTGAGGAGTGAGCAAAAAAACAATTAAACGCGTTTTGATGAGAAAGTTTATAAAAAAATTTAATTATAAAATTGGTTAAAGAAGGATTTGAACCATCAGCAATAAATTTGCAATTTAACGCATTACCTGTCATACGTAATCAACCCTCAAAAAAAGGACAAACAGCGGATTTTAAAACCAGAAATTTTAAAATCACAATTTAATACTCTACCAACTGAGCCATATTTGCAAAAAAAACATTTTTTTAAAAATTGTTTATCTGCTAAAAAAAGTAATTAAAAATCTGATAAGTTTTCTACGGCTTACAAAAGATAAGGGCCAAACTGTTTCACGACTTTCTAAACTTAAGTCACACAAAAGTTATTTTATAATTGAAGGACAATTTAATGCATTTATTTTTTTGCCCGTGTCAAATTATTTTTCAAATTTAAAAAATCTTTTATCAATTAAGCTGACCTTTGAAATAAAGTCACTTGCTTACTTTTTACCAGTATAGCCATCGACAGTCTAAGTTGCCTCACTTCTCAAAAACAGTTTAAAAGCTGTTACCCAAATATGCAATAAAAATAATTTATTTTTATGATTCTAAATTTTTACGAGTCGAGAAAAATAAAAACGCAAAAAATAGCTTTGAAAATCTTCTAAAAAGACCGTCGTTTAATTCCTTTTTTAGTAACTGCCATTTGAGGATAAAATGTTTCAAAGGTAACCCAGAAGAAGAAATACAAGAAAAGTAAGAGATACCCTAAGTAAAAGCTTGATTAAAAGTAGAAATTTTTACTTTTTTCATTTTTTCTCTTGGAAATTTTATGAGATTTTTTTAGTTTTCAGAAACACATATTTTTTATATCTTTTCTGTTTTGCTCCAACTTACATTCTTGCGTTTTTGTTTTAATACTAACGTTTTTTTTGAAAAAAAGAGTAGTAAACACGATTTAAAAAAACCATATAGAAAACTTTATAAAAAAACTTTACAAAAGAAACTGTATAAAAAACATTATAAAAAGAACCATATAAAAGTCAATATAAAAAATCAATTTTGGTACAGCCGTCGCCAAAAATTTTCAATTATGAAAAATCAATTTTGGTACAGCCGTCGCCAAAAATTTTCAATTATAAAAAAACCATATAAAATCCATATAAAAACAATATAAAATCCATAGCTTTATAATACCAGGAAGCCAGAGACAGCTCCCGCCTCTGCATGAAAAATAAATTAACGATAATATCGAATAATTTCTAAACTTCACGCACCTTTTCGTTATGACTAACGATTACTAGTTTTTTTTAATTCGCTGCTTACTTTTTACCAGTTTAGCCATCGACAGTCTGAGTTGCCTCACTTCTCAAAAACAGTTTAAAAGCTGTTACCCAAATATGAAATAAAAATAAATTATTTTTATGATTCTAAATTTTTACGCGTCGAGAAAAATAAAAACGCAAAAAATAGCTTTGAAAATCTTCTAAAAAGACCGTCGTTTAATTCCTTTTTTAGCAACTGCCATTTG